>ULSY01015637.1_pt1 | contig 15779 bp, 19 predicted proteins | sample 1957201 | NCBI WGS metagenome assembly ULSY01 (sample SAMEA4835723, study PRJEB28245) | human gut metagenome | biome: gut microbiome; material: fecal sample | place: Denmark | collected 2008
AGAATTAAGTCTGATATAAAAATTCGATTTAATAAAACAGCGAACCAATTCTCCCTGAAAACAAGACCCCTCCAAGCTGTACTAATTAAAAAGTGTGGCAAGGAGGGGATATTTTTTGTTGCTTTGTTTTTTATATCGATTTGAGTTTTTCCCTTATTCTGATGGACAATGATAAAAATTACGCAACAACCTGATAATCAATTAGTAAATACTTAAAAAACAAAATATAGCAAAATGGGAGGTAAAAGATGACAAATGAGGAGGTAATATGTGACGTTTTAGAAGGTGATTCATGGCTTTGGGGATTCGATGTAATTATATGCTTGTTCAATGAAATCCATGGTGCAAGTCTAAATTACCATTGCCGCTACTTATCTGACGTGAAATAAGTTAAAAAGTCGAATATGTATATCGTATATAAAATATATTCCTTATCTTTGTGGCAAGATAAAACATTGAAAATATGGAAGCAACAATAAAGAGAAAGAACATAGACCTCCCTATAGACACGATACAAAAACTGTCTGTTATGGCGGTGGCACAAGGAAAAAGCCTGAAAGCATACATTGAACAGGTACTCATATCCAAGGCAAACAGTATTTCGGTAGAAGTAAGGGAAAATCCTTCACCTACAGGGGACTCTTGGTTTGACGACCCCGAAAACATGAAGTCCGTCAATCAAGGCATATCCGAAATGGAGTCCGGAAAAGGGAGAGTCTATACCATTGGTGAAATCAAGGAAACTTTAGGGGTATGACTTACAAGCTGGTGTTGACTCCCGAAGCAGAAAGGCACCTGAAAGAATGGGGTAAATCAGGCCAGAAGAAAACGCTCCAAAAGATATCCGCCCTTTTTGAGGAACTACAGCTGCATCCAAAAACGGGAACAGGACAAGTAGAACAATTAAGGGGCAACTTGAACGGATTTTGGAGCAGACGCATAGATAAAGGTTCAAGGTTGGTTTATAAAATTGAAGAGGAGGTTATCACGGTAATCGTTATCTCTCTTAAAGGACATTATGTGGATAAATGAAATTTTGACGTATCCGCCGAACAGTTGATGAGCCTCCAGATGAAATACTATATGCTGTCAACAAGAAAAGACATCCTCGTTCATGAAAGGTTGGAAAAGTATTGAAATATGAAACGGGTTGGTAACATGAAACATTACTTTTTTGATGAAGTGAAGGATAAACTTATCGGTAAGGTGGGAACTCCTGAGAGGGACGAATATGAACGCAAAGTGAACGAAGCCATGAACATCGATAAAACTAAGGACTTAGATGTTTTTGACAGCTTCCATACGGACTGGGGTGGTGACGGTTCTCCTGAGGATATAGCCGAAAACCTACGTAAATCAAGAGTGTTTAAACGTGAAATACCAGTGTGGTAGCAAAATTGTGGCAAAAGAATTCTTAAAAATGTAGCACCAATATGTCAAAACATAGAATAACAAAAGTATGGGTTGACGACACTCATGTATATGCAATGACAGAAACAGGACTTACGGCAAATTATGCTTTTTCCAAATGGCCTAAGCTTGCAAAAGCCACAAGGGAACAAAGAGAGGATTATCAGCTTTCTTATTCCGGCATACATTGGCCACAGATAGACGAGGATCTGAATTTTGAGTCCATGTCAATGCTAATGGCTTATGTCCAATTACGGAAGCTGAAAATTCGTTTTATTTTTCATAAATATAGACCACTTTGCAATGCTAGAACCCCAAGCCTCTCAACGATGCTCAAATTGGGGGCGTTTTTTATTTTTTTGCCGCTATTGATTACAAGGACAAGATACAAAAAATCCGACAGACAGCATATTTCATCTACCCAGCCGTCAAACACATCTATACTAAGCCTTTACGTTAAATGACTTTACTCTCACAAAGAATAATACTCACAAAAAAGGGATTGCCATATAAGACAACCCCTCGTCGGTAATTTTTCTGTTATTAGTGCAAATAAATATAATTCTGAGTCATTTATACCTGCTTTATCCTTACCTGCCCTTGTACATATCATCGTAGTATTTCTGATAATCGCCTGACGTTACGTTGTCCATCCAAGCCTGGTTGTCAAGATACCAACGCACGGTCTTCTCTATGCCTTCCTCGAATTGCAGGCTCGGCTCCCAGCCAAGCTCACGTTGAAGTTTCCTTGAGTCAATAGCGTAACGCATATCATGGCCCTTGCGGTCGGTAACGTATGTTATCAAATTCATGTCCTCGCCCTCTTTGCGTCCTAACAAACGGTCGACGGTCTTTATTACGACCTTGATTATGTCGATGTTCTTCCATTCGTTGAAGCCGCCGATGTTGTAGGTGTCTGCTATCTTGCCTTTATGGAAGATGAGGTCGATGGCACGAGCGTGATCCTCCACATACAGCCAGTCCCTTACATTCTCGCCCTTTCCGTAGACCGGCAACGGCTTCCTGTGGCGGATGTTGTTGATGAACAAGGGTATCAGCTTTTCAGGAAATTGGTAAGGCCCGTAGTTGTTGGAGCAGTTTGTTACTATGGTCGGCATCCCGTAGGTGTCGTGAAAAGCACGGACAAAGTGGTCTGAACTTGCCTTTGAAGCTGAGTATGGAGAGTGGGGATTGTATTTTGTTTCCTCGGTAAAGAACTCCGTTCCGTAGGCATGGTGGTGCTCCGATGATGCTTTTGTTGTAAACGGAGATTCTATTCCCTCGGGGTTCGTCAGTTCCAACGCACCATAAACCTCGTCAGTCGAGATATGGTAGAAGCGTTTCCCCTCGTATCCTTCGGGGCGGCTCTCCCAGTATTCCTTGGCTGCCTGCAGCAACGTCAGCGTACCAATAACGTTTGTATGTGCAAAAGTGAATGGGTCTTTTATGCTTCGGTCCACATGGCTCTCAGCTGCAAGGTGGATTATCCCGTCAACATTGTATTTCTCCATCAACGCCTTCACCGTTCCGTAGTCGCAAATATCAGCCTTTACAAACGTATAATTCCCCTTACCCTCGATGTCCTTCAGGTTTGCCAAATTTCCTGCATACGTCAGCTTGTCGAGATTGATGATACGATATTCGGGGTATTTATTTACGAACAAGCGTACTACGTGTGAGCCTATGAAACCGGCTCCACCGGTTATGATGATGTTTCTCTTGTATTCCATGATTCTTGTGTCGTTAAATTGTCAATGAAATCTTGTTTTGTAAAAGACGGCCTTTCAGCTTGCAATTCACGGTCTTTTATCCTTCAATACGTGGCCTTTTACAATGCAATTTGCCGTCTTTGGGAATGTGTTTCGTATATTGTTGGTTTTCAGTATGTTAAGAAAAAGAATGATGTTTATGCCTTCAATTCGCCCATGTTCCCCATGCACTTCCTTAATGAGTCCGTCCAATAGGGAATCTTCAGCCCGAAGGCTTCCTTGATTTTCGTCTTGTCGAGAACTGAATATGCAGGGCGTTTGACCGGACTTGGGAACTCGTCGCTGTGGCAAGGCTCAATGTCGCAATCCGTGTATCCTGCAAGTTCGGCTATTTTCTTGGTGAAGTCGAACCACGAACAGACTCCCTCGTTGCTGAAATGGTATATCCCACGCTTTGAATATCCGTCCTTTAGACTTTCCTTTTCATAATCTGCAAGTACGGCCTTTATTGCAACAGCAAGGTCGTATGTGTATGTCGGTGTTCCTGCCTGGTCAAAGACAACGGTGAGTTTCGGTTTCGTCGCAGTAAGGTTTAGCATTGTCTTGACGAAGTTCTTGCCAAACTCTGAATATAACCACGCAGTCCTTATGATGACGTAATCACAGCCGACAGCCTCGATATTCTTCTCACCCTCGAGCTTTGTCTTGCCGTAGACTCCCGTAGGTGTTCCCTTCTGGTCTTCCCTGCAAGGCGTGTTATATGGGTCGCCGCCAAAAACATAGTCTGTTGAAATTTGCACGAGAAGTCCGTTCACCTCCTTCATCGCTTCCGCCAAGAGTTTTGGTGCTTCTGCGTTTAGTTTCCGGCAAAGCGCCTCGTCACTCTCCGCCTTATCGACGTTAGTATATGCGGCGCAGTTGACTATGCACCGTATGTCCTTTTCCTTGACTATTTTCTTTATAGCTTCGGCATTGGTTATATCCAAGATTGTCGTTTCAACGCCTTCAACTTCTACGACATCTGTAAAGGTATAATTGTCGTTCGTGTCTTTGCTTATTATGCGCATTTCGTTACCGAGCTGGCCGTTTGCGCCTGTTACAAGTATGTTCATGTTGTTTTTTTTAGGAGTAAAGGAGTAAGGAGAAGAGGAGTAAGTGGAAATGCCTTGTTCAATTCATAATTCATAATTAAGAATTCATAATTGACTGGTCTTTCTCACCTTCTCACTTTCTCACCTTCTCACTTGTAAATGAATGGTGAGTCAAAGTCTTTCAGCAGCGGGTGTTTCGTGTCCTTCTCGCTGAGTATTGCGTGTTCGGTAGGTATTCGCCAGTTTATGCCAAGGCTATTGTCAAGTATGCATATTCCTCCGTCAGCCTCGGGATGGTAGAACTCGTCGCACTTGTACTGGAACACCGCCGTCTCGCTCAACACCGCAAAACCGTGTGCAAAGCCTTTCGGAATGAAGAACTGCCTGTGGTTGTCCCCCGTCAGTTCTACTGCGACGTGCTTTCCGTATGTCGGCGAGCCTTTCCTTATGTCAACCGCAACGTCGAGGACTTTTCCCCTTACGCACCTCACCAGTTTTGCCTGTGTATATGGCGGACGCTGGAAATGCAGTCCACGCATGACACCATACGATGACATGCTCTCGTTGTCCTGAACGAACTCCACGTGCCCGACTTTCTCCTCAAACTCCCTCTGCGAGAAGCTTTCGAAGAAATATCCCCGTGCGTCCTTGAATATGCGCGGCTCTATGATTACCACGCCTTCTATGTCTGTCTTTATTACTTCCATCGTGTTTTAATGTTATGTTTATTTCGTTTGCATTCCAGCTTCTCCCCTCGGGGAGATTGAGAGGGGGCTTTAATATTCCAAGTTCTTCGTAACGTCATCCTCCCTTTCGTCAAGAATCGACATGAGGTACTTTCCGTAATCGTTCTTCAACATCGGCTGCGCCACTTCCCTTAGCTTGTCCGCCGTAATCCATCCCTTTCGGTAAGCTATTCCCTCAAGACAGGAGACTTTCAGACCTTGTCGCTTCTCCAACACTTCAATAAAGGTACTTGCTTCCGACAATGAGTCATGAGTTCCCGTGTCAAGCCATGCGAAGCCACGAGCCATCGTCTGTACTTTCAGCTCCTTGTCCTTCAGGAATTCCTGGTTTACCGTAGTGATTTCAAGTTCACCGCGTGCCGACGGTTTTATGCTCTTTGCGATATTGACAACTTTGTTCGGATAGAAATACAATCCTACAACGGCATAGTTGCTCTTCGGGTGTTCGGGCTTTTCCTCGATGCTCTGGCAGTTCCCGTCCTTGTCGAACTCCGCCACGCCGTAGCGCTCGGGGTCACCAACCCTGTAACCGAACACCGTTGCCTTGCCGTTCTCTTCTGCGTTGACAACAGCCTGTTCCAATAGGTCATTAAGTCCCGCACCATAGAAGATATTATCTCCAAGTACAAGACAGGCACAATCATCACCGATGAACTTCTCCCCGATGATGAACGCCTGTGCCAATCCATCGGGCGACGGTTGCTCCGCATACTCGAATCTCACACCGAAATTGCTGCCGTCACCCAACAGCCGCTTGAAACTAGGCAAGTCGTAAGGTGTCGAGATAATCAGTATATCCCTGATGCCTGCAAGCATCAACACCGAGATGGGATAATAAATCATCGGTTTGTCGAAAATAGGGATAAGCTGTTTGCTGATTCCCTTGGTGATAGGGTACAACCTTGTACCACTGCCACCTGCTAATACGATTCCTTTCATAGTATTTGATTTTGTGTTGGTTTAGGCTTTTACAAAAGTCCTTTAAACTTGTTTCGATAACTTTGCACGTGGAATCCGTGTTTTTTGAAAAAAGTTTTCATACTGTTCAGATGTAGAAAAGTCTTTTTTCCGAGTTTAGAACTTCCACGAAGATGGTTATGTGTCATTACTGCTTCAGGATAGTAAACAACTGGCTTGTCTAATTTCCATGAGCGTAAACAAATGTCCTCGTCCTCCATATAAAGAAAATAATCAAGGTCAAAGCCTCCTAATTCGGCAAACATTTCCCGCGACAGGAAAAAAGCTGCACCTATAGCCCAATCAACAGCTTGTGTCTTGCTATAATCTAAATTTCTACAAAGATATTTGTCAACTTCTTTATCTGTTGCCCTGTCATCTCCTTTTGTTCGTATCCTCGCCAACAAAATACTTAGCGAAATAAAACCACGTACTGAATATTGCAATGTCCCATCAGGATTTAAAAGTTTCGGGACAATTATTCCTACATCAAGATGGCTTTCGGCAAAATTATAAAGATTGTCCAGACTCCCTGGATGCATCACAATGTCAGGATTGATTATTGCAATATATTTACCTGTAGAAGCAAACACACCTTTATTGTTGTTTTCACCAAAGCCTAAAGGTTCTGTATTTGCGATGATTTTTACCTGAGGATAATTAGTTTTGATAAAATCGACGCTCCCATCTGTTGAACAGTTGTCAACATAAATCATCTCAAATGGAGTTTTGGGCTTGTTGGCTCCATACACTGAAGACAGCATCGACTCTAGGTACGAAAGATGGTTCATACCTACGGTAATAATAGAAATTTGTATCATAAAGGATTTTGATTATGATTTGTTCCTGTCAAAAAGTGCTAGATTTGCTTAAGTGTAAGAAAAAACAATTTCCATTGAGTCTATCTTTGTTGTTAAGCAAAATGGACAAAAAGTACATCGTTCTTCAAAGATTTGCTTTGGTATATTTTAATCAATCCCTAAATGAGGAAATTTTCTATTTTCTCAAAAAACGAAACACAACAATCTTTTTTACTTTACGAAATAATGCCATAAAACAAAGGGAAAATGTAATGGCCAATAACCAATAAAATACAAGAAGCAAGAAAGAATTTCCAGCAGGAGCAGTCAAGGTGGCTAAGTTTCTATGGATGCCAAAATATGCTAGAATATATGTTCCGATTTTGAATCCAACAAAATGCAAGCCCATAATGTAAAATGAGTCTTTTCCACATTTTGCCATAAATTTTCCAATGGCTGTATATTCAATTCTCTGACTAACGAAGCAAATTACATACAATGCAGCTACAGATGTAATGGTAAGTGACATAGTGTCATTATAATCATTCCCATTCAAACTTACCCCCCCTAATATAGTGGCACTATGATACAATATCATAACTGACAAGCAACAGATATATGGATTCATAAAATTCCAATGAACTTGATTTTTCAATTTATACCCGCAATAAATCAGCCACATTGCTGTAATTGCATTGCTGAATCTGGGAATTGTGAAACCATACAGATGGCTTGCTGTACACGATAAGATACACAGCCCCAACAAAACTATCAGCCTAGTCCATTCATATTTCTGTCCACCTTTAGTTATCTTTTGCAAAGACCAACTTACCAACGAAAATCCACAGAGTGCTATAAACAGCACATATACAAACCACATAGCACCTAACATAGGTTCTCGTCCCGCAAGACAGATTGCAAGCACTAATTCTTTTAAAGTCTGTGTAGCCGACCAATAAGACATAAATTTTCCACCATAATCGGTTGTTGTATCATACCATCCTATATCCAGCAACACATTGTGCAAGAGCACAGCAGGAATGTAAAAATAGAGCAATAGCCGATAAAGTGATTTGATTTTTCCTCTGATAAAACTTACGGGTCGCACTAGCTTTTCTTCCTTGATGAAAAATCCGCCTATAAGGAAAAAAACAGGGACATGCCAAGCATATCCAAACAAGGCTGTTACTGGTAACAATTTAAGATTTGGAAAACTATAACTGATATGGAAAAGGACTACTGCTGAAATAGCAATCCCTTTGGCAATATCCACCCATTGCGAACGCATATTTTTATTTTTTCTGAAATAATTTAAAACAGATTGTTAATGCTTTGAGTCCCCAAAAAGAGAGCAAAATCCCAATCTTATTTTTAAACCTGACTTTAGGATTAAATAAACATTCACATCTCAACTTACAAATGTTATTCCAGCATCTACGAATAGAAAATTCGTCGTTACTTTTATATAAGCTCATTAAAGCAAGCATATTGAAGTTCGCACTCAACTTTCTGCTCTTGGCAGCTGGAACAATATGTGGATGATGTTTAATCATGTAATCTACAATTTCATCAGTAATATCAAGTACATCTAAACGTTTTCGATTGAATACGCCTAAAATACTGTCAGGCCTATAATAGTAGTAATAGAGAACAGTTTCTGTATAAACGAATTGAGTTGCTCGTTCGTACACTTTATAGAAAATATCAAGATCTTCATAAAGTCTGCCTATTGAAAAACGGAGTTTATCAAATAATGATTTTATATATAATTTTCCCCAAGCTGAATTATCTAATTTATTTTGATACAAAGTTTGTTCAATAGCCTTTTCAGATGTAAAACAGATGTAAGACTGTATTTCTATCTGCGTATCTACTACATTCTCTTTTGATGTCCGTACAAATGAACAAGCCGATATGTCTGCTTTCGCTCTTAATAAATTGTCTAATAATATTTCTATATACCGATTATGTACCCAGTCATCGCTATCTACGAATGTGATATAATCTCCAGTAACTTGATTAATTCCAGCATTTCTGGCATCAGACAATCCTCCGTTCTTTTTATGAATCGCTTTGATTCGCCTGTCCTTGGCAGCATATTCGTCACAAATCTTTCCACAATTGTCTGGAGAGCCGTCATCTACGAGAATGATTTCAAGATTGTGGTAAGTCTGATGTATTATGCTATCTATGCATCTCTGTAAATAAAGTTCTACTTTATAGACTGGGACTATAACGGAAATAAGAGGTTCCATGCTTGTTATATACTTTTCAGAAAATATTTTTTTTGTATGTATCCCAACAAATGCCTACAGAATAACAGACTAAAGAAGAATAAAGGACAAAAATTAGCTTGATTGTGTTTGGGGATTCGATAAAGTTCAAACTCGTTTTTCAAGGAAAATTTGCTTGATGCACCGCTGTAGCTGAAATTAGCAACAGTTACAGGTAGATAGACAAAATTTTTGTTTTTCAAAAAGCAGCGTTGCAATAAATCAAAATCAGCCGCAATGGGATATTGCAAATTAAAGCCACCCATATCTTCCACCACTCGCCGCCTCATAACTATTGCTTGATGGGAAATGAACATTTTATGCCGCAACATTGATATACGATAAGGATGTATGGTTTTGACGCTTTTATCGGGAAATACAATGTTAATATTTCCATACAAGATGTCAGCACTACTGATTGTTCCACTCATTACCTCTTTCAAACTTTCTGGTAGTAGCACATCATCTGCGCCAAGATAATAAACCCATTCGGTTTTTGCTATTTTCCATCCTTTATTATAAGCATCGAAAATACCTTTGTCTGGTTCCGAAATATATCTGAAACGGGTGTCCTTCTGAACATATTCCTTGACGATGCTTATTGTGTTGTCTTTTGATGCACCATCCACAATGATGCATTCCCAGTCCTTGTAAGTCTGGTTTAATACACTATCAAGAGCTTTTCTTAATGTTTTTGCAGCATTAAATGTTGCAATTATGATTGATATTGCATTCATGATTGTTAACAGATTTGATTGTACTACATTAAATCTTTATGAGAGGAAATACTTTTTCAAACGGATATAGACATAATATATCCAAAAGATAATTTTCATTGGGAAAGGAGGAAAATGCTTTAACTCAAATGATGCCATATATAGATCAAAAGATAATTTTTCCAACATTTGTTCACTGATAAATCTACCTTGAATAAATCCTGCTTCACGAAATGCGGGCAAATATCGTTCTTTATATTTTGATGGATAAAAATTCAAACAATAAGTACCATAAGTTTCAAATTCAGAAAAACAACTGATTTCCTTGGGGTCTATTGCTTCTATTATTGCAAAGAACCAATCTGCTTTATTTGCTTTATTACTGATATTTTCAAGCATTTCAGCAACAATCGATTTACAAAACATCATATGTTCAGCAATATAAGACTGACTGTTATAAATATTTATATTTAGTATTTTTTCTATAACATCAAAATAAGGCTGATGATGTTCGGTTTTCATTGAAAAAAACGGATGGTTATCATTGTCGAAAAATTTTATTGTTTGTAAAGGTAAAGTATCAGCATCCCATGTAAGATAATATTCATTGCTTGATATATTTGATATGGCAAATGCTAATTTCAAGAATTGTTGATATAGCCATCCAACTCTATTGAATTCTTTTGAACGATTATGAATCAGTTTAGAAACAGTATTAAAAGTTAAGCTAGGTATTAACTTGTCTTCGTCTATAACTGTCAAATTCTTCGTATTAACAACTTTCCGTGGAAGCCACTTTGTTGTTTTTGAGTTGGTAATAATGAAAATGCGGTCAGGCTCTAAAAACTTATGAATATAGTGTATCGTCTTTGGCAAAAAATCATAATCTGTTATAGCCACAGGAATTACGATGTCGTATTTTATCATAATGCGGATTATTTTATAGATATATAATTATTTGACTGTAGAGCGTTATGAACGAGCATTACTAAGTAATCTTGCAATTTTTAAATGTTTATTACTAACAATGGTTCTGCACCAATTAGCAAATTCAAAATTATCCATATTCCTAAATCTATCAGAATAACACATTCCAATAGATGTCCATAGGACAAAATTTGTCAAATCAATTTTGTTGGTTGTTTCAACAAAGCCAAAAGTCCAGTACAAAGCCACTATACATCCCATTAGCCTCATGAATTTATTGTTAGAATGAAAAACGGCTAAATATGACGCTCTAAAATATATGAGTGAATATAATATCAATCCCACTAATCCCAACCATGTAAAAATGTTTAAGTGCAAAGCTTCATTATCAAATCGCTCTTCTTTATTAAAACTTTTAGAGTCCAACCCATCTTCATAAGCATAAAGAAAAAGTATAGATGAAACATCTACTTTATTTCCTCTTGCTGGTGTATGCCCAAACAAAACATAATGCTCATTTATCGCGGAATTTATAACATCTATATAGAGAAGGCTTCTTGTGTCTTTTATTCTTTCTTGTTCATCATATTGAGCTAAAACTGAATATTGTGATTCTTTCTCGATAAATACTTTTGCTATATCCGACATTATAAATATGAATAATATCAAACTAAAACCATAACAGGCAATTTGTATCTTCCTTATAACTCTTAAAGAATTCGAATAACGCATAAATGTCAATAACCAAAATAAAAGTATGGCCAACATTTTAGCAGCTGGCACTCTATCACCTATATGATAATTGTATATAATGTAAAACAGGCAACAAAAGGTTGTTAACCATTTAAGTTTTTTAGGAAAAGCAAAAGATAAAAAAGCTAATAGAAGTAAAGGTGAAATAAATGCACTTACTTTTACCCCGAATAGCAAAATCAATATGGATAATGGAAAAATACATTTAAACCAAAATCGGTAGATTTGACTTACTTCTTGAGGGTCATAAGTTAACCATACAATTAAAGGCAACATAATATTCATTGTTCCAACTGATAGTTGCCTATACTCAGTATAGTTCTCAGCTATAAGCAGTCCACGTATGCAACATATTATACACCAAACCAAATAAATATTAATGATGTGATATAATTTTGGATAAATATTTTTGGTCTTATTTCGCCACCAAACAAGAAATAGAAAAATGACAGCTTGTATTGGTACTAAATATATGGCAGGAATTTCTATTGCAGTAAGAACAAATAATAAGAAAATGAATAATATTAGCTTTTTGTTTCTCATCACTTTACAAAATGTATTTAAGCTTAAGGTATAAATTCGGCATGTAATGAAACAGTGATTCCTTTAAAGTTCTTTGCCTTAGTGGAATTTTCATCAACGCTTTTTTATAAAATCTAATGATATTGGTTTCTGCCTGCTCGTCGTTTAGAAGTTTTTTTTGCTCACTATAATTAACTATGAAAAACGAAGAGGCAAAATGTACAACGGAAACCAATGCTTGTTTAGAGCAAGCCGATTCTACAAAATCAAGAAAAGATGCCAAAGCACGATAACCTTTCATTCGGTTCTCAACTATAAACTTAGTTCCGCTACTTCCCTTACGATTCACCCGATAATAATAAAAAGGGAATTTGACAAAAGCTATAGACGAATGAATTCTTTTCAAGACTTCCGCATTATATCCAATATCTTCACAGAATGCTTTATCTTCAAAGCGAATCTCATTTACAATACTTCGCCGATATATTTTATTCCATACGACCAAATTCATCAATGAAATATTCTGTAACGATTCATCCAAACTCCAACAGACAATTTCATAATTACACTTCACTACGTCCTTATCCGTAAATATTCTATTCTTTTCTGTACGAATACTTTCACATACCGCTAAATCCGATTCGTTTTTTTCAATGGCAGATATTAATGTTTGATACATTAATGGGTGAATATAATCATCACTATCCACAAAAGCAATGTATTTCCCTATGGCCATTTCTATGCCTGTATTACGTGCTCCTGATAACCCTTTATTTCGTTGATGAATTACACGTATCCTATTATCTTTTTGGCTATACAAGTCACAAATTTTCTCACTTCCATCCGTACTGCCGTCATCTACAAGAATCAATTCATAATCTTTGAATGTCTGACAAAGAATACTATCTATACAGCTAATTAAGTAAGGAGCGACATTATATATTGGTACAATTATAGATAATTTTGTTTGTGACATAAATTCAAGCATTTACATATGATCTATTATTTGAATCCATTTATCCATAATGACTTTCTCTGAATATCTCTTTTTTATATCTTGAGATACTGCTTGAGACATTTCTTTTCGAAGTGTGTCATCGTTCATTAGACTCTCCAGGGCTTTTGCAAATTCACTTGGATTATTGTCTGGTATTACATATCCTGTTATTCCGTTTTTGATAATAACATTAGGACCAAATTCCACATCATAAGCAACAAGTGGAAGACCGTAAATCCCAGCTTCTAATAATACCATTGCAAAACCTTCTTCTCGTGAGCACATGGCATAGATAGATGCTTTCTGATATTCATTGATTGGGTATGAAGTAAAATCAGATATGGTAATGAAAGATTCAAGCTGTCTGTCTTTCACCATCTGTTTATATTTATTTTGATAACATCCGCTGCCAAATATTTTCAATTTCCATTCTGGATAACATTTTGCAATAAGACTATATGCATTTATTAGACGATCGAACCCTTTTTGTTCTGTATTCATTCTGCCCATGCTTAAAATTATTTTTTCTCTGCGGCCATATTGTTCCGATACTGGAACCATATTTTGCGGTATAAAGTTGGGCATCACATAAGTTGGTTTTCCAAAAGATTTCCACTTTGCTAATTCGTTATAATTAAGTGTTGTTATAATATCCATTTTACGTACATTTAATGTCCGTAAATAATATAATATATTGCAATAGTGGGTATTGCCAAAAGGAAATCTTGAATGGTCAACGCCTATCAATTTAACATTTTTACGGCGATAAGACGGCGAATACACATAAGAATTACACAAAATACAACAATCAGAGAATCCTTCTATTTTTTTGTATAATCTGTCTGCTATCTCTTTATTCAATTTCAATCTCATAAACAAACTACTTTGTATATATAAATGTTTTTTATAAGATTGAGGTGAGTCATCTATATTCAACGAATCCACTACCACTTGATTATTTAAGTCATATTTGGGAACACCTCTATGCTTAAATATGCTCATAATTATTACTTTATAGTTCTTATATTTTACAAAGCTATTTGCCATATTGCAAACAACTCTTTCAACCCCTCCATCATAACAGATGTTTTCCAATAAGAGGATTATATGTTTCATTCTGTCCATAAAATACTTTTTAATTTTTTCCAAACTACATTTTTGATAAAGATTCTTTCGTTCTTTGTTAGGCCTATAAAATAAACAATCAATAAACTATACAAAAATGAAAGAATTATAAATAATACGATTTCCAATAAAGAATGGCCAAATAGTAGGCTTGCATAATAAGTTGGTATTGATATAACGAATGTTACGATTGTAATGGGCAACAAAACATCATGCAAATAAAGCCATGAAGGGAATTTATATGTTCGATATATATAAATTAGTCTAAAGGTATTAGCGATTATATTAATCATTATTCTACCAACCCAAACGCTAATAGGTGGCAATCCACTTTTAAGAAGAACGAAAGCAATTGGAAAATTCGATAATATAAGTAATCCTGTAACAATTTGATGAACCTTTATTTTCCCAGTTGCATCAATAAATAACCACAGAGGGGTAAATAAAGCATCTATTAATAAGTATATTAAAATAAGGTTCGCAAAACTTGATGCATACTCAGGTACTTGTCCCAACCATATAAATAACAAAGAAGGCATTTCTATCATTATTGGCAAGACGAGCGTACCAAATAAGAAATAAGAAAATTTACTTGAATGAAATACAAGCCGATAACATGAGTCTAATTCATTTTTGGCGTATAATTTAGTTATTTGAGGAGTAAAGGCTGTTTGAAAATTAGATACAAAAGAATACATAGCATTACTTACTTGATTGGCTATACCAACTGCAGCATTTACTGTTACTCCCCAAAAAACATTCAATAACATATTCAATCCTGTATTTGAGGCGACATTCGCAACTCCAGTAAAAAGAGACCAACCACTGAAACTTAAAAGTTCCTTGTATTGATTCCTATCAATCTTGTAAAAATTATAATGTGATGTAGGTATGTTCTTGTGGCAATAAGCGTAAAATAGAAAAGTTATTAAACTTGTTACTATGAACATCATTAGAGCATAGTAAATCAATCTATCTCCTGTGTAATATAAAAGTAAAAAAACTCCACCAAGTTTGGCTATAACTTCTCCAATGCTAAGATAAGCATAAAAATCCATCTTCTCATATGATATAATACATGCATTATACGGTATTCTTAATACATTACTACAAAAAGTAAAAATTGTGAACTGATATGCCCAATTAGCTGCAGATAATCTATCAACTGGAATATTTAAAACATAATTTACTAAATAAAGACCAACTGTTTCTGAAAAAAATAAGATTACAAATAATAAAGTAAAATATAAATTAAGACTTGCACAAAAAACATTGTTTGTGTTCTTTTCATTCTTTTGGCCTATATAGAAGCTCAAAAAACGGCTTGTGCAGGTAGACATAGCTGAATTTAAGAAGGAAAATAAAACTACTACACTCCCTACTATTCCATAAATACCAAAATCCTCTACACCAAGGCATTGTAATACTATTCTTGATGTATATAAATTTATAGCCATAAGTACAAACATTCTAATATAAAGAAGCATCGTATTTTTGGCTATTCGCTTATTATTTTCTAAAGTTGTTCCCATCGTAAACACCAATTCAGCTTTCAGGCAGTACGATATTAACGTCCCAAATTGGCGAATCCCCTTCATACAGGGGTATGTACTCCTTAAATAAAATATAAGCGTCCAATTCTGGCGTACCCACTGCTTTTCAAGCGGTATTTCTAAAATAAGATTAAAATTTGGATTATTTTACAACATTTTCGGTTCTTCCGCAGTTTTGTTGGATGGCCTTTCAGCAACAT
>ULSY01026674.1_pt1 | contig 15000 bp, 10 predicted proteins | sample 1957201 | NCBI WGS metagenome assembly ULSY01 (sample SAMEA4835723, study PRJEB28245) | human gut metagenome | biome: gut microbiome; material: fecal sample | place: Denmark | collected 2008
AACGAAGGCTGGAGAGGAGCGAAGCTTTCTACTTTCCCTGCCAAAGGCTGGAAGATGGAAGACGGCATCCTTAAGGTTATGAAGAGTGGCGGTGCCGAATCTGCCAATGGCGGTGACATCGTAACTACCCGTACTTATAAGGACTTTATCCTGACTGTAGATTTCAAGATCACTGAAGGTGCAAACAGCGGAATCAAGTATTTTGTTAATCCTGAAATGAATAAGGGTGCCGGTTCTGCTATCGGTTGCGAGTTTCAGATTCTGGACGATGACAAGCATCCGGATGCTAAACTTGGTGTGAAAGGCAACAGACAATTGGGTTCATTGTATGACCTGATTCCGGCTCCTAAGAATAAACCTTTCCATAAGAAAGAGTTCAATACTGCTATGATCATCGTCAAAGGCAACCATGTAGAGCACTGGCTGAATGGAGAGAAACTGATTGAGTATGACCGTAACAATGAAATGTGGAATGCACTGGTAGCTTATAGCAAGTATAAGAACTGGCCTAACTTTGGAAATATTATTGAAGGTAACATCCTTCTGCAAGACCACGGAGATGAAGTATGGTTCAAGAACGTGAAGATTAAAGAATTGAAATAAGAATATATTGTAGAAGAGGAGTTGTGCCGGAAATTTCATTTTGTTGATGAATGCTGCTTCGAGCACAGCTCCTTTCTTTTTTGATAGATGAAGACTGCCATTCAACATTTGTACAGACCATCCCATGAGGGCGATGGATTACTTTACGTCTGGTTCCCGTCTATGCATACACGCGTAGATATTCTTTTGTGCAGTCAGAAATCAGAAGAAGAACTGCTGTCTGTTGCTGAACGTATTCATGAAGCTTTAAGCTGCCTGGAGAAGACAGCCAACTATTATGATCCTGCCAGCGAACTGGCTGTCGTTAACCGGACCGCTTCTGTATCTCCGGTAGTTCTTAGCAGTCAACTTTATGCAATGGTTGATCTGTGTCTGGAATATCACGAGAAAACATCGGGATGCTTCGATGTGACAGTTCATTCGGAGAATTATAATCAGGATACTATTCATTCGGTATGTTTGTCGGCAGAAGAACAAAGTATTTTTTACCGGCAACCGGGGATAACGATCAACCTTTCAGGATTTCTGAAAGGATATGCCTTGGAGACAATCAGAGACATATTGCACTCCTGTTCTATAGAAAATGCGTTGATCAATATGGGAAACAGTTCTGTACTTGCTTTAGGCAACCATCCGGCCGGAACGGGATGGAAAGTTAACTTTGGCAACCAGTCGGAGACGGAAAAGACTGGGGAGTCTCAAAGTATACTCCTTTATAATGAATGCCTCACTACTTCCGGAAACGAGTCGGAGGGGCGCAGGCATATTATTTCTCCTCAAAATGGCAACTTTGTTGAAGGTCTCAGGCAGATAGCGGTTGTAACAAAGAATGGGGCTGTCGGAGAGATACTGTCTACCGCTCTGTTTGCCGCCGGTCCGGAACAGCGTGAAACGTTGCTTGCCAGTCTCCGCCCTTTACTTGTCAATCACTTCCTGATTGGTTATTAATCGACCGCATTATTTCTTCTTTCTGGCGATAAAACACGTCTGGAATGGTCTTTTGACCATATTATTCCATTTATCGGTCTATTTCTTTTATTACTTCTGTTGATTTTTGGTTTTCTTTGTAGCGTCGATTATCAATCTAACTTTTATATGAAAAATAAGATTTTATTAGTAGGGCTGTTTTGCTGTAGCCTTGTATCAACAGAAGCACAAGTATTATTGGATAAGAACGCTGGTAAAAACAGTTTTCCCATCGTTTCACCGGCTGCCAATGTCGTTGTTTGTTTTGATGGCAAGGATGAAACTGTCGTTCGTAAAAGTGTGACTTTATTTGCAGACGACGTTCGTCGTGTGACGGGACAGGACCTGAAAACACAAGCAAGTAATCCGGGTGATGTCTCGGCTCGTTATGCCATCATCGTGGGAACTGTCGGAAAAAGCGCATGGATCAATGCGCTGGTAGCCCAAAAGAAGATAGACACAACTCCCATCACCGGTGGATGGGAACGTTATATGATAGAAACGGTTGATAATCCTGCACCGGGTATTAAGAAAGCCATTGTCGTAGCTGGTAGTGACAGGCGTGGTACGGCTTACGGACTTCTCTCCATATCTAAAGCGATAGGTGTGTCTCCCTGGTACTGGTGGGCCGATGCTCCGATAAAACAACAGAAAAAACTGGCTGTCAACGTTCATAAATTCATTTCAAAAGAACCTGCTGTCAAGTTCAGAGGTATCTTTATCAATGACGAAGACTGGGGACTTTATCGCTGGTCAAAGAACAATTATGAGAAAGAACGTGGAAACTTCGGACCGAAAACATACGCGCAGATTTGTGAGTTACTGCTCCGTCTTCAGGCAAATTATCTGTGTCCGGCCATGCACGATGCGTCTATGGCATTTCATCGTATACCGGAGAATAGATTGGTAGCAGATAGTTTCGCCATCGTGATGGGGTCTTCTCACTGCGAACCGCTGTTGTTCAACACGGCAAGCGAGTGGAAACGTGACAAGATGGGCGAATGGGATTACATCAACAATAGAGCGGGAGTAGACAGTGTGCTGAGAGCACGTGCGAATGAATGTGCTCCTTTTGAGAATGTGTACACTCTGGCTCTGCGCGGATTGCATGACAGAGCGATGAATGCGAGCAATGATATGGCGGATAGAAAACAGATGCTCCAAGATGCATTGATGGCACAAAGAAAGATGCTGATTGATGCGACGGGTAAGCGTGGCGAAGATATCCCGCAAGCCTTTACTCCTTATAAAGAGGTGCTGGATGTATACGACGAGGGACTGGAACTGCCGGATGATGTTACGATTATATGGCCGGACGACAACTATGGCTATATGAAGCGTCTGAGCAGTCCGAAAGAACAGAAGCGTTCGGGACGTTCGGGTGTTTATTATCATTCTTCCTATCTGGGCAAGCCTCACGATCATCTTTGGATGAACACCACTTCACCCACGCTGATGTACGAAGAACTTCGCAAGGCTTATGACATGACGGCAGACCGGATCTGGCTGCTCAATGCCGGTGATATCAAATCATGTGAGTTTGCTGTAGATTTCTTCCTGTCGATGGCTTATGATATCGATTCTTTCAATTTTGACAGAGCGGCTACTTATCGCACGGAATGGTTGTGTGGTATGCTGGGTGATGAATACCGCAATGAGTATCAGGATGTGATCAACTCATTCTACAAACTGGCTTTTGCCCGCAGACCGGAGTTTATGGGATGGGGCTATCAGTGGGCTACCGATAAGCATGGAAGAGAACGGAATACAGATACTGATTTCTCCTTGACGAATTACAGGGAAGTGGATTCACGCCTGAGTGAATACCGCCGGATCGGAAGCATTACAGAGAAGATTCTGAATAAGCTGCCGGAAGAGAAAAAGGCCTGCTTCTACCAGTCATTGTATTATCCGGTGAAAGGATGTGAGTTGCTGAACAGAATGATACTGGACGGACAGAGAAACCGTTGGTACTCCATTCAGCAAAGAGCGTCTACCGGCGAACTGGAGAAAAAAGTGAAGGCTTGTTATGATAGTCTGCAAGTCATTACCAAAGGATATAATTCGCTGCTCGGTGGCAAATGGGATCATGTAATGACAATGAAACAGGGATTTGCTGCTGCTTACTTTGAACTTCCGGCATTAAGAAAGACTTCACTGGCATCTGATGCTACACTGGGCGTAATGGCAGAGGGAGAAGATGTGCTGAAAGGTCTGAAGAGTTTCCACTCCTTGCCTTGCTTCAATACTTACCTGCGTCAGTCATATTATGTGGATGTTTTCAATAAAGGGGCAAGCCCTTTGAAATGGAAGGCATCTGTTACGGAAAACTGGATTTTATTGAGCAAGAAGGCAGGCGAAACGGCTACGGAAGAACGTATTGAAGTATCGGTAGACTGGGCAAAAGTACCGGTTGGAGAGAAAGTTTTCGGGGTATTGGAAATTACTTCTGACCGGGGCGAGAAAGAGAATGTTTACATCTCTGTATTCAATCCTTCTTCTCCATCCCTTGCCGAAATGGATACTTTATTTGTGGAACATAACGGATATGTCTCTATCGATGCGGCAAGCTTCCATCGGAAAGTGGAAAATAAGGCGATCAAGATGAGAACCATTCCTAATCTGGGGATAGAGAATACGGCTATTCAGTTGGGTGATCCGACGGCTGCCCCACAACGTACCGCAGGCCGTAGCACACCACGTTTGGAGTATGATTTCTATACTTTCGAGCAAGGTTCGGTTGATGTCTATACATATGTGTTGCCTACATTCGTGACAAGCAAGGACAGAGGCTATGCTGGACACGAAGCAACGAATATCGAAACCAAATATGGTGTATGTATTGACGAAGGACCGGTTTTGAATCCGTCTACATCTTCTTTTGAATATGCGCAAATCTGGTATGAGAGCGTATTGAAGAACTGTAGAATCAATAAAACAACTTTGCATATCGACAAGCCGGGTAAGCATACCGTGAAAATAATCTGTGGAGATGCCGGAACTGTATTGCAAAAGATTGTATTGGACTTTGGAGGAATGAAACGTTCCTACTTTGGACCACAACCGACAAGAAAATAGAGTTGTTTGATGAATATGTAGTTAAAGATTGCCATGGTTGTATATGACCATGGGTGATAGGGTTAACCATGAAAAAACACTTTTTACTTTTAGTCTTCCTGCTCTTTGCTGCGATTGTTGAGGCTGCTAATCCGGTAAAGCAAATGTTGGAACGTCTTCAGGAAGGACTTTCCGACCGGTTTAAGATTGAGATCCGTTCTTCTTCTGATGAAGGCGACTACTTTGAACTGTATGGTGGCGGGCGCAAAGTCACAGTACGTGCCAACAATTATGTAAGTGCTGCCTTTGGCATTAACTGGTATTTGAAGTATTACTGTCATGCCCATGTCTCTTTCTGTGGAGACCAGTTACCTCAATTGCCTGTTGATCTGCCACAGGTGAAAGAACGTCATGCGACTAAACTATCCGATAATTTTTACATGAATTATTGCACATTTAGTTATACTACAGCCTTTTGGAACTGGAAACGTTGGGAACGTGAAATAGATCTGATGGCTTTGAGCGGTATCAATATGCCGATGGCTATGGTTGGGGTGGAGGCTGTATGGCGGAATACGTTGTTGAAATTCGGGTATATGCTTCCGGAAGTGAAGGAGTTCTTGTGTGGACCAGCTTATTTCGGTTGGTTGCTGATGGGTAATCTTGAGAATATCGGTGGCCCGTTGCCCGATGAATGGTTTAAGGAGCAGATAGTCTTACAGAAGAAAATACTTGCCCGTATGCGTGAATATGGGATGAAGCCTGTTTTTCAGGGATTTTTTGGGATGGTTCCTTCCTCGTTGAAAGAAAAATATCCGGAAGCCCGCTTGGTGGAACAGGGACTGTGGAACTCGCTTCAACGTCCTCCTGTGCTCGATCCTGCCGATCCGTTGTTTGAAAGAATGGCAAAGGTGTGGTATGCTGAATATGAGAAGCTTTATGGGAAAGCGGACTTGTTTGGCGGTGATCTCTTTCACGAAGGTGGAAAGACCGGAGGCATTGACGTAACAGATGCCGCCCGTCGGGTACAGACAGCCATGAAACGATATAATCCGGATGCGACCTGGGTGATTCAGGCATGGTTGGGAAATCCGAAAAAGGAATTGCTGGCAGGACTCGACAGAAAGAATACGCTGATCGTTGATCTTGCTGCCGAGTTTTGGGATAACTGGCGGAAGCGCAAGGGCTTTGATGGCTTCCCGTGGTTATGGTCGCATATTTCCAATTATGGAGGTAACATTGGTCTGCACGGGCGTCTGGACGCTATAGCTACCGGTCCGGTAGATGGTCAGAAGGATTCGGCGGCATCACCGAGCATGAAAGGAACTAGCTCTACCCCGGAAGGCATCGAGGTGAATCCGGTAGTATTTGATTTGTTGAATGAAATGCGCTGGCGTTCGGAGCATTTGGATCTGGATGTCTGGTTGAAAGAGTATTCAGTGCGTCGTTATGGTGTGGAAGATGAAAATCTGAAAGAGGCGTGGACTATTTTCCACCGTACAGCTTATGGTACTTATACCGGTCATCGCCGTCCGTCAGAGTCGGTCTTTTGTGCCCCTCCCAGCTTGAAAAGAGATAAAATCACGGCTTCTGCCTGGAGTCAATGTCGGATTTTCTATGATCCGGAGCTCTTTGCCCAGGGAGTAGGATTATTCTTGCAAAGTGCAGACCGTCTGAAGCAGACGTCAACTTATCAGTATGATGCAGTCGATTTTGTCCGTCAGTATCTTGCGGATTTAGGACGGGAAGCATATTACAATCTGGTGGATGCTTATCGGGCGAAAGATACGAAACAGTTTGATTACTGGTCGGAGAGGTTTCTGCAGCTGATTAAGGATCAAAATGAGTTACTGTCCACTCACGAATGCTTCTTCGTGGGACGCTGGCTGGATATGGCCCGTTCGAAGTCAAAGCAGCCTGAATTGCAGGATTTGTACGAGCACAATGCCCGTATGCTGATCGGGACATGGACGGAGACACTTAGTCCGGTGCGCGACTATGCCCACAAGGAATGGGGCGGGCTGCTGAAAGACTATTATCTGCCTCGCTGGACTAATTACATCGCTTATCTTAAAGGTACATTGGAGGGACGTTCACTTACTGTTCCGGACTCGTTTCAAGTGGAGAAGGCGTGGGTAAATGCACATAATAAGTATGTGCTTGAGACTGGTGTTGATCCAGTGGAGACAGCCAAGAGAATGTATCGTAAATATCATATTTAATCATTACTCAAAAATAGTACTATGAAAGGATTGTTGAAAACAGCTGTATTATTGGCTACATTCTGCGCTACAGCCATGGCTTGTGGAGGTGGTGGAGAGGATGCATTGGATCAAAAGGGAGGTGATGGTGGCGGAACTGGCAATAAGGGTGATAAAGAAGAATCGGAACAACCATTTGTTGCTCATATTACTCCTATAGACAAACTCAATCAAGGTGTCCCAGTGATTAATTCGCACGCTGATGTCACTTCGCGTTCGTCCTTGAAGATGAACTTTCGGACGTATTCACAATTGGGAGAGAGTGTACTAAAATCTGCCAAACCTAATTATGTACGGGTTAAGAAATTGGCTAATGATGGTTATATCATATTCTATCACAACAATCAGATTGGTGCCAGTTGTTCTTATGCGACCAGTACGGACTTTAAAACATGGAGTTATAAAGGCAAGCTGTTTGCCAATTACAGTATTATCGACAGTAAAGGTGAAAAGAATGACCGGCGTTATTCAAATTGTGATGGGCTGGTACTTTCCAACGGAGATATTCTGGCCGTAGCCTCCTATAGGGCTAATAATGGGTATAGAGACTTGCCTAAAGATGCAGGTATTGAAATGAGGCGTAGTACCGATAATGGCGTTACGTGGAGTGAACCGGTCTCAGTGTATCAGGGTGTCAACTGGGAGCCGTATTTGCTGGAATTGTCTTCGGGAGAAATCCATTGCTATTTCACGGACAGTAGCCGTACGGGTATTGAAGGCAAAGACACCGGAACTGCAATGGTCATATCCAGAGATGGCGGTCAAACGTGGACACCTTCATTTGGTAGTATCCCTTACTATGTGATACGGATGAAGTGGGAGCAAGACGGAAAAACATACTTCAATCACCAGATGCCGTCTGTTATTCAACTTAAAGGTAGCAATGAACTGGCGGCCGCTGTAGAAACTAATAACCGTGGAACATATTATATATCACTGGCTTATTCTGGCGAAGATGGTGAATGGGATCATCTTGATGCGGATCAGGAAGGACCGACTGATAGCGACAATCTGTCTTTTTTAGGTAGCGCTCCATATTTATCTCAGTTTCCATCGGGTGAGACTGTGCTTTCGTATAACAAATCTTCTACTTTCTATATGAAAATGGGGGATGCCAAAGCGCGTAATTTTGGAAGTGCTTATTCACCATTTTCAGGTAAGGGGTATTGGGGAACACTGAATCTGGAAAATCCGCATCAATTGGTGGGAGCGATGCCTGATACTTCTAATGGAACAATCATGTTATCACAATTTATTCTTAACCATCGTATCAATGCAGTACGCCGTAGCGTAAAGGTGGATGGTAACAATCAGGAATGGGCGAATACGGACCATGCGCTTTTTGTCGGAGAAAAATCGCAAGTACAGGGAACTCTCCGCTGTTCGTGTGATGATAAGAATGTATATTTTCTGGTGGAAGTACTTGACCGGAGCCTGCTGAGAGGTGATTATGCTACTGTTTATATTTCTCCGGGTGATAGTAAAAGCTTGGCGAACGGTGCTAAGCGGATACAAGTATCAATGGATGGATTGAAAAGTACTGAAACTTATGCCGGCAAGTGGAACAATGCGGCGATGGGGGTAGAAGTGAAAACCTATGTATGCAATGACACCAATGAAGATCGGGTTGACAACTATGGTTATATTGCCGAAATCTCTGTTCCCCGTTCCAGCCTGACTATTTCTTCGGGACAGGTATTGGTCAATTTCTCTATTACCGACAATAAAGAAGAGGAAGCAGTCAGTGATGTATCTTCTATAAGCCGCTGGATACCGGTGGCGGGATTGTAATCTGATAATAACGTGAATAATTAATTATATAGAAACAATTGTAATGATGAAAAAGAACTATTATTTAATTTGTGTATTGTTACTGGCTGCTTTCTGTACAACCGGTATTGCTACTGCTCAAAATTATTTTGGAGATTTTCCTGTAAAAGCAGATCCTAAGACTGTTGGTAATAAATTGAGCAGACGCTTGATGGAAACCAAACATCAGCTATATTTTGATAGAGGAATACATTATGCTGAGGTATGTACATGGTACGGAGCTCTCCGTTTTGCAGAATTGACGAATAACAAAGAGCTGATCAAGCTATTGAGAAATCGTTTCGAACTATTGTTCCACCTGGAAAAAGAACTTCTTCCTCCACCCATACACGTAGACCAGAATATGTTTGGTTGTCTGCCTCTCAGATTTTATAATATAACGAAGGATAAACGTTATCTGGACCTTGGATTGCCTTACGCCGACACTCAATGGGAACTTCCTGCCAATGCGAATGAAGAAGAACGCAAATGGGATAAAAAGGGATATTCCTGGCAAACTCGTCTTTGGATTGACGATATGTATATGATTACTATCGTGCAGTCTGAGGCTTATAAGGCTACCGGTGATCCTAAATACATCAATAGGGCTGCCAAAGAAATGGTTCTGTATCTGGACGAACTGCAACACCCTAATGGCCTTTTCTACCATGCACCGGATGTGCCTTACTATTGGGGACGCGGAGATGGCTGGATGGCTGTGGGTATGACAGAGCTTCTGTTCAACCTGCCGAAAAATGATCCGAACAGAGACCGGATAATGAAAGGCTATCTTTTGATGATGAACAACCTGAAGAAATATGTGAACAAGGACGGACTGTGGAATCAGCTGATAGACCAGCCCGACTTTTGGACTGAAACATCCGGATCTGCAATGTTTACCTATGCTATGATCTTGGGTGTTCAGAACGGATGGTTGGATAAAGAAGAATTTGCTCCTGTTGCACGCAGAGCTTGGTTGGGCCTGTGCAATTATATAGACGATAAGAATGACCTTACCGAAGTTTGTATCGGAACGGGAAAGAAAAATAGTAAGCAATATTATATGGACCGTCCTCGCATTGCCGGAGATTATCATGGACAGGCACCTATCTTGTGGTGTGCTTATGCTTTGCTGAACAATAAGTAAAAGACAGATATATTTTGTTGTATAAAAGGAGAGGATGTCCCCACTGATTGGAGACATCCTCTTTCTCTAAATATAACAATATAAAATGATTCCTTATACTGTCGGGTCCGGTGCTTCATCACCGCCGTCATCACCTCCTTCGTTTCCTCCGCCTTCTTCTCCACCACCTGAAGGAGCAGAACTGCTGTTTCTGGTTACATCCAGTTTCTGAATGCTGACAGACTTTATCATATTTTTCAGCAAGTCTCCCGGAGTAAAGATGATTTTACGGTTTTTCAATGTTTCCGTAGTGACTTCCTCTGCGTTTTCCTGGCTCTTGCATCCGAAGGAGGGACGGAAAGTTCCAAATTCCCCCAAGTTGACGGATGCTCCGATTTCCATATACGTTATCAAAGAATCAATGAGTCCGTCGAGGACGGCTTTTACTGTACCGCGTGGAACGAATCCCACTTTGGTTACCTGATCGCACAGCATCTTAAAATCAACGTTGACTACATTGAACGGACGCGCTACATATTTTTCCGCTTTGGTATCGTCGAAACCAAAGGTTGTTTTTTTGACTACATATTTCAGTGCCATAATTTAATTTTAGTTTTTTAAATAGTTTATAAATCGAGTTTCTGTTTTGTGATCACGATGCAAAGATATGGCATCTGAAATTACTGTGCAAGTTATTTTTCGAAAGTGCGTTAAACAAATAATTAATAATGCATATGTTGTTGATAATGAACGCTTTTCGCTATAAGCTTGCCTTGTAGTGTGATAGTACTATTAGAAAAACTACTTCTTTAGATATACGACAGTTTTTCCTCCTCCATACTTCCGGATTATCTCTTCTTTCAAAAACTTATTGAGTAGTTCAATTGCTTTGTTGCGGCTGATTTCTGCCAGTCTCATGAAATCGGTACGGGTGATACAGCCATGTTTGTCCAGATGTTGTATCAGGAGGGTACGGCATCTTTCTTCGTTGGGATCGTTATTAGTACGATAGGGTGACTCTATGCGTTCCAGTTGCAATGGTTCCAGACTCTCACGAAACTTTTTGTTAATGCGCAGGTTCACCTTATTTAAATGTATGGAAGGAGAACGAATTTCTTTCTTCTCCATCACCGGACGGTCACACGTCAACGATAGAGAGAAATGTCCGATTTCCCCAACTTCTACAATCCAACCTTGCGCGAGCCAGTGCTGTAGCTCATCACTAACGGCCTGCAGGCAACCTTCTATTGTGGCTGGACTGAAGCCGTTGGATTTGGATACTAGTTCAACGAACTTATCGGCATCAATGGTGCCTGATGGAATAACACGTGCATAAAGTGCCTGTTGTTCCTCCTTTTTCTGTGGATTCCCACTCGTGTATAAATCGTAATAAACGCTCATAGTTACTTTATATTTTTCTTGTTCTACAGATAATTTCTTTCTCTTCATAAATTAATTCGTCCGCCTATAGCCGGACGCAAGTTTACCTATAGCCGACGTTGCGTTTGCCTATAGGCGGACGAAAGAATGCCTATAGCCGGACGAATTAATTTATGCACTCAAAGGTATTACTTTTTTCGGAGAAGGGGCTTAGTTTTTTCAGTTGAACGCTGTTATTAATCAGGATTCTATTTTGTAAATGAACAAATCGTTGCTTTTATTGGACTATATGTTCTATCTTTTTCTGATCAGTATGCTTATTTTTGTACACAAGGCTCATATAGCCTTCCTTTTGTATTGGATCATAGTAGAACTTTTAATTTATATACTATAATGACACCTTTAATAAAGAAAATAGAAGCAGCTATTAAGAAAATCGATAATCTTGATAGACTTTATGCAGATATTGCTTTAGTTTACACAAACTCAATTTATAATAGCCGGGTCATCCAGTTGAATGACTATTTGTTGCACAGTTGTGAAAGTGGTGTTACAGATACACATTACTGTGATCATGAAATCATAGTCTCACTTACGACATATGAGCCACGCTTATATGAAACTTATCTGGCTATTGAATCGATAATGCAACAAACCGTAAAAGCGAATCGAATCATTTTATGGTTACCTGATTCACTTAAAACTACAACTCTGCCCAATACTTTACAACTGCAAATGAAGAGAGGACTGGAAGTAAGATACTGTAAGGATATTCGTTCATATAAGAAACTGATACCAGCACTGCGTAGCTACCCTGATGATGCAATAATTACAATTGATGATGATGCGATATATCATATTGACCTGATAGAAAAATTAGTCAATAGCTACATCAAAGATCCTCAATTTATTTATTTTAACCGAGGGCGTCGTATTAATTTGCAAGATGGAAAGTTTTTACCGTATCTGGGGTGGAAAAAATGTTTTGATATGGAGGCATCTGTTCTGAATTTCCCTACAGGTGTTGGTGGCATACTTTATCCGCCACATATTTTTTCTGATGAGGTTTTTAATGAATCGGTTTTTATGAATATATGTCCGTTTAGTGATGATATTTGGTTTAAAGCTATGGCACTTTATAATGATAAGTTATGTAAGAAAGTCTACACCCATAATAGATCGGGTAATGACTATCTGGAAAATCTGAGTGTGCAAAACTGTGCTTTACATCATATTAATCATGGACAACAACAGAATGACATACAACTCAAAGATGTATTTGAGAAATACGATCTTTACGAAAAGTTAATTGTCATGTGATGTGACAGGAAAAAATAAATCTTTTAACTCAGTTTGTTTGCTAAAGTCGAACAGTGTATTTTTGCGTAGAACACAAAAACTATTCCAAGCGTTTTGTATGGCATTGTAATATCTTTGCATGGCGCTGTATTGTTCTTGCTGTGCAGAGGCTAAATCATAAACGGATACTTTGCCGGAGTGGAATTTATGTGCCAATAATACATATTGTTCCTGAGAGAGTTGATAACTTTTAGTTGCAACAAACCATAGATTCATATTGTGATTATAATCTTCCACTATATCTTTTATGTTGTTATCAAAATTGACTTCTGCCTGATCTATTTCTATCATACTGTTTTGATAGTTGTTCTTTGCCATGCGAATCTTGTTACGGTTGATACCCCATTGAAAAATTGGAATCTGAACCCCTATCATGACTCCTTGAGTATAATCCGGCTTTTGGTATGCATCCAGAAAATGATCGGAATACTGGTTGAGTCCGTAGCTTATTTTAATGTTGCCATTGAAGCGGTTGTTTAGTTTGGCGGTAAATAGTGTTTGTTCGGCTTTTAGTCTTTTTTCTTCTTGCGATAAGGCAAACGGACTATTGTGACGGGCATAAACAATAGCTGACTTTTCGTCGATCTGCAAAGGTAAATTGAATTCCGGGGTTAATATCTCTACTTCTTCATCTATCCATTCAGGCCTGTTCAGGAATGTGCTAAGTTCTCTAAGTGCTTTCTGATAATTCTTAGTGGAATTCTCGAAAGCATATTTGTTATTCAGCTGTTGTAGCTCCATTTGATGATATTCATATTCGGTAAAATATCCATTGTCGAGTAAGGCTTTGCTGGCAATGAGAAGAGTATCCGATATGAGAAGATTCTTATGTGACAAATCAGCTGCGAGCTTACTTGAGAACAGAGTCATGAATAGGTTTACAGCTTTTGTTTGGATATCTGACATTTCCGAGCAATATTGTTTCAGTGAGTTATTATATACTGCATGCTGTATACCTCTTTGCCTCTTGTAATTATAGAAACCTCCGATGAAGGGTTGCGAATAGTTGATGTAAAGTGGATTAGTTCCAAAACGATTCCTGTTATTCGAAAATTCCCGGAGGTAGTTGAGGCGTGAACTGACACTGAGCTCGCCTCCGATGATACCGACTTTTTGTCGGATAGCTATTTCTGTACTGCTATTGTTGGAGTAATCTTCTACATATGAATAATTTCCACTCTCAGAGTTCTGCATTAGCTTTTGTGAGCGGTTAAAGTTTACAGGGCTTAAAGAGAAAGCGACAGATGGTAGAAATTCTTTTTTGTAATTCTCAAACTCCAATATGGAATTCTCGTGTGACAACTTGATCTTTTGTGCCGATGGTGACACCAGACACCACTCGTTTAATACTTGTTCTAAAGAAATCTGATATGGTTGTCCCTGTAAAAGTGCAGGAAATAGCAGAAACCATATTGTTATCCATTTAAGATTCATATGAATGTCTCTATTTATGTTGAATATTAGTTTTTATATAGCTATGATTGGGAAGAGACCAGGTTAAAGTATTCACCTTTTCTGGCGATAAGATTTTCGTGATTGCCTACTTCTACAATTCTGCCTTTATTAAGAACAACAATCTGATCTGCGTTTCGTATGGTACTTAGCCGGTGAGCTACTACGATAACAGTCCTGTTTTTGAAAGCACTGTTCAGTGCTTCAACAATCTTCTTCTCATTGATGACGTCCAATGAGTTTGTAGCTTCGTCCAGAAAGAGAAAATCCGGATTACGGTATAGTGCCCGTGCTATCAGTAATCGCTGTTTCTGTCCTCCGCTTATTCCTCGTCCCTTCTCGCCAATTACTGTATCAAATCCTTTGGGCATACCATTGATTTCATCCTCTATCTGGGCCATCTGACACACTTTGTGCAGATGATCGTAATCAATATGTTCGTCATCCAATACAATGTTTGCTAATATTGTTTCACTGAATAGTTTGCCATCCTGCATGACTACCCCGCACATATTTCTCCAGGTACGCAGGTTGATACTCGATACATTCATGTTACCCATTTTTATTTCTCCAAAGGTCGGTTTATAAAGTCTGACTAATAGTTTGAGCAGAGTAGATTTTCCGCTACCGCTTCCTCCTACGATAGCCGTTACTTTATTTTGCGGAATAGTCAGGTATATGTTAGTCAATACTAGTGGAGAATTAGGGCTATATTGAAATATTATATTGTTTAAACTGATGTCTCTGTTTTCGGGCAGAATAGAGGTACTGCCAATAGAAAGCAATTCTTCTTCATCTTGTAGTTGTCTGATCTCATTCATGCGTAGAAAACTGATCTTGGCATATTGAGCAGATACAACGAAACTGATGAATTGAATAAGTGGACCATTAAGCATTCCGATTATAAATTGCGTAGAGATCATTACTCCGAAGGTGATATCACCTTTTCAAGGCCTTGAAGTTACTATTAGACTGTATAATAGGCAG
>ULSY01039169.1_pt1 | contig 14591 bp, 13 predicted proteins | sample 1957201 | NCBI WGS metagenome assembly ULSY01 (sample SAMEA4835723, study PRJEB28245) | human gut metagenome | biome: gut microbiome; material: fecal sample | place: Denmark | collected 2008
TCCCGAGAATAGATTAATAGAAGAAAAAAAAATACTCACGTTCAGGCGTGTACTCGAACAGCTTACGGTCAATTACTGGAACCGTGAGTTTACGGACGCGGCAATGACTTTTGCCAATTCCCTAGTGTCTACTTTACCCTGCTTTACGTATGGCTGCAACATCAGCCGTGAAGCGGTGGACACCCTGTACCAACAACTGATAACTGCCAACAAATGAAAAAAATTAAATCCTTTATATCACGCACTATTGCCGGCGAAACCGTATTGGTTCCTTCTGAAGAAACCGCACACGATTTCAACGGCATGATCAGCCTTACCGATACAGCTGCTTTTATTTGGGAACATATCGAAGAAGCATCTGATTTCAACCAACTGGTCGATATGATTCTTAACGAATACGAGATCGACCGTGAAACAGCTGCGGCAGATGCCTCCAACTTTATCATGCAATTGTTACAACACGGCATGATCCAGCCGTCCAGACTGAACTGGTAAGGCCGATGGAACAGAAAGAAATATTTGTCCGCAACGATGTATTCTTTGCCGGTGTACAGGAGGTACTCCGTCAGGGCAAGTCAGTCCGTATCCGTGTCAGAGGAAGTAGTATGCTTCCCTTCCTCCGCCACAACGACGATGCCTTGCTGGCTCCCCCTGAAGGGAAACGCATCCGTCGGGGCACGGTAGTCGTAGCACAGACCGACGAATCGAGTATCGTGCTGCATCGCATCCGCCGGATAGATCGGAACGGACGCATTACTTTGCTTGGCGATGGCAATACTTACATTTTCGAACATACAGACCGTTCGCGGATTATCGCTGTAGTTACCCGTTACTACCGTGGTAAATACAGTTTCTCGCCCGAAAGCCCGCTGATGAGGTTTGTCGGGCTGCTTTGGTGTGACATGCACCCGTGGAGAAGACATCTCCTGACTGCACTTTGGAAAATAAAAAAATCAATAACAACCAACAACAAATTATGAAACTCAACGAAAATCTTATCCTCCGCGAAGTGGCGGGAGAATACATGATAGTAAATCCTTTCAGTGAAACCATGGACATGACTCAGATTCTTACCCTGAACGAAACGGCCGCATGGCTGTGGCAGCAGGCTGAAGGTAAAGAGTTCGACGAGGCCTATCTGGTAGACTGCCTATGCGAAGAGTACGATGTCGACCGTGAAACAGCTACAACAGATGTTCACGAAATATGTGCACAATGGCAGAAAAACGGTCTGCTGGCATGAACGGTATCACCCGCATAAAGGATGCTTTATTTTTCCTAATCCGTCAGGGACTTTGGGGGATTAAGGAAGATGCAGAGAAGTATTTTCCGCTTTCCCCCGAGGAATGGCAGGTACTTTATATCCACAGCCGCCGGCAGGCAATACAAGGTATCGTTTACGATGGCATGTTACTTCTGCCCAAACCTTTGCGTCCTCCTCATGCACTCATTTTGCGATGGACGGTGGATGTCGACCAGTGGGAACGTATCAACAAGCAACACATTCAGGTACTTTGCGCGTTGAACCGTTTCTTTACCGCTGAGCCTGCGGTTCCTTTCGAAGTCATCAAGGGACTTGCCCTGAGCTGTTATTACCCCAATCCGCTTCATCGTGTATGCGGGGATATCGATTTGTATTTCGGCAGCCCAGAGGCTGTAAAACAGGCCGCCCAAAAACTGGAAGAATCCGGCGTATATGTCAAGTATGGAGCTAACGACGATGCTTCCTGCCTCATCGGTCAGGTCGTAATCGAACTGCATCCGGAGCTGATTGAGCTGCATAGCCCGCTAATCCGCAAATCATTGCGTGAATGGGAGAAAAACGTATTCTGCACGGTTGCTCCCGCAATCAAGCCAGCCTATCAGGAGACTCCAATTAGTGTTCCTACTCCGGAAGCACACCACCTGCTGGTTTCCACGCATATCCTAAAGCACCTGCTCAACGAAGGTATCGGCTTGCGCCAGTTATGCGACGCTGCCATCCTGTTGAAAGGATTGGCACAGGAAACGGACAAACAGGAATTGGAGCGTCTGTGTCATCGCTTCGGCATCTGGAAATGGTCTTGCCTGCTTTATTCTTTCTTAGTTGAGTACTTGGGACTGGATGAATCCTACGTTCCTTTCCGTAAACATCACAATACGGAAACCCTGATGACTGAAATATGGGAAAGCGGCAACTTTGGTTTTTACGACGAACGGAAAGGGGAACGTCCGAAGGGGAAATGGAAAAACAAAGTATACACAAGTCGCCAGATTACACGCAAGGCACAACTGTTTTTCACGTATGCACCGGCAGAAACCTTTTGGTGGCCTACATTGCTTACAACCAGACGCATCAAAGAACTCTTTATCAAACATGAAGACCATACTGAAAAAAATACTAAATAAACTCACCAAAGAGAATCTCTCGCAGCAATACGCCATCGGGCGCAAAGCCATGCGCTGGGTACTTCAGGTTACACAAGGATACCACTGGCTGATTACGTTCTCCATCTTTTCGGGAATTTTTGGCGTAGGGATGTCGCTTTTCAATGTCTGGCTCTCCAAATGGATTATTGACATTGCAACCGGTGCCCGCGAAGGAAATGTCTGGTTTGCAGCAGGTGTCGTTGTCTTTTTCTTTTTCTTCGGCATGGCAGTCAAGCTGATTTCTCCCTGGATTTTCGGGAAAATCAACATGCGTATCGGCATCCGTATGCAGAACTCCTTGTCGGACGCCCTGATGATGTGTTCCTGGAAAAGCGGACAGAAATGGCATACCGGCGACCTGCTCACGCGTATCAACAGCGATGCTTCCGAAGTACTCAGCATGGGTATGGGGATACTCCCCAACCTGCTCATCACCAGCCTTCAGTTGATCGGTTCCTTTATCTTCCTGTGGGCACTGGAGCCCCGGCTTGCCTGGTTCATTCTGGGAGCGACCCCGCTGGTACTGTTATCGAAAATCTATTTCCGCAAGGTGCGTGAGCTGAGCAAGGCACAAAAAGCCATGAGCAGCGAAATGGGTTCAGTCATGCAGGAAAACCTGTCACAGCGCGTGCTGGTACGTTCACTGGGAGCTACCGACTATCGCAAGCAAAAGCTGCATGAGTCGCAGGAAAAACTGTTCAACCTCAGTATGGAACAGATTAAGTTTTCCACCTTTTCGCAGGGAGTGATGGGCTTTGTATTCGGAGGAGGTTACCTGTGTGCCTTCCTCTGGGGGATCTACCGGTTGGAGCATCAGGAAATCACTTTCGGAACCATGACAGCTTTTCTGCAACTGGTCGGACAGGTACAGGGACCTTTCCTCGGACTGATTGGTATTCCTCCCGCACTGGTACGTGGCTGGGCATCTGTCGAACGACTGATGGAGCTTTTCGAAGACGTAGAACCGGACGAAACACCGGTATATGTAGACATCCCGCTTACGTTGGAATTCAATCAGGTTACTTTCGGCTATGAATCGGGACAACCTGTCCTGCATAATTTTTCTGCCGTATTCCGTCCCGGCACCTCTACAGCTGTTGCCGGTCCTACCGGTACGGGAAAAACCACCATCATCCGCCTGATGCTGGCACTCATCCGTCCCGACCAGGGACAGGTAAACCTGGTAGCAGCAGACGGTTCGGTTTATCCAGACACTTCCGCTACCCGGGTAAATTTCATGTACGTCCCCCAAGGAAATACCCTGCTTAGCGGAACCGTTCGTGAGAATGTACTCCTGGGAGCTCCCGATTGCAGCGATGCAGATGTAGAACAGGTATTACGCACGGCATGTGCCGACTTTGTATTCGACCTGCCCGAAGGTATTCATACTCGTGTCGGCGAACACGGTTACGGCTTGTCCGAAGGACAGGCACAGCGTATCTCTATCGCCCGCGCCCTGCTCCGTCCGGGCAACATCTGGCTGTTCGACGAGGCTTCCTCCGCCCTCGACTGTGATACCACTACAAAGTTAATAAACAACATTTTAGCGGAAGGAAAAGAAAAAACCATTATCTTTGTCACCCACGATCCACGAGTGATGGAACGGTGTGATTCAGTCATCCGACTGAACGAAAAAGAACAACAAACAATAGAACCCTAATAAACAGAAAAAAAACATTTATGAACAAATCAACTCTTTTCTTCTTCTTACTTACAGTATTGCTTCTTTCGTCATGTGCTACAAGAAAAAATTTGACTTATCTTCGTGACATGGAAGAACTTAAAGAATACCCTGTTTACCAGAAATACGAAGCAGTCATTCACCGCGACGACCGCCTCAGCATTACCGTAAGCTGCAAGAATCCGGAACTGACTCTGCCCTTCAACATTCCCGGAAGCAGTAATTACAGTGTAGGTCCTGATGGTAACATTTCTACTAATATGATCACAGGTGGTAATGAAAATGCAAGTAAAGGGTATTTAGTTGATGTAAACGGTGAAATAGATTTCCCCATTTTAGGCAAATTGAAAGTAGAAGGACGTACCCGCGGACAGGTAACCGAAATGATCAAGCAGCGTCTGATAGACGAAGACCTGATAAAAGATCCCATTGTCATGGTCAATTTCCTGAACTTCAAAATTACCGTATTAGGGGAAGTAGGAGGACCAGGTACATATGATATCACCGGTGACCGTATTACCTTGTTAGAAGCTATTGCCAAAGCAGGTGATATTACCGATCAAGGTCGTGTAGACCGTGTAGCCGTTATTCGCGAATACGGAAACAAACGTAGAATCATGTTTCACGACCTCCGCTCGAAGGACGTATTCAATTCTCCCTGTTATTATTTACAGCAGAACGATATTGTATATGTAGAACCCTCTGCCATAAAAACACGTGACAATGCTCAACGTGCAATAAGCACCTTCAGCATGATTATTTCATTCATTACAACTATCACCTCACTGGTCGTATTGGCCGTAAAATAACAAGAAATCTTAATTAGATAAATATGATACAAATGAGTGAACAGAAAGACCTATCTCCCGATAAGAATATCAGTGGAAGCGGTTTCAATATCAACCCGATGGACATGGTGATGTACCTGGTTAACCGCTGGTACTGGTTTGTCTTGTCGGTAGCTTTGTTCGGAGGATATGCCTGGTACCAGTATGCCAAGACTCCGTTTAAATATTCCCGTTCAACAACAGTCATGATTAAAAATGCTAACCAGCGGAGATATGATGGACTGGAACGTTTCCAGACTTTCTCAACTACGAACGTATCCAACGAAATTCTCCAGTTTCAGTCACACAACCTGATGCGGGAGGTAGTCAGCCGCCTGAATGCCAACATCTGTTATAGAATTACCGATGGACTCCGTGAAAAGGAACTGTATACACAGGCCCCCATACGAGTTTCATTTGTCGAATCGGAAGACTACCAAACCTTATCAGTAGATGCGACTCCGATCAATGACCATGAGGTTCGACTGACTGCCTTTGGAGGTGATATGATTCCAGATGCAGGCAAGACATTGACAGCCAAACTCAATGACACCATCCCGACTCCCATCGGTAAACTGGTAGTCAGTCCTACATTATATTACAGCAACAAATGGTTTGATACGACCATCCATGTAGAGAAGAACAGCATCGACAACATGGCTAGTTTGTTCGGTTCTAACCTGAGTATTAATCAGGCAGAAAATGATGCCTCTATCCTGTACCTCAGTCTCAATGACTATTCTACGGTTCGTGCCGAAGATGTATTGAATATGCTGATAACTGTCTACAATGAAGAAACCATCAAAGACAAGAACCAAATAGCCATCAATACTTCTCAGTTCATCAACGAACGTCTGATTATCATCGAAAAGGAATTGGGCGGAGTAGAATCGGAAATCGAGAACTATAAGCGCCAGCATGAGATCATAGACGTTTCTTCTTCAGCAAACATATCCGTATCCGACAAGCAACAATACAGCACACAGGTTACTGATATGGAGCTTCAGATTGAAATGGCTAACTACATCAAGCAGTTCCTTATCGATCCGTCTAAAATTACCGGTTTGATTCCATCCAATACAGGGCTGGCTGATGCCAATATCGAAGCACAAATTGTACAATATAATACCAATAAGCTGAAACGTGACAAGCTTGTCAAAAATAGCAGTAATAAAAATCCTATAGTACAAGAACTTAATAATACTTTGCTTGCTATCCGTCAGAATATCATTCGAGATATAGACAACCTGATTGTTAGTGTAAATGCCAAGCTTAAAGAGGCTAAAAGCCGCACCTCCGAAGCACAGCGCCGTATCGCCAGCATTCCGACACAACAACGCCAGATGCTGTCTATCGAACGCCAGCAACGCATCAAGGAAGAGCTGTACCTCTACCTGCTTAACAAGCGTGAGGAGAATGCGCTCAGTCAGGCGACCACCGAAACCGATGTCCGTGTACTCGATCCCGCAGGAGGCAGCGACATGCCTTATACTCCTAATGGTAGAAACATCATCATGGGAGGAGTCATGAAAGGAATCGCTTTACCGGCTATCATCCTGCTTGCCTTTATGTTCTTCGATACCAAGGTACACACCCGCAAGGATATTGAAGATAACCTTAGCGTACCGTTCTTAGGTGAAATACCTTTGTCAAAAAGCAAGAAAGAGCCTAGTGCAAAGGGGAAAAAAGGCATTATTGTCCGCAGTCAGGGACGTGACATCGCTTCCGAGGCCTTCCGTATCGTGCGTACCAACATGGAGTTTATGCGTGTAAAGAGCAAGGACTTGCAGGTAGTAACCTTCAGTTCCTTCGGTCCGGGAGCCGGTAAGACCTTTGTATGCAGCAACCTGGCGGCTAGTATGGCGCAGACAGAGAAAAAAGTGATTCTGATTGACCTCGATATCCGTAAGGGTACCCTCAGCTCACACATCCATCACCACGATAAAGGTATGACTTCATACCTGTCCGGCAGTGCTGAATTGTCGGAAATTATCAAGCACGATGAGCTGGTAGAAAATCTGGATATCATTCCGGCAGGTCCTGTAGCTCCCAACCCGGCAGAATTGTTGCTCAGCGAACGTCTAGAAACCATGATCGAAACGTTGCGCAAGCAGTACGACTATATCATTGTCGACAACGTACCGGTAGGTATCATCGCCGATGCAGCCATCACCAACCGCATTGCCGACCTGACTATCTTCGTCATCCGTGCCGACCGCTTCGACCGCCGCATGCTGCCTGATCTGGAAAAAATCTACCGCGCCGGCCAGCTTAAGAATATGTCCGTTATCCTGAATGGTGCCCATGTCAGCAACAACGGTTACGGTTATGGTTATGGTTATGGCTACGGTTATGGCTATGAAAATAAACGTAAATGGTATCAGTTCTGGAAAAAATAACCCATAAGCCGACAAAAGCATATGTTTTTCAGCTTTAAGAAAAAGCACAATCTGGTTAAGTCGGGTATTCTGAAAGGCATGACCGACATCCACTCCCACATTCTTCCAGGAGTGGATGACGGTTCACCGGATAGAGCAACCTCCCTGGATCTACTTCAATTTTTGGAAGGTCTGGGAATTAGCTCCGTATGGTTTACTCCCCACGTTATGTCCGATATGCAACGCAATACCACAACCTACCTGATCGAACGTTTCGAAGCCTTCCAGAATTATTACAAGGGTCCTATCCGATTGCATCAGGCAGGCGAATACATGATGGACGCACAGTTCACTTCCAAGCTACCAGCTGAAGTATTACCATTAGGCAAGAACCACCTACTTGTAGAAACTTCCTACATGCTTCCACCTGTCGGTATGAAAGAGATCCTTGCCAGTGTCAAGCAAAGCGGCTATTTCCCCGTTATCGCCCATCCGGAGCGCTATACTTACATGGATATGGACGATTACCGCCAGTTGTACAATACCGACGGCTATCGCTTGCAGTTGAACCTGATGTCCTTATCTGGCTATTACGGTCCCGGTGCACGTCATGCGGCAGAAAGCATCCTTGCGGAAGGCATGTACAGCTATGTAGGAAGCGATTTACACCACCTGGAACGATATGCTCCTATGCTGGAAAGTTTGAAACTCCCCAGCGAACAGTTAGACGCCCTCAGCATACTGATAGCAAACAATGAAGCGATTTAGTTACATTCTGGCCGGTTTTACGGTTCTTTTGGCTTTGTTAACTGCTGCCATGCCCTGGTGTTTTCCGGTAGTTGCCGGTTACCTTGCTCCACTGGGTTTGCTGGTTATACCACTGGCTATATTCAGCACACTGGCAACGATCATCGCAGTTTTTTACCGAAATAAAGGCATTAGCCTGCTATTTGGTGCAGCCAGCCTCATCAGTCTGTTTCTTTGCGGGAAATCCTGGACTGTATCTTTTGAAACAGATAAATCGACTTCCCATTCGTTACGCCTCGTCAGTTGGAATGCAGAAGGCTTTCAGTTGGACAAAGACACCTTACAAGCAAGTGCCACTTTCATCCGGAATCTCCATCCCGATATCATCTGCTTACAAGAACGTCCACACGATATTCTTTTAAATCGTGACAGCATTTCGGCAGTTTTCGGATATCCCTATCGGATATTCAATAGTCGGGAAGACGAAGTATTGAATCTGGCAGTGTACAGCCGTTTTCCGTTATCGAACATGAAAGAGTATTACTTTCCAGACAGTTATAACAAAGTGCTGCAAATAGATCTGCAATATGAAAGAAGAACCATCCGTCTGTTCAACATACACTTGCAAACTACAGGCATGACACCGGCATTCCAGGGAAACAACCTTTTACATACCTACCAGCTGAATGCCAAAGAACGTAACCTTCAGGCACAGTTACTGGCAGAGGCAATTGCCTCCAGCCCTTATCCCGTTATCGTATGCGGTGACCTGAACGATACCCCCATATCGTATGCTTACCGACAACTGACAGCCCAACTGAACGACTGTTTCCTCGAAGCCGGAAACGGCTGGGGAGGAACATATCAACCTGCAAATAACCTGTTCCGCATCGATTATACATTTTGTTCTCCGGAACTAAAAACATTAGCTTATCATTTATACAGTAATTGCTGGAGCGATCACCGAATCCAATATACAATTATACAGTTATGATAGATTTTATACCCTTATTAGATTATACGCCCTTTTTCGATTACAGCATTCTCATACTTGTACTGATTGCCTTTTGGCAGTGTAATACCGGCATTGTATTACATAAGAACATTGTCAATATGAATGCAGTATGGGGAGTATTTTTTACCATATTATTAATATTTTATATGGGACTACGTCCTATTTCTTCTGTTTTTGGAGATACGGTAAACTACGCTAAAGGTTTTTATGAAATACAACGTTCTTCCGATTCCTTCATCTGGACATGGGAAACGGAGTGGTTATTCCATAATCTAATGGAATGGTTTGCTAAGAACAGCAACATTCACAGTTTCTTTTTATTATGTGCCTTTATCTATGTAGGTTGTTTATGGCTTGCCATGCAGCGTATTTTCAAATCCTATTATTATATTCCATTATTAGTCGCATTTAGCATGTTTACCTTTTGGGCTTATGGAGTAAATGGAGTCCGAAACGGTATGGGAGCTTCTTTATTCATTCTGGCAGTTACATATATAAATCGACTTCCCATAGCTATTATACTCTGTATCCTATCAGTTGGAATCCATAAATCATGCTTACTTCTAGTTGGTGCAGCCCTTATTGCATGGTTTATTAAAAACAGCTATATATACTTATTAACATGGATAGGATGTGTAGGAATATCGTATGCAACTGGCATGCGCATACAAAATTACATCGCTACAACAGGAATCTTAGGAGAGGACGATCGTTTAACCGGTTATCTTACAGGAAGCGGACAAATTGGAGAAGCTATACAAATGAGTATGACCTTCCGCTGGGACTTCATATTCTATAGTGCAATGGGCGTATTCATAGGTTATTATTTTATTTTTCGCCGAAATTTTCGTGACGAATATTACCATTGGCTATATAACATATTTCTTATCAGTAACGCTTTCTGGGTCTTAGTTATCCGTGCCATATACAGTAATAGATTTGCTCAAATTTCTTGGTTCATTATGCCCATTATCTTAATTTATCCTTTCATGAAACGACGTTTCTGGCAAAGCCACGAAAAAATACTGGGAGCAGCCTTATTGATATTCTACGCATTTGCCTTTTATTATAATATTTTAAAATAATACCTATGTCACAAGTTGACAATCAACGAATATATAAAAACACGCTATTATTATATATTCGCATGGGGTTATCCATGCTAATATCTCTATATACCTCACGTATTGTATTACAAGTTCTAGGAGAAGCAGATTATGGTATTATGGCAGTTGTAGGCGGTATTACTTCTCTTTTCACATTTATGAATAGCTCTTTAAGTGGAGCAACTCAACGATTCCTTACTTTTGAATTAGGCAAAAATAACCTGATTTCATTAAAAAAAATTTTCAATGCTGCGTTTATTAATCACCTAATTCTCTCTCTTATCATTTTGATTTTATGTGAAACAATTGGTTTATGGTTTCTTTATCATAAATTAGTCATACCAGAAATCAGAATGTCAGCAGCAATTTCTGTATACCAGTTTTCCATCATCGGAACTTGTTTAGGAATCATTCTAGTTCCTTTTAATTCTTTGATTATAGCACACGAAAAAATGGGTGTTTACGCATATTTATCTATATTCGATGTATTGCTTAAACTAACTCTAGTCATCATACTTCAGTATATCGCTTATGATAAACTGATTTTTTGGGCCGCAGGTGGTCTGTTAACAAGTATGCTTTATCAAGCATTCAACATCTTATATTGTCGGAAGAATTTTGCAGAAGCACATTTTGAATTTCACAAAGAAAAAAAACTGTATTTACAGATGTTCAGTTATTCTTTTTGGGATTTTCTAGGAAGCCTCTCTACATTGGCACAAGGTCAAGGGTTGAATATGCTGTTGAATATGTTCTTTGGTCCGATAGTGAATGCAGCCCGAGGAATCGCAATGACCATACAAGGAGCCATTGTACAATTCTCCAGTAATGTTGTTATAGCATCCAAACCACAAATCATCAAATTATACGCAGAAGGAAATGTTCAAGAGATGATACATCTTGTATATCAGACCAGCAACCTTTCTTATTTTCTTTTATATTTATTTGCCTTACCATTATGTATAGAATTAGATTATGTCCTGACACTATGGTTAGGCGAATATCCAATTTATACAGTTCCTTTCGCGATCTTGATAATAGCCAATAGTCTGACATGGAGTATCAAATCATCACGTGTAACAGCACTACACGCAACTGGGCAAATTAAATTATCCAACCTTACGGTCGGAGTTATTTTATGCCTTACTTTACCGGTATCTTACTTTTTTCTTAAACTAGGCTACTCACCAATATCCGTATTTGTCATTACTATCGTCATAACATTATTAGCTGAATTAGTAGCTTGCTTCGTTCTGAAAAAATATTTAGATTACTCCATTAAAGACTATCTTTTACAGGTTTACGGAAGATGTATATTGGTATCTGTACTGTCATTCCCCGTTCCTTTTATAATTCATTCGATTATGCCTTCTGGTTTCATACGCCTATGTATAGTAACACTCTTCTCAACTTTGTCTTTATGCATATTTGTTTATTATTATGGCTTTTCTAAAGAAATACGTGATAAAACTTTCACCATTATTAAGAATAGAATCAATAAAATACTATACGGGAAATAATAGATATTCTAAACAAGAATATCTATTTTACAAGAAATATAACTTTTTCAACTTTATATATTAACACATACTCATAAAAGCCCCAAACACCTATACATGTTTATTTCAGTACATTCGATAATAAGAGGGCTCATATTGAAATAATACGGGTAAGACATTATTCCAACAAGATTCTCATCATAGGTTAAAGCAGCTAATTATGATTTTAAAAAAAACGCATACAAACTTTATCGCTTTTAAAATCAAAACTCTTAAAAACACCCCTAAAAAATGATTAAGTTATCAATCATAACCATAAACTACAACAATGTATCCGGCCTAAAAAAAACAATCGAAAGTGTCAAATCACAGACCTTTCAAGATTATGAATGGATTGTGATAGATGGAGGTTCTATAGACGGCAGTAAAGAACTTATAGAAGAAAATAAACAATATTTTTCTTATTGGGTAAGTGAGCCGGATAAAGGAATATACGATGCCATGAATAAAGGTACTGTATTGGCTAAAGGAGAGTATTGTCAGTTTCTTAATTCTGGCGATTACCTGATAGCACCAGACACACTGGCAAAGATTTTCAGTAGACCACTTCAAGTAGACGTACTTTACGGAGATGTCTGGTTTATCAAAGACAATAAAGTCATTGAAAAAAGAACTTATCCGGAGAAAATAACATTGTCCTTCTTATTCAAAAGTCCATTAGGTCACCAAGCTACCTTCGTAAAAACAAAAGCGGCTCAAAAGTATCTATATCGTACCCAATATAGAATTTCAGCCGATCGGGCTTTTTTCTTGGAACTGTATTGCAATAACCATTCATTCAGTCATATTTCACAACCTGTTGTTTATTTCGACAGCGAAGGAATTGGCTCTATAAGCAAAACCATTGACGACAGAAGAGAACAGTTTTATCGCATCAAACGAGATTTTTTTTCCGATCAGCTTACTAAAGACATTGAACGCCTTTTAAGTATTGAGGATGAATTTCAATTTGTCATGCGGATAAAACCTCTTAAATGGATGTATCTTTTTTTCAAAAAACTTCAGCAATTAAAATACAGATTATAAATGGAAAAAACGTTACCCCTAATTTCTGTTATTGTACCTGTATACAAAGTAGAACCTTATCTACGCAGATGTATCGATAGCATTCGTAATCAGACTTATACCAATCTAGAAATTATACTTGTAGATGACGGGTCTCCAGATAACTGTGGACGCATCTGCGATAAATATGCACAAAAAGACAAACGGATTCTTGTCATTCATCAGGAAAACGGAGGCTTGTCCGCAGCCCGTAATAGTGGGCTTGATCGATGCTCAGGAGCCTACATCGGCTTTGTAGACAGTGATGACTGTATCCATCCGGAAATGTACGAAAGACTCTATAAGGACATTTGCACCTATCATACCCGACTTGCTTTTTGTCATCCGAATATGTGTTACAACAGCATACCAGAAATTGATGACAAGCTATCCACAGAATGTAAAGATAAAGAGTTCGTTATTTTAAAAAGCATGACCGAAAACATCTGGTGGTCTGCATGGACCAAACTATATGAACGTTCTTTATTCGAAACAATACGATATCCTGAGGGAAAGACAAATGAAGATTATGCAATAACCATGTACATATACGACATGTGTGACAAGATTGCCATTAATTATAACAAATTATACAATTATTGTATAAGAGAAAACAGTATATGTACTTCACCACTGAATTTAAGAAAGTTCGACCAAATAGACAATACATTGGAAGTCATGCAGTATATGGAGCAAAACCATCCTGCGTGGAAACCAGCTGCTGAATTTGTATTTATAACCACATTACTCAAGCTTCTTGGTATGTCGATTGAAAATACAGAGAAACAATACATCCCTAAAAAACAGGAGATATTCTATCTTATCAAATGCTATTATTCATCAGCCATACATAATCCATATATTCTGTTTAAACAGAAAATAACGCTTACATCAGCACGTATAAGTCCTTTATGTTTTAAGCTTACCTTCCGTCTCTATTCAATAATTCAAAAGATGAAAAGATGAAGAATCCAACACTCTCTATCATCATACCGGTTTATAACAAAGGCAACTATCTGGCAAAATGCCTGACTTCCATCATCGACCAAAGTTATAAAAATCTGGAAGTGATACTGATCAATGACGGATCGACAGATAACTCCGAGGAAATAGCGCAAAGATACCAGACAATCGACCAACGCATTAAGGTATATACATTTCCTAATAGCGGTGTTTCGGCTGCACGCAATCGAGGAATCGCTGTGGCACAAGGAGAATTCATCCTGTTTATCGATGCTGACGATTGGATTGAAGCAGATTATTTGCAACGTGTCATGCATCATACAGAGCAAGAAAATGCAGATATCTATATATGGGGAATTACCAAAGAAACTGAAAATGGGCAGTATTCTCTGACGCCTTCACTCAATGGCATCCTGACACAAGAAGAATTTTTAAAAGCTTTTGTTAAAGAACAATACAAAACCCAAAGAGGGTTATATGGCTATATATCCAACAAACTCTTACGACGAGAAATCATTCAGAAAAACAATATATGTTTTAATCAAACAATCAAGCAGTTGGAAGATTATGATTTCTTTTTAAGTTATTATAATCATGCTCAAACGATTTGTCTGTTTTCTGAAACCGGATATCACTATGTAACAGGTACAGCATATTCTTCCGGCACTATGATAAAGCATGTAAATTTCATCGGAATGATTGAAATACATTTAAAATGCCAAAGGATACTCCAACAACATAACTGCCTTACTACAGAAAACCGGCGACTCATTGAGCAGGCAATAAACGGGCTTGCTTTGGCTATGTTTCTGGAAATGCCAACAGTTACCTTATCGGATATCCGCCATTCCATTAGTTTATT
>ULSY01034653.1_pt1 | contig 14148 bp, 10 predicted proteins | sample 1957201 | NCBI WGS metagenome assembly ULSY01 (sample SAMEA4835723, study PRJEB28245) | human gut metagenome | biome: gut microbiome; material: fecal sample | place: Denmark | collected 2008
TGGAAGTAAAATTCTTCGAAGGTACAGCTAAGTTCTCACAGAAAGTTAAGCTCACTGGAGGTGACTATCTGATTACCGGATACCTGGAATTTGGTGCATGCAACGACCAGAACTGTCTGCCACCTACCAGCGTTGATTTTTCTTATAAAGGTACTGTAGCCGCAGCTGCTTCGGCAACAGCTGCACCAGCTAAAACAGAAGAAGCAGCTGCACCTGCCGAATCAACAGAAACAGTAGATTCTACAGCAGCCGTAACAACTGCCCCTCAGACATTGCAGGAAGCTACCGATTACTGGAAACCGGTTATCAAAGAGCTGTCCAATTACGGAAGCGCCGAAGAACAGGAATCACATTCCTGGATTTATATCTTCTTCACCGGTCTGGTCGGAGGTATTCTAGCCCTGTTCACACCTTGTGTATGGCCAATTATTCCGATGACTGTCAGCTTCTTCCTGAAACGTACTAAGGACAAAAAGAAAGGTATTCGTGACGCATGGACCTATGGTGCATCTATCGTTGTGATCTATGTAGCGCTGGGACTTGCTATTACACTGATATTCGGAGCTAGTGCACTGAATGCATTGTCTACCAATGCCATCTTCAATATCCTGTTCTTCCTGATGCTGGTTATCTTTGCGGCTTCTTTCTTTGGAGCATTCGAGATCACCCTGCCGTCTAAGTGGAGCAACGCTGTCGACAGCAAAGCTGAAGCAACAACCGGTCTGCTGAGTATCTTCCTGATGGCATTCACTTTGTCATTGGTATCATTCTCTTGTACAGGTCCTATCATCGGTTTCCTGTTGGTAGAAGTTTCTACTACCGGTAGTGTTGTAGCGCCGGCTATCGGTATGTTAGGATTTGCCATTGCACTGGCTTTACCTTTCACACTGTTCGCTATGTTCCCGTCATGGCTGAAATCAATGCCGAAATCCGGAGGTTGGATGAACGTTATCAAGGTGGTACTGGGATTCCTGGAACTGGCATTTGCCTTGAAATTCCTGTCGGTAGCCGACCTTGCTTACGGCTGGAGACTGCTCGACCGTGAAACATTCCTTGCACTTTGGATCGTTATCTTTGCTCTGCTGGGTATGTACCTGCTGGGTAAGATCAAATTCCCTCACGACGACGACAACAATAAGGTAGGAGTAGGACGTTTCTTCCTGGCACTCATCTCACTGGCATTTGCCGTATATATGATTCCGGGACTTTGGGGAGCTCCTCTGAAAGCTGTCAGCGCATTTGCACCTCCTATGCAGACTCAGGATTTCAACTTATACAAGAATGAAGTACACGCCAAGTTTACCGACTTCGATGCCGGTATGGAATACGCTCGCCAGAACAACAAACCGGTCATGATAGACTTCACCGGATATGGTTGCGTAAACTGCCGTAAGATGGAACTTGCTGTATGGACTGACCCGAAAGTAAGTCAGATGCTGAACGACGACTACGTACTTATCACGCTGTATGTAGACGAAAAGACCAAGCTTCCAGAACCGATAAAGGTTACAGAAAACGGAACAGAACGTACTCTTCGTACAATAGGTGACAAGTGGAGCTACCTGCAACGTTCTAAGTTCGGAGCCAATGCACAGCCATTCTATGTATTGCTCGACAACGAAGGCATGCCTCTGAACAAGTCATATTCTTACGACGAAGACATTGCTAAATATGTAGACTTCCTCCAGACAGGATTGAAAAACTACAAAAAATAATTATCCTCAGGATAAATAAATCAACAGGAAAGCTTCCGGAAAGTCATTCATTTGACCTTCGGAAGCTTTTTTATTTTACGCCACAAACAAAAAATCACTGTTTTCAGTGACAAAGAATTCTCCCGGAATACCGTTTCTTTGTAAGATTAACGAACCTCAAACAATCCATATCATGAAAGTAAGATTCTTATATTTATTGTGCTTGCTGACGTGTATATTACCAGCTTGCTCAGGCGATGACAATGAACCGGTAGACGAACCTGTAACAATAACGGTAACAGGCGTAAGCGTTTCACCCGAAAGCATCAGTCTGGAATGTGGAGAAACAAAGCAGCTGACAGCCAAAATATCACCGGAAAATGCTACGGCAGGAGATATTACATGGACTTCATCCGATGAAGCAATAGCTACGGTATCATCCGATGGAACTGTAACCGGTATAAGCAAAGGAACAGCCACCGTTACAGCCACAGTAAGCGGAAAAAGCGGAACATGTGAGGTGACTGTTACCCAAGAAGTACAGTCGGTAGAAATATCGCCTGCTACAGCAACCTTAACCAGCAAGGGAGAAACCATACAGCTCACCGCTACAGTCCTTCCAGAAGGGGCAGGAGAGGCCACATGGACATCTTCCGACGAAGCAGTAGCCACAGTATCACCCGAAGGAATTGTAACAGCCATAGGCGAGGGGACAGCTACCATCACAGCTACAGCCGGAGAAAAAACAGCTACTTGTACAATCACTGTCAGTATTTCTATTGTAGATATCGAGGGCAACCAAGCTACATTCCATCTCGACGGAGCCAGCGCTGCACAAGTATCACAAGCCATCAGTGAAGCGGCTCAGGCAGGTGTAACCCGTTTTATACTCACAGGAGATTCCGAAGCACTGGGACTATATGATGAAAATCCTTTCAACGGTATCCAAATCGAATTACTCGACTTATCCGGAGTAACCGGATGGCAAGACCGGGATGCAGACGGTCTTCCTGAGCTGCCGGCAGAAAGCTTCAGACATACAAGCAGTTCCGATTTCTCCGGATTACAGGAAGTCATCCTGCCTCAGGAAATACAGCAACTGCAAGATTATGCTTTCTATAAATGCAGCAACCTGACCAAAATCACCGCTCCGGGCGTAGTCAGAGTAAACAGCTTTGCTTTCCAAAGTTGCACCAAACTGGCAGAAGTAAGTATGCCTGAAGTTACTTACCTTGGTACCAATGCCTTTATGTCAACAGCCCTGCAAGTTGCAGACTTCCCCAAATTGCAAACCCTTGAGGGTAGTGTATTCTGGCTTTGTTCCAAACTGACAGAAGTCAACTTGCCGGAAGCAACGACAATCGGAAACGCGACATTGGTTTCACAAGGTGGTTCCCGTACAGGAATAAATACATTTGGCGACTGTTCACAGCTGGAAAAAGTATACTTGCCTAAAGCAACTACCATCGGAGATGATGCATTCAGCAACTGTAAGTCACTGAAAGAAATAGAGCTTCCGCAGGCAACAACTGTCGGAATCAAAGCCTTCTATAACTGTACCGCACTGACCAGCGTCAACCTGCCTCAGGCAACCGCTCTAGGTGATGATGTATTTACAGAATGTACAGCCTTAAATACAACCAAGCTGACCGCCAAAGGAAGTATTTCGGTACAAAATACAACATTCGGACCAGCCGATACCATCACAAAGAATGTCGACCTTACCCTGAATATCAATAAAAAAGGAGAAACATGGGATGAGTTCTGGCAAGAAGAAGAATGGAAAGACCATAAATGGAAAAGCATTTCCTTTGTTGAATAAGCTTTAATCCTATCATAAACGAATGCAGGTTATCCGGACAGAAGTTTCCCAGATAACCTGCATTTTTCATATCATTCCAGACTCTGATACGTCTTTCGGATCTCATTCCACAAAAACGACCGCTCATACCTGCTCCCGATCAGTTCTCTCGACTTACCTGCCATTTCCATCCTTGCATGCTCATCAGTAAGCATAAACTTCATCGCCTTCAGCAAAGCCGATTCATCGTGAGAAGGAATAATCAGACCATTCACCCCATGACAGATAATCTCGTTGCATCCATTGATATCGGTTACAATACAAGGCAATCCCATAGCTCCCGCCTGAAGCACGACATTAGGAAAGCCCTCCCTGTAACTGGGAAAAACAAAAACATCCGAAGCTGCCAGATACGGTCGGATATCATTCTGCCATCCGGCAAAAGTTATTCTACTGTTCTCCAGAAACATATGCTTTGTCTCTGGTAATACCGGATCCAGTTTTTCCTCAAAATCACCAACCAGAAGAAGCCTGCAAGCCGGGAAATCAGCTTCCAGTTGTTTGAATGCCCTGGCAAGTTCATTCATTCCCTTGTCACCGACAATTCTTCCCACAAAACAGAACGTCACACATCCTTTTTCCCGAATATCTTCAGCCTTTCTCATGACTTCCTCCGTCCGGTCAAAATACGACATATCAATTCCGTTGATATTCCCGTTTCCGACGATATGCAACTCCTTCTGGGTAATCCCAAACCGCATCAGATCATTCTTCACACCTTCACCTTCCGGATTAATAAACGTAGCACAGGCACACGTCAGCCTGTCCGTAGTCATCAGCAACTTCCGTTTCAGTCCCGTCGAAGTAGGGAAGACCAGTCCGGTAAACATATGCATTCTAACCGGCACCCTACACATCCAGGCCGCCAGCATTCCCAGCAGACCAGCTTTCGGAGTCAGCGTATGTACCATCCAGGGCTTTTCTTTCCGTATCAGCCGGACCAGAGCAAAAAGCGACTTCAAATCCTGAATAGGAGAGATGCGTCTTTCCATACGGACAGCAACCGTTCTTACCCCCTCTCTTTTTCCGACCTCTTCCAGTTCTTTTCCGAGTGACGAAACAGCTACCACCTCATACATTTCATTCAGCATCTTCAGCTGTCCCTTCAGCAGTACATCCAGCGACACAGGCACAGTTGCTATTCTTAGAACTTTCTTCTTCATAATCTCCTAGTTATTACCATTAAAGTATTCTGCAGTGGCCTGTCCTTCTTGCGTTATACCTTCTCTAATTATCACTTTCTTCACCGTCAGCAAGATAATCTTCAAATCCAGCCAGAAAGAACAGTGATCCACATACCACACATCCAGTTCGAACTTCTTTTTCCAACTAATTGCATTTCTGCCATGCACCTGTGCCCATCCCGTAATGCCCGGTCTCACGTCATGTCTTCTTGCCTGCTCCTTGCTATACAATGGCAGATACTGCGGCAGCAGCGGTCTCGGACCAATCAGAGCCATATCTCCCTTGAGCACATTGAACAGCTGAGGCAATTCGTCCAGTGAGGTCGACCGGATGAACTTTCCCGTCTTTGTCAGTCGTTGGGCATCCGGCAATAAATTTCCGTTTTCATCCCTTTCGTCGGTCATTGTCTTAAACTTCATAACCTTAAAGAGCCTGCCGTTTTTTCCCGGTCTGGTTTGTGTAAAAACCACCCCGGCACCTTTATTGGCAACAGCTAGTAAAACCGCTACAGCAGCCATCACCGGCGATAAAACCACTATAGCAACCATAGCCAGACAGCAGTCAATCATTCTTTTGAAACAGTTTTTATACATTACTCCATCATTTTTAAACACAGAAACAACTATTTACAGTGCAAAGTTATGACAAATATTTTTATTTCATCTCCATCAGTAAGCTAAATAAACCATTTAGAAAGTAGATTCACACCATTATCCGGTTATAGCGGGTTTGTATTTATTAAAACACAGTAAAATCAAAAAACTTTTAATGTATTTTGTCAAAATAAGTCTTGCTAAAACCAAAATTTGATAGGAAATTCTATTAATTTTTATCAGAAGAAATATATTATCGATATTACTTTTTTCAAAAAAAATTTAAATACAAAGTCTATCTTTTCAAAAAATTTATTACATTTGCCCCACAATAGAGAGTTATATAAATATGCTGAAATAGTTTATGCTATAACTCAAAAGAGATGCAAAACACGTAAATAGTTTAGTGTATTGCTTAATCCGGATACATAATCTGGATGTCCCCAAGGTATATCTGCACATTTCAGTATGAAAGAGAATGATAAACATTGGTATCCTATCAGAGTTACATACTCACAAGAGATGAAAGTAAAAAGCTATTTTGATTCTTGTCAGATAGCCAATTTCATTCCGATGAGATATTCAGAAATTCAGCGCAACGGTCAATCAAAAATTAAATTAGTACCAGTCATACACAATTTAGTATTTGTCTATTGCACTAAAAACGAGATTGAACAAATAAAGAGAGAGAGCAGCATCTCCTCCAAGATAAGATACATAATCGACAAAGAAACCAAGCAAATCATTACTATTCCCGACAAACAAATGCAAGACTTCATATCGGTTGCAGGGAATATTGACGAACAGATTCTTTACTTGACACCTCAGGAGGTAGCTTTAAAGAAAGGTGACAATGTCCGCATTATCGGAGGAATCTGGAAAGGAATAGAAGGAAAGCTCGTACGCATAAAAAAGAATTTGCGAGTGGTCGTTTCCCTACAGGGAATAGCTGCTGTAGCCACTACGAGCATTCATCCTTCATTGGTTGAAAAGATAGAGAAATAAGCCTATGTTCAACATTAAGATAAAAAACATCAATTTCTTTAGCAAATACATTGTTTGGGCATCAGACTGCCTTCTATCTGTATTGGCAACATCCTTCAGCTTCTTGTTTTTCCATTACCTGATGAAGGTCGATACAGATGTCACTACCGTCACAGCAATCCTTGCTCTCTCATTGGTGATTAGTATCTGTGCCACCTGGATATGCAAGACCTACCAGGGCATCATCCGCCATTCCAGTCTTACCGAACTGATGCGCATCGCATATGCCATGTTCATCAAAGCCCTTGCATTCATCATCCTGTCAAATTTACTGCTGGAATATACCGGTCTGTTCATCTATACCATCATCTTCTCCGACCTCATCATGTCAGTCTTTCTGCTCATGTTTGTCAGAGTAGTTGTCGTCAATTTCTATTATAACCTCATCGAGGCAATGGATAAGCAGACACACCGGGCACTGATATACGGCACTTCCGAAGCAGCAATCAGTCTGGCTGCATACCTGAGCAAATCTACCAACAGCCTGTACAACCTGAAAGGATTCATCACAAGAGAAGAGCGGTTGAAAGACTATCGCGTACAAGGATATCCGGTTATCTACCTCTGCGATGACTGCGACCTCAACGAAAAGCTGAAATCACTCGATGTCAATACCATCCTGTTCGTCAATACAGACGACCTGCATAAAGACAGTGCGCTGATTGAAGCAGGTATCCAGAACAATATCACCATGCGTATCGCTCCGCTGGTGGAGGACAACAGCAACATCTCCCAGCGCATCCAGATGCGTGAGGTACAGATAGAAGACCTGCTCGAACGCGAAGAGATCAAGATCGATACCGAAAAAATCAAGAAAGAAATCTCAGGCAAGGTCGTAATGGTCACCGGTGGTGCAGGAAGTATCGGCAGCGAACTGTGCCGACAGCTCTGCAAGTTCCATCCCAAACATCTGGTTATCTTCGATTTTTCCGAAACAGGAACATACCAGATCGATATGGAACTCCGGAATACCTATCCGGAATGCAACATTACCTCAGTCATCGGAAACGTAAGAGATTACCAGCGGGTAGAGTCACAGCTCAGCCTGTACAAGCCAGATATCATCTTCCATGCCGCAGCCTACAAGCATGTTCCTATCATGGAAGAATATCCGTGTGAGGCCGTACGTACCAACGTTATGGGAACACGTATCCTCGCCGATGCCGCTGTCAGACACGGAGTAGAAAAATTCATCATGATTTCTACCGACAAAGCCGTACGCCCGTCCAATGTCATGGGAGCTACCAAACACATTGCCGAAACATACGTGCAGAGCCTGGGAAATGCCATCAAGGAAGGCAAGGTAGCCGGAAAGACCTGCTTCATCACCACCCGCTTCGGCAACGTATTGGGAAGCAATGGAAGCGTCATTCCACTATTCCGCCGTCAGATACTCGAAGGTGGTCCGGTCACTGTTACCCATCCCGATATCATCCGCTACTTCATGACCATCCCCGAAGCCTGCCAGCTGGTACTCGAAGCTGCTTTCCTCGGTGAAGGAAACGATATCTTCATCTTCAATATGGGAGCTGCCGTCAAGATAGACGACATGGCAAGAAAGATGATCCGCCTCTCCGGACTGATTCCGGATAAAGACATCAAGATCGAATACACCGGACTCCGTCCGGGCGAAAAACTATACGAAGAACTATTATATAAGGAGGAAAGCACACTGCCCACTTCCAATCCGGAAATCTTCCATGCAGAAAGTATCAATACGGAATACCAGTCCCTGCTACCGTCTATCGAAGAACTGATTGCCATAGCCGGAACCGACGATAAGCTGGAAACCGTAAAATACATGAAAAAAATAACACCCGAATTCATCAGTCAGCATTCCAGATACGAAGCGCTCGACAAAGAGAATAAACAATAAAGAACGTATTAATTAAGAAAAGAGACTAACTAGTAATATTTATTTTATATGAAACAGAGAGTTTTTCTAGCATTAATGATGCCCTTCCTTTTCATCAAAGGATTCGCACAGGAGGTTAATTCTACAGTGCCTTCAGAAACCAGTGAAGATGAGAACACAGCGTATTGGGTAAGCCCTGAAACAAACAATGAAAGGGTTCTCAATCCAAACAAGTTCCGCGACAACTGGTTTATCACAGTCAATGCAGGTACCTTCCTAAACTGGTGCGACAATACCAGTGACGCAAAAGGCAAACAATTCCAGCCGGCAGCTGGTTTGTCAGTAGGTAAATGGTTATCACCCTGGGGTGGTTTCCGTGTCATGGGAATGTGGGGACGTGGATTCGGTCAGACTTACAAACCGGTTCTCGACCGTACATACAACTGGAACGTAGTAAACGGTTACATCGACGCGATGTTCAATTTGCATAACCTGTTCGGAGGTTACAAAGAAAACCGCTTCTTCCAGGTAATGGCTATCGCCGGTATCGGTGTAGAACACATGTTCGGCTTCAGCGATGAAAGCTGGTACAAGAACTACAATGTCAACACAGAGAAAAACAACCTGTTGGGATTCCGTACAGGTTTGATGGCATCATTCAGACTGCACAGAGCACTGGCACTTAACGTAGAAGCATCTGTCAACTGTCTGGACGACTCATACGACGGTGTAACCTCAGACGACAAGTGGGACGGTCACGTCAACCTGTTGGTTGGTCTGGTTTACCGTTTCAAGAACCACGACGGAACACACCAGTTCACATTCACTCGTCGCGACCAAAGTAAATACGATGCCCTGAACGCAGAAGTAAACCGTTTGCGTAAGGAAGTAGCCGAAATGAAAGCAGCTCCAACCGTAGAAGTTAAACGTGAAGTTGTAGAAAGCCAGCGCGTTTCAACCCTCGTATCATTCGATCCGAACTCTACAACAATAAACAAGCTTCAGGAAGTAAATATCTATACAGCAGCCGAAGGTCTGAAAAAGATCCAAGACGGCGACTTGTATATCACTCCTATCAAGAACAACGAAATGAGCAGCGATTTGTTCAATGGCCGTGCCAATGCTATTCGCGACATGCTTGTGAATGAATATCAGGTTCCTGCAGGACACATCTTTATCGAAGAAAACAACGAGCTGGTACGCTCATTAGACCCTGCAAAGAACTGTGTAGTTATCTATATTGTTAAATAATAAACAGGACATTCAACATGAAAAAAATAGTTATTGCAGGCCTTGCAGCAGTCATGGCAGCCAATTTATATGCAAGTGAAGAAACTCCTTCAAAAAATCTTACGGTAAAAGCCGATACAGTCAGAACATTAAAGCACTATAAAGCAGGCGACAACTGGTTCTTCGGAGTATTTGCCGGAACCAATTTCTCATTGACAGAAAATATCCGCTTTGCCTCTTTCCCGAAACGTTTCGGCCCCAGTGTAGGTATTTCTGCTGGTAAATACTTCAGCCCGGCAGTAGGTGCCCGCGTACGTGTGTCATATCTGAACCAGCGCAGCCGTGCTAACAGTGAACTAGTTGATGCATATCCGGAAGTTTACGGTGACGGCGTTTACAAGTTCAACATGGTTTCTACGTTTGTCGACGGTTTGTTCAACTTCAACAACATCTTCAAGCCGTATAACGAAAACACCCGTTTCAACGTAGTAGGTGTGCTTGGTCTCGGCGTCAATACATCATTCGGATTCGATGACAAAATCAAGAACTGGTCACCTTCTAAGGGAGGACAGTATGAAGTAGACCGTTCAGGCGGAACCTATCTGGCTATCCATGCCGGTCTTCAGTTAGGTTATAAGGTAAGCGATGCAGTCGATATCAACCTCGAAGCTACCTATAACGCTACCGACGACGGATACAACGGAACTCGTTTCGATAGAAAATACGACGGTTATATCTACGTAGTAGCAGGTGCTACTTATCACTTCAAAGATCATTACGGCGACCGTCGCTTCAAGTACGTAACCATGACCGACCAGGCACAGATCGACCGCCTCAATGCACAGATCAATGCCGCTCGTGCTGAACTTGCCAACAAACCGGAACCAATCGTACGTGTAGAAAAGAAGGTAGAAACCAACCGTGTACTCGACATGACCGTTTCCTTCATCATCGACAAGTACAACATCACCGACGTTCAGAAGAACAACGTACAGAAGGTAGCCGAATACCTGCTGAACAACCCGAACATCAACCTGATCATCACCGGTTACGCCGATGTTCAGACTGGTAATCCGGCATACAACCTGAAACTGTCAGAACGCCGTGCCAACGCCGTACGCAACATGCTTGTCAACGATTTCGGAGTCGAGCCTTCACGTCTGCGCATCGACTACAAGGGTGATACCGTTCAGCCTTACGATCGCAAGAACGAGTGGAACCGTGTTGTAATATTTGTAACAGAGGAAAACAACAACAAATAATCATGAAGCACATCCATCTTTCACTGGCCCACATGAGCGGCAAAGAAGAAGAGTTCATCCACAAGGCATTCCTTACCAACTGGGTAGTACCTTTGGGTCCCAATGTCAACGGGTTCGAAAACGACCTTACCGCATGGCTGGGGGAAAAATCGGCCTCTCCTCTTCATGTCGTAGCTCTCAGCTCCGGGACAGCAGCCATTCATCTGGCGCTAGTGATGCTGGGTGTAGGTCCCGGCGACGAAGTCATCTGCCAGAGTTTTACCTTCGCCGCCTCAGCCAATCCCATCGTTTATCAGGGAGCCACTCCGGTATTTGTCGACAGCGAACCCGGTACGTGGAACATGGATCCCGAGCTGCTCCGCCAGGCTATCGACGACCGCCTGCGTGCGACCGGCAAACTGCCTAAGGCAATCATCCCCGTACACCTGTACGGTACTCCCGCCCGTATGGACGAAATAAACAGCGTTGCTTCCGCATACGGTATTCCGGTAGTAGAAGATGCAGCCGAGGCATTGGGTTCGGAATACAACGGCAGTTACTGCGGAACATTCGGAACTTACGGAGCCCTTTCGTTCAACGGCAACAAGATGATTACCACCAGTGGTGGAGGAGCCTTGATCTGCCCCAACGAAGAAAGTGCCCGCCGTGTCAAGTTCTATGCCACTCAGGCACGCGAGAACTTCCCCTATTACCAGCATGAGCAGATTGGCTATAACTATCGGTTGAGCAACATCTCTGCCGGAATCGGTCGCGGTCAGATGTACGTGCTCGACGAGCATATCGCCCGCCGCCGTGCGATACACGCGCTTTACGTGGAAAAGTTAAAAAACACACCGGGCATTACGGTGATGCAACCACGGTCTAATGTCGATTTACATCCCAACTATTGGTTAAGTACCATTCTGGTCAACTCACAGGAAGCCGGATTCACTTATCAAGAGTTATCTGCACGGCTTACAGCAGCCGATATCGAAAGCCGTCCCTTGTGGAAGCCGATGCACCTGCAACCCGTGTTTGCCAAGGCACCTGCCTATGTAAACGGAGTGTCCGAAGCACTCTTTGCTCAGGGACTCTGCCTGCCTTCAGGACCGATGGTAACCGATGAGGATGTAAATAGAATTGTAGAGATAATCAAGAATTAATTATTAATTAGTACGCTAGTTTAATAAAACTTTATATGTTTACAACAAAGAGCTATTACAAACAGTCGTACGAAAAAAGTTAGAATTATGCAAAACAAAAAAATGTATATTAAACCAGTCTTGGAAAGTGAAACATTTGTTCCACAAAACTATATCGCAGCTTGTGGAGATATAAATAAAGTTTATAAGTTCAGATGCGATGCAGGTGGTGGAACATATGGAACTGTATATGAAGATTCAGATCATAATGGAAGATGGAATCCATTAAGAGATAAAGCATTAACAGGGTATATTTTACCTACATACCATGCTTGCGGTGCAACGCATGAAGCTCCAGTAGCTGATGAGTTTTTAGATGGATTTTATTTACCTGACTCTAATCCTTTTGCAGTAACAAAAGTAAAAATTTGGACGGATGGGGGAACAAATATCCATTGTACTACTGAACTAAACATGAATGAGTGGGAAACAGCAAAATCCTAACCATTTACAATCAATAAACAATATAAAGATAAGATTGTACCTACCACGATACAATCTTATCTTTTTTTAAAAAATGGACCAATTATACGACGCAAGCCCGGTAGAAAAACGCCTGGTAGATAAAGCGACACAACTCAGAATCCCGATATCAGCTTCTTTCGAACTAACTCCGCTCTGCAACCTGAGCTGTGACATGTGTTACGTCCGCATGAATGCACGTGATCTGGCAATGCATGGAAAGGTACGAAACATGTATGAATGGCTAAAAACAGCGGAAGAACTGAAAGCGATGGGTACGTTGTTCATCCTGCTTACAGGAGGAGAGCCCTTATTATACCCCCAATTCAACGAACTTTATCTCGCCCTTCGTGAAATAGGGTTCATTATTACAATCAACACCAACGCAACGCTTATTACCGAAGAGGTGACTGAACTGTTCAGCCGTGCCAAGCCTCGCCGCCTCAATGTAAGCCTGTATGGAGGATGTAATGAAACCTATCAGGATTTATGCCATATTTCAAACGGGTATGACCGTTGCATACAGGGACTTCGGTTATTAAAAAGATATCACATCGATACAAAATTGAATCTGACCATCATCCGCAAAAACCAAAAGGATTACGAAGCAGTTATCCGCATGGCAGAAGAATTGGATATGCCGACATCCATCAATTGCTACACATCCTTATTCTGTAGCCCAACTTGTACCTCGCAACTCAACATACCGGAAATAAGGCTGACACCGGAAGAAGTGGCTGCACTCGAAATCGAACATCTTAAATACAAATACAAAAACAACTATCACGAACGAATTAAAGAGATGAATGCGGAACTTATCGGTATGGAATCTGCCGTACCCGATGGAGTTACCCTGAGTTGCCGCGCCGGAAAGAGTTCTTGCTGGATCAACTGGCAAGGCATGTTATCCCCTTGTGTGGACATGGCAACTCCTTCTGTATCACTTACCGAGCATTCGGTTGCCGAAGCCTGGCAGAGCATTGTGAAGCAATGTGCTTCCTTACCGGCACACACGGAATGCAGCGGCTGCAAACTGAGCAAACTCTGCAATGTATGCTATGCCAACGCAACCAACGAAAAAAAATACTGCGGAGATACGGCTTATCTCTGCGCCATAGGTAAGGTGAAAAGAAGCCTCATTGAGCAGGAAGCTCAACGATAACCCATATAGCATGATCAGACTGACCATTGGGAATTTACATATACAGCTGGAAGGCATCAACAAAGCAAATCTTCCGGCAAATACCCTGCTCTTTGAATCAGCCTTCGAAGAGGCAGATTTATATTATACCTTTCATACAGACCGGAACCCCCATTTGCCGGATATGCCACCCATATACAGGAAACCGGACATCCATGTTTTCCGGCAACCATCGGGATTAGAATCCCGCTTGTTGATTCTTCCCGACAGACAGACAGCTTATGCTTATCTGGAAGAAACTGATTCTAATCGTACAGAAATCTACTTCAATCCGGCATATACCTCCCTGCTGAGTGCCGATACCATTTTCCACTCGATGCTGGCTCTCGAAAAGCATTTGGTCTTACAGAATTCCTTTGTCTTTCACTGTTCCTATCTCGATTTCGAGGGGAAAGCAATCTTATTCAGCGGTCCCAGTGGAATAGGAAAGACCACTCACACCAACTTGTGGTGCCAATACCTGCCCGACCGGGCAAATGTTTTGAACGGTGACAAATGTCTGCTGAGCCGAGAAGGCAACACATTTTATGCCAATGGCTGGCCGATCTGCGGTTCAAGCGGTATCTGTTACAACGAGCGT
>ULSY01020899.1_pt1 | contig 13951 bp, 8 predicted proteins | sample 1957201 | NCBI WGS metagenome assembly ULSY01 (sample SAMEA4835723, study PRJEB28245) | human gut metagenome | biome: gut microbiome; material: fecal sample | place: Denmark | collected 2008
AATAATAAGCTACGCTATAACGTGATCGATTCCGTATTCTCGAAAGATGTGGCTCCGGGCTCCATCGTGGAGTTGGTTCCCGGTGTCGGATCGAAGGTGAAAGAGGGGCGGATCGTCTTTGTTACGATTAATGCGTTGACATCCCAGATGGCCGTGATACCGGAGGTGGAAGACTTATCTTTCCGTCAGGCGTATGCCTTGCTGCGGGCCCGTGGCTTCTCATCGGTCGAGATAGAGTATGTGCCGGGCGATTATAAAGATTTGGCGATGGGGGTGGAGTTAAACGGGCGTACCTTGCTCAAAGGGGAACATGTACCGTTGACCGCTCATCTGGTATTGAAAGTAAGCAGTGGCGATCCGAATATGCTTCCCGACTCATTGGCTTTGGATAGTATTCCGGTAGAACCATTGGATAGTGATATAGAAAACTGGTTTTAAGGGAATGGACGAGTTTTTGGACGATATGGATGATGAACAGGTAGACGACCTGTTGATGCCGGAAGAAGACGAAACATCGTCGAGCCAGATGTATGAGCATTTCCGCTTCGTAGCGGACAAGGGGCAATCCCTGCTCCGGGTGGATAAGTTCTTGGTAGACCGTATGATGGGCGCTACCCGTAACCGCATCCAATTGGCGGCTGAGGCGGGTTGCATCTTGGTGAACGATAAGCCGGTGAAAAGTAATTACCGGGTGAAACCTTTGGATGTGGTTTCTATCGTGATGGATCGCCCACGCCGGGAACTGGAGATTATCCCCGAAGATATCCCTTTGAATATAGTATATGAGGACGATGATTTGCTGGTGGTGAATAAGCCGGCAGGCTTGGTCGTACATCCCGGTCACGGTAATTATACTGGTACGTTGGTGAATGCCTTGGCTTATTATTTGAAGGATGATCCCTATTATGATCCTTCCGATCCTCGTTTAGGCTTGGTACACCGTATCGATAAGGATACGTCGGGCTTATTGGTGGTGGCTAAACGCCCGGAGGCCAAGAGTAACCTGAGCCTGCAGTTCTTCAACAAGACAACCAAACGTAAATACCGTGCCTTGGTATGGGGCATCGTTCAAGAGGATGAGGGGCGTATCGAGGGAAATATCGGTCGTGACCCTCGTGACCGTATGCAAATGACCGTCTTCCCGGAAGGCGATCAAGGCAAGACCGCCGTCACCCATTACACCGTGTTGGAACGCTTGGGCTACGTGAGCTTGGTGGAGTGCCGTCTGGAGACGGGGCGCACGCACCAGATCCGTGTACATATGAAATATATCGGTCATACGCTTTTCAACGATGAGCGGTATGGCGGACATGATATCTTGAAAGGAACAACTTTTACTAAATATAAACAGTTCGTGCAAAACTGTTTCGCTATTTGTCCACGTCAGGCCTTGCATGCTAAGACGTTGGGGTTCGTTCATCCTACTACGGGAGAGGAGATGTTTTTCGATTCTGAGATTCCTTCCGATATGCAGCAGCTGATCGACAGATGGCGTGTATACGCGAACACTAAAGAATTGTAAAAATGAAAAAGAACATCGCTATCGTAGCAGGGGGAGATTCCTCCGAGATCGTTATTTCATTAAAAAGTGCGGACGGAATCTACTCTTTTATTGATAAAGACAAATATAATTTATATATTGCCATCGTTAAGAGGGATGAGTGGGCGGTTATACTTCCTAGCGGGGAACATACACCAATTGATAAGAATGATTTTAGCTTCAAGGAGAATGGCGTGACGAGGCATTTTGACTTCGCTTATATAACGATACACGGTACTCCGGGCGAGGACGGACGTTTGCAAGGATATTTCGATATGATCGGTATGCCTTACTCGTCTTGCGGGATGCTGGTGAGCGCTTTGACATTCAATAAATACGTATGTAATCATTACTTGAAAGACTTTGGTGTAAAAATTGCCGCATCCATTCATTTATTCAAGGGAGAGACTATTACGGACGAAGAAGTCGTGACTCGTTTGGGTTTGCCTATTTTCGTGAAACCAAACGATGGGGGTAGTAGTTTCGGCGTGACGAAGGTGAAAGAGCTCTCCGCTATCCAGCCCGCTATCGCTAAGGCGTTTGGGGAAGGACGTGAGGTGATTCTCGAGAGCTTTATCGATGGAACGGAAGTGACATGCGGTTGCTATAAGGTGGAGGGTAAAGAGGTTGTCTTTCCTTTGACCGAGGTGGTTACGGATAACGAATTCTTCGATTTCGACGCAAAGTATAACGGGCAGGTGGACGAGATCACTCCGGCCCGTATCTCCGCCGAGTTGACGGAGTTGATACAGCGCAAGACATCAAGGATCTACGATATATTGGGCGCCAAAGGACTGATTCGTGTGGATTATATTATTCCGGCAGACGGGGAGCCTGTCTTACTGGAAATAAACACGACACCGGGAATGACGGCTACCAGCTTTATCCCACAGCAAGTACGTGCGGCGGGATTGGATATAAAGGATGTCATGACAGACATTATTGAAGACGAACTCAAAAACAGAAAAACAAAATGAATAGATATGGATACAGAAACAGTTTCCCCTAATTTCGACGACATCCGTCCGCTGAACAACAGTGAGGTGAAGGACGCGATTGAAAAATTGGTCGCCAATGAGGATTTCGAGCGGGCTTTACGTTACATAAAGCCGAATTTGAATTGGGAGGAATTCTCAGTTGCCATGCGTGCTTGCAAGACGAAGGAGGAGTTTAAATCTACTCTGGCCTATGACGCTGTAATGACGGTGGCGAAAAATACTACTTTCTCGCTTACTATCTCAGGGCGTAGCCGTCTGCCGAAAGATAAGGCGGCCTGTACGTTTATCTCGAACCATAGGGATATCGTATTGGATGCCTCCTTCTTGAATGTCATGTTATATGATGTGGGGTATGGTATGACGCAGGTCGCTATCGGCGACAATCTTTTAATCCGTCCGTGGATCGAGACATTGGTACGCTTGAACAATAGTTTTATTGTGAAGCGTGGCGTTTCTGTTCGTCAGATGTTGGAGGTCAGCAAGACGCTTTCCGCCTATATCCATCATGCGATCAAGAATGTGAACGAGTCTGTATGGATCGCCCAGCGTGAGGGACGTGCTAAGGATTCGGACGATCGTACGCAGGGCAGCGTATTAAAAATGTTGAGTATCGGCGGTGATAAGGACAATCTGTTGTTGAATTTGATGGATTTGAATATCGTGCCGGTCGCTATCTCCTACGAGTTTGATCCTTGCGATTTTTTGAAGGCGAAAGAATTTCAGATGAAGCGGGATGATCCGGATTTCGTGAAATGCCAGCGGGATGATCTATTGAGCATGGAAACGGGTATCTTGAACAATAAGGGTCGTGTCCACTTTACGATTACTTCCCCGATCAATGATTCCTTGGCTAAACTGGACAAGGATATGGAGAAGAATGAGCTGGTAAGCGCTATCGCGTCCGTTATCGACCGGGAGATCTATAAGAACTATCGTTTCTATCCGTGCAATTACGTGGCGTATGACTTACTGAACGGCACTCGTCGTTTCCAAGAACATTATGGTCCGAAGGATAAGAAGCAATTCGAGGAATACTTGCAAGGACAATTGGATAAGATCGTCCTTCCGAACAAGGATGAGGCGTTCTTACGTAAGAAGATCTTAGAGATGTACTCCAATCCGCTGAAAAATTATCTGACAACTTTATAAGCGGCCTTTATCGGCTATGCGTAGCGGTTCGTACTTGATCCGCCCTTGATCCCCTCCTTTCCGGCGAGCATGCCACCTTCGGGTGGCAGCCGCCGGAAAGGAGGGATTATCTTTTTTGCAGGAATTCGTCCAAGGATTCCTCTTTCTGCAATCCAAGTTTCTTGCGGATACGGCTGCGTCCGGAGTTGACGCTGGGACGGGAGATGCCCAAGGCCAACGAGATCTCGTCCGTGCTCTGCTTCAGGTAGATCAGCATGCAGAGCAGTTCGTCGGATTTGGTCAGTTCCGGGAAGTCCTTACGCAAGCCGGACAGGAAGCGAGGGTACAGGGCGGCGAAGGATTGGCGGAACCGCAACTCGTCCTCGCCGCTCAGCAAGGAGGGGTTGAGCTTCTGGCGTACGCTGTCGATCACCTCGTTATGGGCGGCTTGCTCCAGCTCGGCGCTCAGTCGCTCATTGCGGCGGTTCAGTTCTTGTTGGGTAGCGAGGAGATTATCCAGTCGTTGACGCTGGATCTCCCGCTCACGTTGGTGAAGCCGGCGACGTTGGAGTGCGTAGACAATGATCCCGGTCAGCAGGCAAATGGCTAGGATCAGGATGACGCGCGTATAAACGAGCGAACGTTCCTTCAAGGCCACTTCGGCGGATAAGGCCCGATTCTCCTGCTCCTTCCGTCCGGTCTCGTAGCGTACGTTGGCACCAATGGCGTACCGCTGCTTCTCCGCCAGTTGCAACGAGTCGTGTATCTCCTTGTATTCCGGGTAGATCTCGGCCATCTTGTCTCCCTTCTTCTGTTCGGCGTAAAGGTTGAGCAAATGCCGTCCGGTCCAATCCATCATATCGTTCGCCTCGTATTTCTTGTAGAGAGCGTAGGCCTCTTCCATCAGGGGGAAGCCTTTTTCCGGCTTTCCGTCGCGTACGAGGCAGGCCCCCAGCATGAATTTGAAAAGATCTTGATACCCTGCGGAGATCGCTTCTTCCTCTTCTATCAATTCCTTGTACCCTTCGAGGGCGGCAGGGATAGAGTCGGGCACATATTCGTAGTAATAATTGTAAAGTATGTTTTTGGCGGCGAGGACATAGGCGTTCTCTTTCATCTCCTCCCCTCTCTTTAAGGCCTGCCGTGCGTAATATAAGGTAGAGTCGTGCTGTTCCAACTCCCAGAAAATCCCGGCTTTCATCCGGTAGAGGTCGCTGATGGTAAAACTATCCAACTGGAGGGAGTAGTCGATGGAGCGTGAGATGGCCTCCATAGCCTTGTCGTACAATCCGAGGTCGCTATAGGTGGAGGAGAGGTCGGCGAAGGTGTAGACGAAGCCCCGGTTGAGCTTCTCGGGGTGGGCTACGCACCAGTCCATGGCTTCCTGTATGACTTCCACCTCTTTTTCCCGCATTCCCTTGCGGCGGTAATAATGGCCGAGGGTAGAGAGCAGGTCGGCCGGATCGTCGGCGGCATCGGGGTGGAGGCGATAGACGGCGACTGCCCTTTCTTGCACACGGATCGCGTCCGAGGGGTCGCGGCGGAATTTATAGAGCGTGTTGGCCGCGGCCTGGGCGATACGGATCTCCAGCCACGGGTCGTCGGAAGGGGGAAGGGCGGCGAGGCTGTCGGCGAGGCGCAAGGCCTCCTCCCGGTTGTCGCGGTCGTTGAGCTTCCGGAATATCTCCTCGGTACCGGGCGGTAGCTGCCGGGAGAGGGGGCCGTCCGTAGGAGGCGTGTCGTGCCGGCAAGCGAGGGTGGCTAGCGAGAGGAGGGTGGCTAGCAGGAAATGCGTGATGTCTCTCATCTGCGTATGATTTTTCGGTTTCCCGCAAATATACGCCGTTTTTCTTGTAAAATAGCCTGTTTCGGGGTGTAAATCGATTGAATCATCTATTGGTTTTTTATCCGTCCGAAGGCCCGGCGGCGTACCTTTGACTTGTTCGTACCACCGGTGCCCCGAGCGGCGCGTCAATTAAATTGATGATCGCATTTCGCACGGATAAGGCCGTTGTTGAGGACTTGTTGAGTGGATTGCTCAAAAAAGAATTCGTCGTATAAGGATAGGAATGGTTTCCTTTGAGAAACAAAAACGAAGTAGTAATGGAAGGGTCATACTTACGGATTTTGATGATGTGCGGGATGCTGGCGCTCCTCCTCTGCGGGGGCTGCTGGGTGTTCGCGTGGAAGCATCTGCGCCGGCGGATCGACGAGCGATTCGACGTACTGTCGGAACACTTGGAGCGTCACGCCGCCGAGTGCCCGATACGGAAGGAGCACCTGCTGGCCTCGTGCCTTCCCGCCGATCCGGAGCGAAAAGGGAACGGATCGTTCCACCGATCGTTCAGGGCGTCGTATCCGGGCTTCCTGCCGACGCTTAGGGAGCGGGTGCCGGGGATCACGCCGGCGGAGGAGACGCTTTGCATGCTGATCAAGATGAACCTGAGCAACCGGGAGATCGCCGACAAGATGTCTATCTCCATCGGAAGCTTGCATACCACCCGCTACCGGCTGAAGCAGAAGATGCCGCCGGAGGGCGCCAAGGGCATGGACGAATGGGTACGGGCGATCGAATAGGGTCATGGGGAGGCGAACTTCCCACATTATTATATAGAGTTACACCTTTATCTAAAAAAAAATCATTATGCGAACAAAATCTTTGTTTTTAGGTCTCTTGACGCTGGTGGCGTCGGCTTTCCTCGCGGGATGTTCCGACGACGACACGGAAGTGTACGTCCCCCAGCGTGTGGCGGAGTTCAACCTCTCCGACGAGTCGGGCGGCAACCGGCTGTTCATCATCCATCCGTGGGAGGGCGAGATCGCCATCCCGGTGCATGATGACCGTATCCGCGACTTCGAGTTCAGCGGCAAGTATTTCGACTGGGAGATGAGGCAGGGGGCCGAGAGCCGCTTCCTCGTGCTCAACCTCAAGAAGGAGGTGGAGCTGAAGCCTTTCCTCGAGAAGGTCGCCCTGCGGGGGATCGCCAGCAAGTCGGGGGAGGCGGCGACGGACACGCTCTTCCTCGTGTCGCAGCCCAAGCTGGAAAGCTCCGTGGCGGATGACGCCCCGAGCTATATGCACAACGTGGGCAAGACGGTGAACGCGTCGGGCGATATCTTCGCCACCCCCAAGGAGCCTTTCCTCGATTTCGACCTGATATACGGCACGAAGGCCTTCGTGAAGACCCCCCAATCCGAGTCGTGGGGACGGGAACGCTCCGGCGTGGACTACGAGGAGCTGGTGGACAACATGTGGCAGGAGCTCGGCATCTCGGTGAGCGGCCTCGGCTTCACGAACCAAGGCGCTCCCACGCCTACGAGATCGAAACTCTTCTCCGGCTCCTTCAACGAGCGGTTCCAGCATAACCGGACCTCGTCCAACCGCTTCGAGTATCACGTGGACGTGCATGTCAAGCCGATGGTGGAGCTGCACATGGCCACCGCCATCTATACCACCGACAACGATCCCGACGTCTTCCTGCCCTACCTCACCGCGACCGCCCAGTTCTTGCTGAACGTGAGCCATGACGACCTCTACAAGCGATACCCCAACACCAAGGAGGGCATCTACGACCTATACGACACCTACGGCACCCACGTGCTGGTGGGCGGTGTCTTCGGCGGGAGCTATACCTATATCTATAGCCGGAAGGAGAACATGTATTACGACGAGACGGTGCTCGCCGCCGAGGCGGAGCTTTCCGCCAAGTCGGCCTCGCCGGCGGGAGAGAACGAGAACTGGCTCCAGACCTACTACCGCGTGATGGGTACGCACGGCGGAAAGATCGGCGCTGGGGGAGGATATACGAAGTCGAAGCTGAACGAGCATATGTCCGAGGAGAGCATCATGATCATCACCGGCGGAAACGCCTCCGTGGACTTCGAGAGCTGGGACAACTCCATCGCCGACGAGAACAGCAACCTCCACCTCGTGCGCTACGGGCCGAAGGGCGATTCCACCAACTGCTTCATGATCCCTCTCTATTACCTGACGAAGGACTCCGCGCGGAAAAATGCGCTGAAGGAGCACCTGAACGCCTACGTGGAGGAGCATTCGAAGCTGGAGAAGGAACCGAAGCTGATCGTGGCCGACTTCATGATGCGTACCGGCAAGGACGATCACGGGGATCCCGCCGGGCAACGCGTCTTCACCGGGCCGGACGGCAAGAAGCGAATCTACAGCCCGCTGGTGCTCAACACCAAGGGGCCGGACAAGTCGCAGATCGGCAAGATGCTCGACACCTCGGCCCACCAATACCTCGACGTGGGGGATTACGCCGACCAGCTCTGGTGGGTGGCCTTCGATTTCGAGGGCGAGTGCCGGCCCATCTACCACATGCGCTTCATGAAGGAGGACGACGCCCGCCAGCACGGTTTCGAGCCGCGCGGACAGGACGCCGAGTCGGGCATGGAATGGGAGGCGATCGACAACCATTTCGTCTCCTTGCGCTTCACGACCGACGATACCCATAAGGAGCCTATCACCGGCGTCGGCATCGCCCGCAAGGGGAAGAGCGACGATAAGTATTACGTCATCGCCACCTCGCCCGGCACCGACATGACGCTCCCTTACTCCATCGACACGCAATTCCCGGCCTATTGGGGAAGCGTGGAGTATAAGTCGAAGGAGGAGAACCCGCCCTACCGCTTCGGGGTAGACCAGGAGGACGACCTCAACGAGGGCGACAGCTGGTTCGGCAGGAACAAGGCGACCAACCATAAGCAATGGATCTTCCCGGTCTACACCACCAAGGACTTGGAATGGCCCATCCGCTTCACGAAGGCGACGGACTAGCGAAACGCCTCGGAAACGATCCCGACGACCGTAGGCATTATTCGATAGGGAAATCTGTGATTATCAAAGGAATTGTCCTATATTTGTAGGCAACCTTACGTCTGAGGACAAGAGGAAAGTATTAACGAAAAAACAACAAACAGTATGAGTTTAGCGAAACAAATCGGATCGGTAGCGAAGACCGCGCTGACCAACGCCGGCCACATGAGCATGAACAACGAGATCTACGCCCGTATCTTGGATACGACCGTGACCGCCCTCCATCTGGAGGCCCTCGCGCCGGGCTACAAGGAATGCCTCGACCGGGAGGCGGAGTGCGTGAACCGCGTCACCAAGAGCGCGTCTACCGCCCAGATGGAGGCGAAAGACGAGGAGCGGGACAAGATCCTCCAGTTCATCTATTCCATGAACGGCTCCTATAAGGTATGCCCCGACGAGACCCTGCGAGCCCCCGCCCTGCTGGTGGACAGCGTGCTGAGGGCCTACGACAAGATCTACGCCAAGGCCTACGCCGAGGAGACCGCCTTGATCGACGGCCTGCTGCTCGACCTCGCCAAGGCGGACGTGGCGGAAGCCCTCAAGACCCTCCGCCTCGACACCTACGTCGCCCAGTTGAAAACCTTGAACGATGCCTACAAGGCTCTCGACACCACTCGCACCGACGAGTATGCCGCCCGCGTGAAGACCGATACCACCAAGGCCCGCAAGGCGACCGACGAGACCCTCGACCTCATCATCCAGCGGGTCAACGCCTATGCCGTGCTCGAGCCTACCGAGGCCATCAACGCCTTCATCGACACCGTGAACCAGATCTTCCGCAAGTATAAGAACCTCATCGCCGCCAAGGGAGGCCCCACCAGCCCCTCCAAGCCCGACGACAAGCCTTATCCCACGCCCGACCCTACGCCCGACCCCGAGAACCCCGGCGGCGATAGCGAGAGCCCGGATGAGATCTGATCCGGACAAATTTTCAAACACTTAAAAACGAATTCATATGAACGAATTTTATCTTTCTAGAAAGATATCCGCGCGGCTCACCCTCCGGGCCGCCGCGCGGATGTTCTGTATCCTGGCGCTGGCCCTCTGGGGGCCGGCAATGGCAGGAGCGCAAGCGCAGACACAGTCGCTTGACGTGGCTAATATTTCTGATAAACTAACCCTCACCTATAAACTGAAAGCCGCCGGCTCGACCGATTACGCTTGGTTTTACAAGGTCGGGACGAATGGCACCGACACCGAGTTCTCCGGTACGCTGACGGGCTCGGAAGAGAAAACCAATTGCCCCGTCATCACCATTAAAAGCGAGAAGGAAACCACTTCCCCGAATTATGATGATTGTGCCAAACTCATATTGAATGGAATAAAGCTGACTGCTGTTACTGATTCCGATTTGTTTGTAATAGGGGAGAAAACTAAGCCGCTCTGTATCCAGGCAACAGGTGAGTCTACCCTGAAATGTAAAGCGACTGAAACTAATAAGAGTCAATTTCGTGTAATTAAGAACGATGATGGAGGTATCCTACTTCTGGATGGTGGAGATGCTGGATTGAATATCGTTGGGGATGGAGGTGGAATATATTTGCGCTCTGGTGGAGCAACTATAAGTGGCATCCTCAAAGGCAAAATAAATGTCACAGCGGATAATCCCATAGCGAATGACCATTATGCTATAACGGCAGATAATAACTCTTCTTTATATGTGGCCGAAGATGCGAAAATAATGGCTTCTGCGGGAAAAAAAGCAATTCTTGACAATAGTGATTCGCGTGTGTATTCCTCCTTCCTTCAATGGAGGTTTGAGGTCGCCCCGGAGAGCGGCAAGAGGCTGGAAATAAAAAATGCCAACGGCAACTCGTTTGATCCTGCTATCCAATTCACCACCGACGGCAAAAATAGGTGTTTCGCTATCAACGTCGTGAAGGGCACCGGCTACACCGTTTGGCTAGACGATAATCTACTCATGGACGAGAAGAAAACAACCGTCTTTACGGAGACGGGGAATAAATTATTCACCTCCGAAGGAATGCAATTTCCTGCGGACTGGTCCGTCTACGGTCAGACAGCCCATGTCGGCACGGATGGCATCGATGTCTCCGTCTCCGACGCAACCTACACCGTCAAGACCCCCCGCGGCCTCGCGTGGATCGCTTGGGTGACGAATAATGGGAAGACAACCGCCAATACCAATGAGACATATAGCAGTTACTATCCCTCCAACGCGGGCTTCTCGGGCAGCACGGTTAAGCTTGCCAACGATATCTCTCTGGCTAAACCTAATGGCGTTGCCACTGGTTTCGTGAATAATTGGGTACCGATAGGTTTTGTTTCTAGTGTGTCTGGCAGCTTGGATAACGACTACACAAAATGCTTTCAAGGCACCTTCGACGGGAATGGCAAGACCATTACCGGAATGACGATATCCTCAACCTCGGTACACCATGTCGGCCTTTTCGGTTATCTGTATGGAGCGACCGTGAAGGATCTGACAATGGCAGATGAGAGAGACACCCAAACAATTAATTGGGAGACTATTCCGACTAGCTCTGATAACAACAACTACTATCTTGGCAGCATTGCGGGGACTGTGGCGAAAGGAAAAATCATCAATTGCCATAACCGATGTGCGGTCAGTTTCTCTGTGTCTGGCAAGGCTGGAAATGTCGGTGGATTTGCCGGTCTTATAGAGGAAAACTCGGTGCTAAGCGCTTGTTCAAACAGTGGAGCCATCACTGTCAGTGGATCACCGGTTATGGGGGGTGGAATCATAGGGGTAAGTGTCAAGTCTTCTATTGCTTCCTGCTTCAACACGGGTGATGTCAGTGCTACTAGTAATACTTCTACCGCCTATGCGGGCGGTATCGTAGGCGACAGTGATCCTAATGGTAATAGCAGTAATCCGAGTCATATATCGTACTGCTATTCAACAGGGAAAATAACCGCTAAAGCAGCCACGACAAGTACTTCCGGCGGCATTGTCGGAGGTGCTCAACATGTGGTTCTTAAATCTTGTTTTGCTACAGGCACTGTTTCCGCGGAATCTTCAGGCAGCAGCAACAACGCTGCTTATGCTGGCGGTATCATCGGGTGGATTTGGGACGGTAAAATTACCGTAGAGGATTGCCTCGCTTTAAATACCGAAGGAGTGAAAGCTATCGGAAGCGTCTCTGAAAAACATGTCGGTCGTATTGCCGGAAATAATATAGGTAATGATAATGGTACAGTTCCCCTTTCCAACAACTACGCCAGCACCAAGATCCTGCTGACGGTGGGAACTACGGCAGCAGCCCCCACCGATAACATCGCCGCCGACGCGATAAACGGTGCCAACACCTACCTCGACGATGTCGCCACTGATATCGCCGGTTGGACAGGCGAGGGTAAAGCCTTTACCGCCATCGGCACCACCTCGAGCGGCAAGCTCCCGCTACTGAAAGTCATCACCAACTATGATGCCGACGGACTGCCGACCACTTACGAGGAAGGTTCTTTCATTCCCGGCCAGCCCGACAACTTGACCTCTTCCACCTATCTGGCTTCCCTTGAGCCGCTGTCTTTGCCTACCGGAGACACCGATCTCATCACCCTCTCTCGCTCCGACAACAAATGGAGCTATACAAAGGGAGAAAGCGGAACGTCGGCCCGCTTCAACGGCAGGATCAAGATGGATGCTTCGTCCGTATCCACCAACAAGCTCATGGTCGCCACCGTCACCAGCAACCCGACGCTGACGTTCGAGCAAGTGACAATCAACGCGACCGGCGGCGCTGCCTTGACCGTCAACGAAGGTTGCGATCTGACAATTGCGTCGGATGCCGATTCGAAGCTCAGCGCATCCGGTGCCTCTACCTTGATCAATAAAGGTACCTTGAGGCTGTCGGGCGACTTCCGTATCGAAAACACCGGCTCGTCCGAGACGGATTACTGCCTCGATAACTCCGGCACCTTCAGCGTGCTTGATCCGGGCAAGACCCCTGCCACTTTCCATTGCGCCCATACCGCTATCCATAATACCGGCACCCTTACCAACGCTTGGATGGAATGTCGGTTCGCGGCTGAGGCGGGAGAGTCTGGCACTAAAATAGCCTTTGCGCCGCTTGACGGCTCATCCCAGTCCATCGATGCGATGCGCTACAATAAGACCTTAGCCGCGATCGTTACGGCCGGCAAGACCTACCAACTCTGGGCGGTAGCGACCGCTGATGCCCGTACCCGGCAGAAGGGCCTTGATAGCAAAAGAACGGCGATCACGCGCTTCCCCGCTCCCGCCGCCGATAACGCGGTAGCGGTCTTTACGGATGTGAACGACTTGAAGAAGGTCGAGATCTCCGGCAATGGGGATTTCTCGGCCGGCTGCGCAAATGAGGATGTTCTCGTCAAATCGGACGGCGTGCTTACCGTCAATGCCGAGAATGCCGCCGTCTTCAACCTGACTCTGGAGGAAGGCGCGCAGGTCGTGACGATAACGGAGCTGATGGTGGCCGATACCTTCGCTACCACCCGCTCGCTGGGTAACCAATGGACGGCCTTCGGTAGCCCGGTCGCCTTGAAAGCCTCCGTGGGGGATGCCGGAATCCTTTACGCCGCCACCGGCTACACCGGTACGGGCGCCGCCGACCAAGGCTGGAAGGACCTTCCCGGCACGACCGCCGACGGCACGAAAGCCGCCGACCTTGCCGCCAATAGCCCCTACCTGCTTGCCGCCGAGGCAGCCGATACGAAGGTAGCCTTCACCGCCACCGCTTCCGCCGGCTCGCCGATCAGGATACCGGCCACGACTCCGGTCACTTTAGGCGATGCCCTCGCGAACGGCGTGTTCCTCTTCCAAGCGAACCCGAACCTCGCCAACCTCACGCTCAGCGGTATCTACGTGCTCAACGCCGAGGGTACCCGCTTCGACCTCCACGAGTCGGCCTATACGCTGAAGCCTTTCGAGGCGTACATCACCGCCAATGCCGTCACCCGCTCGCGGCTTCGTAGCGTGGGCGCCGCCGATGGTTCCGTGGTGACCGCCAACGAGATCGTCGCCGCTACCGCCGCCCTCCGTGTCTGGGCCACCGACGGGGCGCTGCACGTCTACTCCGGGGAAGCCGCCGCGCTTACCGTGGTACGCTCCGACGGACGTGTCGTCTACGCCGCCTCTATCGCCCCCGGCGATACCCGCTTGGCTTTGCCTTCCGGTATTTACATGATCCGAATCAATAACATCACTTATAAAATAGCGCTTTGATATGAAACGATATATTAGTTTATGGCTCGTATGCCTGCTGGCGGTCTTCTCAATGACTGCCCGGGCGCAGGAAGGGATCGAGACGAAGGCCCGTCCCGACTTTCCCGCCCTTCCTTTCACGCTGAACTATACGGCTCCGGAAGGCGCTGCCTCCTTCTCGCTCTCGGCGGACGGCAAGCTGCTCCCCGCTTCCTCGACAACCGTACATGCCGGCACGCAGGTGACGCTCACGACCGCCCCCGCCGCCGGCTACCGAATGGCTT
>ULSY01019915.1_pt1 | contig 13930 bp, 8 predicted proteins | sample 1957201 | NCBI WGS metagenome assembly ULSY01 (sample SAMEA4835723, study PRJEB28245) | human gut metagenome | biome: gut microbiome; material: fecal sample | place: Denmark | collected 2008
TCAGGGACGTCTTTCTACAGTAGGGCAATTTGAGGATATTGTGGTACGTGCCAATGCCAATGGTTCCATCATCCGGCTGAAGGATGTGGCACGTGTATCCTTGGAGGCTTCTTCATACAATACCGAGAGTGGTATCAATGGTGAGAATGCAGCGGTACTTGGTATTTACATGTTGCCGGGTGCCAATGCAATGGAAGTGGCCGAGAATGTAAAGAAGGCGATGGAAGAAATCAGCGAGAATTTTCCGGAAGGATTGAGTTATGAGATTCCGTTTGATATGACAACGTATATCTCCGAGTCTATTCATGAGGTATATAAGACCTTGTTTGAAGCATTGGTGCTGGTTGTGTTGGTAGTGTATCTGTCTTTGCAGAGCTGGCGTGCTACGTTGATTCCGGTGGTAGCGGTACCTATTTCTCTGATTGGTACTTTCGGATTCATGCTGATTTTTGGTTTCTCTATTAATATATTGACCTTACTCGGTTTGATTCTCGCCATCGGTATCGTGGTCGATGATGCGATTGTAGTGGTGGAAGGAGTGGAGCATATAATGGAAACGGAGAAGCTGAGTCCCTATGAGGCGACAAAGAAAGCGATGAACGGATTATCAAGCGCATTGATCGCTACTTCACTGGTATTGGCGGCTGTGTTTGTTCCGGTAAGTTTTCTGAGTGGAATTACCGGGCAGCTGTATCGTCAGTTTACGGTAACTATCGTGGTATCTGTACTGATTTCTACTGTGGTTGCTTTAACGCTGAGCCCTGTGATGTGTTCGCTCATTTTGAAACCGGATAGTGGCAAGAAAAAAAATATAGTATTCAGAAAGATCAATGAGTGGCTGGGTATCGGAAGCAATAAGTATGTAGCTGCCGTCACCCGTACTATCAAACATCCTCGTCGGGTTTTGAGTGCTTTTGGTATGGTATTGATTGCTATTCTGTTGATTCACCGGATTATTCCGACCAGTTTCTTGCCGGTAGAAGACCAGGGATACTTTAAGATTGAACTTGAACTGCCGGAAGGAGCTACCTTGGAGCGAACCCGTGTAGTAACGGAACGCGCGATTGCTTATCTGGAGAAGAATCCATATATAGAATATGTACAAAACGTGACCGGAAGCAGCCCGCGTGTAGGGAGTAATCAGGGGCGTGCCGAGCTGACCGTTATTCTGAAACCTTGGGAAGAGAGAAAGAGCACCAGTATTGAAAAAATTATGGATACGGTAGAAAAACATTTGAGAGAATATCCCGAATGTAAAGTCTACCTGTCTACTCCTCCGGTCATACCGGGACTGGGCAGCTCCGGTGGTTTTGAAATGCAGCTGGAAGCTCGTGGAGAGGCTACTTTCGATAATTTGGTAGATGCGGCAGATACGTTGATGTATTATGCTTCCAAACGTAAGGAGCTTACCGGTTTGTCTTCTTCCTTGCAGTCTGAGATTCCCCAGCTTTATTTTGATGTGGACAGAGACAAAGTGAAAATGCTGGGAGTACCTTTGGCAGATGTGTTTTCTACGATGAAAGCGTATACAGGTTCGGTGTATGTGAATGACTTTAATATGTTCAACCGTATATATAAGGTGTATATTCAGGCGGAGGCTCCTTATCGGGAACATAAAGACAATATCAACCTGTTCTTTGTGAAAGCTTCTAACGGAGCTATGGTACCGTTGACTTCTCTGGGTAATGCCTCTTATACAACAGGACCGGGAAGTATCAAGCGTTTCAATATGTTTACTACTGCCGTTATCCGGGGTGCTGCCGCACAGGGATACAGTTCCGGTCAGGCAATGGAAATTATGGAGCAGATCGCCCGTGACCATCTTCCGGATAATATCGGACTGGAGTGGAGCGGACTTTCTTATCAGGAGAAACAGGCAGGCGGTCAGACGGGTATGGTCATGGCACTGGTGTTCTTGTTTGTCTTCCTCTTCCTTGCCGCACAATATGAAAGTTGGACAGTGCCGATTGCTGTATTGCTATCCTTGCCTGTAGCAGCATTGGGAGCCTATCTGGGAGTCTGGGTGTGCGGACTGGAGAATGATGTTTATTTCCAGATCGGATTGGTAATGCTTGTCGGGCTCGCTGCCAAGAATGCTATCTTGATAGTTGAGTTTGCCAAAGTGCAGGTAGATAAAGGTGAAGACCTGATTCAGTCGGCAATCTACGCAGCGAAATTACGTTTCCGCCCTATTCTGATGACCTCCCTTGCGTTTGTACTGGGAATGCTTCCGATGGTATTGGCGAGTGGTCCGGGTTCGGCGAGCCGTCAGGCGATTGGTACGGGCGTATTCTTCGGAATGATATTCGCTATCGTATTTGGTATCATACTCGTGCCGTTCTTCTTTGTGATGGTGTATAAAACAAAGTCGAAAATCTTAAAACATAAGAAATAATGAAACTGAATAAACTATATATTGCTATACTACTTTTTGCAGGAATACTGACTTCCTGCAAAGTAGGCAAGAGCTACGTCCGTCCTGATCTTCATTTACCCGATAGTCTGGCTCAGCATCAGGATACGGTCAGCTTTGGAGATCAGGATTGGGAGGAAATCTACACAGATTCCACACTTCGCAGTCTTATAGACCGTGCGTTGGATCATAATAAAGATATGTTGATAGCGGCTGCCCGCATCAAGGAAATGGCAGCTCAGAAACGGATATCCACTGCCGCGCTGCTTCCCGATATTAAAGGTAAAGTGACTGCCGAGCGTGAACTTGAAAATCATGGGGGAGATGCTTTTAAGAAATCGGATACTTTTGAAGCGCAGTTCCTTGTTTCGTGGGAACTCGATCTTTGGGGAAATCTGCGATGGGCACGTTCTGCCAGCATCGCCGAATATCTGCAGTCAGTAGAAGCGCAACGTGCGCTTCAGATGACGATTGTGGCGGAAGTGGCACAGGCATATTATGAGCTGGTTGCCTTGGATACGGAACTGGATATCGTCAAGCAGACTTTAAAGGCTCGTGAAGAAGGGGTTCGTCTGGCACGTATCCGTTTTGAAGGAGGACTTACTTCGGAGACTTCTTATCGTCAGGCGCAGGTAGAGTTGGCACGTACAGCTACTCTGGTTCCTGATCTGGAACGCAAAATATCGCTGAAAGAGAATGATATTGCTTTTCTGGCCGGAGAATATCCGAATCGCATAGCGCGTTCCCGTTTGCTTCAGGAGTTTAATTTCCCGGAAACTCTTCCGATAGGGATGCCTTCCACTTTGCTGGAACGCCGTCCCGATATACGTCAGGCAGAGCAGAAGCTGATCGCTGCCAATGCAAAAGTAGGTGTGGCTTATACGAATATGTTTCCTCGTCTGGCACTGACGGGTGGTTTCGGTAGTGAAAGCACGTCTTTGTCAGAACTTCTAAAATCGCCTTATGCCGTTATGGAAGGCGCTTTATTAACTCCTATTTTTGGCTGGGGAAAGAACCGTGCTGCGTTGAAAGGCAAAAAAGCGGCCTATGAAGCAGAAATACATAGTTATGAGAAAACAGTCCTGACGGCTTTCAAGGAGACACGCAATGCGATTGTCAACTTTAATAAGATAAAAGAGGTGTACGCGCTTCGTGTCAATCTGGAACGTTCGGCTAAGAGTTATATGGATTTGGCACAGTTGCAATATATCAATGGAGTGATCAATTATCTGGATGTTCTCGATGCCCAGCGTGGTTATTTTGACGCACAAATTGGTCTGAGTAACGCTATTCGTGATGAACTGATCACCGTAGTACAACTGTATAAAGCACTTGGGGGTGGCTGGAAGCAATAGCCTCTGTAACTATGCAGCGAAATAAAATGAGGGCTTCTCTTTCATAATTCGAGGAAAAATGCGAAATTTGCAACGCTTTTCAAGTTTGACAAGAAACTTACTAACACCTTTAAATAAAAATAAAGAAAATGACTAAAAGTGCATTGCAAATCGCAAGGGCTGCTTATCAGCCCAAACTTCCGAAAGCATTGGCAACAGGAGCCGTTAAAGCTGTAGCAGGTGCTGCTACTCAATCTGTAGCCGATCAGGAAGCTATCAAAGCATTATTCCCTAACACGTACGGAATGCCGTTGATTACATTCGAAGCGGGTGAAGCAGTTCAACTTCCTGCTATGAACGTAGGTGTAATCCTTTCCGGCGGACAAGCTCCGGGCGGACACAATGTAATCTCTGGTTTGTTCGACGGTATCAAAAAGCTGAATCCTGAAAGTAAGCTGTACGGCTTTATTCTGGGTCCTGGCGGTCTGGTAGACCACAACTATATGGAACTGACTGCTGACATTATTGACGAATACCGTAACACAGGTGGTTTCGATATCATCGGTTCGGGACGTACGAAGCTGGAAACTGAAGCTCAGTTTGAAAAGGGATTTGAGATCATCAAGGAATTGGGTATCAAAGCACTGGTTATCATCGGTGGTGATGACTCTAATACAAACGCTTGTGTGTTGGCTGAATACTATGCTGCCAAGAAGTACGGTGTACAGGTGATCGGTTGCCCGAAGACGATTGACGGTGACTTGAAGAACGATATGATTGAAACTTCTTTCGGTTTCGATACAGCTTGTAAGACTTATGCAGAAGTAATCGGTAACATCCAGCGTGATTGTAACTCAGCCCGTAAATACTGGCACTTTATCAAATTGATGGGTCGTTCGGCTTCTCACATCGCACTGGAATGTGCTTTGCAGGTACAGCCTAACGTATGTATCGTTTCTGAAGAAGTGGAAGAAAAAGATATGTCTCTGGATGATGTAGTAACATCTATCGCTAAAGTGGTAGCTGACCGTGCTGCACAGGGAAATAACTTCGGTACAGTATTGATTCCGGAAGGACTGGTGGAATTTATTCCGGCTATGAAGCGTCTGATCGCTGAGTTGAACGACTTCCTGGCTGCAAATGCAGAAGAGTTCTCTCAGATCAAGAAGTCTCATCAACGTGATTACATCATCCGTAAGCTGTCTCCGGAAAACTCTGCTATCTATGCAAGTCTGCCGGAAGGTGTAGCTCGCCAGCTGACACTGGATCGTGACCCGCACGGAAACGTTCAGGTATCACTGATCGAAACAGAAAAACTGTTGTCTGAAATGGTAGCTACCAAATTGGCTGCTTGGAAAGAAGATGGCAAATATGTTGGTAAGTTTGCTGCACAGCACCACTTCTTCGGTTACGAAGGTCGTTGCGCTGCTCCGTCAAACTTTGATGCTGACTACTGCTATTCTTTGGGATACACAGCTTCTATGCTGATTGCTGACGGTAAGACCGGTTATATGTCTTCTGTACGCAACACAACTGCTCCTGCTGCCGAATGGATTGCAGGTGGTGTGCCTATCACCATGATGATGAATATGGAACGCCGCCACGGTGAAATGAAACCGGTGATCCAGAAAGCATTAGTGAAATTGGATGGTGCTCCTTTCAAAGCATTCGCTGCACAGCGTGACCGTTGGGCTGTTGAAACGGATTATGTATATCCGGGTCCGATTCAGTACTTTGGTCCTACAGAAGTTTGCGACCAGGCAACTAAGACTTTGCAATTGGAACAAGCTAAATAAGAAAACTTCACCGGACTGTAGTAAGAAACAGTTGCAATGAAGAGCTCTTTCAGGCACGGATTACGCGGATTGACGCGGTTTTAGTTATACTATTTCTTAAAACCGTGTATTCCGTGTAATCCGTGCCTATCTATATCACTTTCATCATTCAAAGTAAATGTCGTCACGTAATAATCCGATTTCTGCTGTCCAAAAGAAAAGAACTGCTTCCACTACCCCAAAAAAGAGGACGGTTTCTTCTTCCAGACCTTCCCGTGCTCCGAAAAAGGCACCGGTGAAGCAGCATTATTCGATGCCCGGTTGGCTTCGAAATATATTGGCTGTGGCAATTGTCGGTTGTTTCTCTATGGTTTTCTATTATTTCTTTATACGTCCTTATGCTTATCGGTGGAAACCTTGTAATGGTTTAAAGGAATATGGAGTTTGTATTCCTTCCGGATATGATATTCATGGAATTGATATTTCCCATTATCAAGGAAAAATAGACTGGGGGAGACTTTTACAGAATAAACAGACGGCAACTCCTTTGCACTTCATTTTTATGAAAGCGACGGAAGGGGGAGATCATAACGATACTACCTTTCAAACTAATTTTGCTAATGCGCGTAATCATGGCTTTATTCGTGGTGCTTATCATTTCTATATTCCCGGTACGGATGCTTTGAAACAGGCGGACTTTTTTATACGTACGGTCAAACTGGATTCCGGCGACCTGCCTCCGGTTCTCGATGTGGAAGTGACCGGACGAAAAGAGAAAAAAGAATTGCAGCAAGGCATTAAGCGCTGGTTGGACCGTATAGAATCCCATTATGGGGTGAAGCCCATTCTATATACCTCTTATAAGTTCAAGACCCGTTATCTGGACGATTCTATTTTCAATGCTTATCCTTATTGGATCGCTCACTATTATGTCGATTCGGTGAAATATCAGGGCAAGTGGGATTTCTGGCAACATACTGATGTCGGAAATGTACCCGGTATTAAAGAAGATGTAGACCTCAATGTATTCAACGGTACATTAGAAGAACTCAAAAAGCTGACGATCAAGTAGGATGATTGGTCTGTCATACAACTAATCTCTTCTCTCATTTGTTATAATCGTATTATTACTAAAAAGATACGATTATGAACTTTGATATAGCTATTATTGGTGGTGGCCCTGCTGGTTACACAGCTGCCGAAAGGGCAGGGGCAAACGGACTGAGAGCCGTTCTGTTTGAAAAAAAGGCAATAGGTGGGATATGTCTGAATGAAGGATGTATTCCTACTAAAACGTTGTTATATTCTGCTAAAATTCTGGATAGCATCAAGAGTGCTTCCAAATATGGCATTTCTGCCGAATCTCCTTCGTTTGATTTAACTAAAATAATGAGCCGTAAAGAGAAAACGGTGAAAATGCTGACTGGTGGGGTAAAGATGACCGTGAACTCTTACGGAGTGACGATCGTGGAAAAAGAAGCCTTTATAGAAGGAGAAGAAAACGGGCTGATTCGTATCATCTGTGACGGAGAAAGATATGAAGTGAAATATCTGCTGGTATGTACCGGTTCCGACACGGTTATTCCTCCGATACCGGGACTGTCGGAAGTTAGTTACTGGACGTCAAAAGAGGCTTTGGAGATCAAAGAGCTTCCTGAAACGTTGGTTGTTATAGGTGGTGGAGTCATAGGAATGGAGTTTGCTTCTTTTTTCAACAGTATGGGAGTGAAAGTGTATGTTGTCGAGATGATGCCGGAGATACTGGGAGTCATGGATAAGGAAACCAGCAGTATGCTTCGTACGGAATATGCAAAACGTGGAGTCACTTTCTACTTGAATACAAAAGTAATAGAAGTGAAATCTGACGGAGTCGTCATAGAGAAAGATGGGAAGACTTCTACTATCAAAACGGAAAAGATCTTGCTCAGTGTGGGGCGTAAAGCAAATATTACCAATGTCGGATTGGATAAGCTGAATATAGAACTTCATCGGAATGGGGTTAAAGTAGACGAATATCTTCAGACTTCTCATCCCGGAGTATATGCGTGCGGTGATATTACAGGCTATTCTTTATTGGCGCATACGGCAATTCGGGAGGCGGAAGTGGCAATCAATCATATTTTAGGAGTGGAAGACCGGATGAATTATAACAGTGTGCCGGGAGTTGTCTACACCAATCCGGAAGTGGCTGGTGTAGGTAAGACAGAAGAAGAGCTGACCAAACAGGGCATTCCTTATCGTGTTACGAAGTTGCCGATGGCTTATTCCGGACGTTTTGTTGCGGAAAACGAACAGGTAAATGGAATATGTAAGCTGATACTTGATGAAGCTGATCATATTATCGGTTGTCATATGCTTGGAAATCCAGCGTCGGAATTGATTGTGATTGCCGGAATAGCCATTCAGAAGGGCTATACGGTTGAGGAATTTCAGAAGAATGTATTTCCCCATCCTACGGTTGGAGAGATTTATCATGAGGTGCTTTCATAACACTTTTACAGATATTTATTTTCATCTGGCGGCAGAAGAGTATTTGCTGAAGCAGGAAACAGATTCTGTTTTCATGCTTTGGCAGGACACTCCTTCTGTAGTGATGGGAAAACACCAATCTGTACAGTTGGAAGTGAACCGGGAATGGGCGGAAGAACAACAGATTCAAATAGCCCGTCGGTTTTCGGGTGGGGGAGCTGTATATCATGATTTGGGTAATGTCAATTTAACTTTTATCGAAACAGTGTCCCGCTTGCCTGATTTCAGTCTTTATCTTCATCGGATACTGGATTTCTTAAAACAGATAGGATTGCCGGCAAAAGGAGATGAACGGCTGGGTATCTATCTTGATGGTCTGAAAATATCGGGGAGTGCCCAGTGCGTACACAAGAACAGGGTGCTTTATCATTGTACTTTGTTGTATGATACGAATCTTACCGCTTTAAACAAGGTACTGAATCCGGAGAGGAACATTGAGACGGGTGTGGCATCATCTGTGTATGCTGTTCCGTCTGTCCGTAGTGAAGTCACAAATATCAGTCGTTACTTACCTATGGAAACGGTTGATCATTTCAAAGCGATACTTTTCGAATATTTTAGTCAGAAGGGATGTGCTGATACTTTCAGTGAGAAAGAATTGGAAGCAATCCATAAACTTCGGACTGAGAAATATATTTGCGAAGAATGGATATTCAGTCGTTGAGTCCGGTTAAAAATACTTTAACCTAAAACTTTCTTTTTCAGCGGGTTGTTTTAATAGTTCAAGGTTGAATAATAAATTTACTGTCTATGTCAAGATTCGAAATAAAAATGCCTAAGTTGGGCGAGAGTATAACCGAAGGGACGATTGTCTCTTGGTCTGTGAAAGTGGGGGATATCATTCAGGAAGACGATGTTCTCTTCGAGGTAAATACGGCGAAAGTCAGTGCGGAAATACCTTCACCGGTAGCCGGTAAGGTCGTGGAAATCCTGTTTAAGGAAGGAGATACAGTCGCTGTGGGTACAGTGGTTGCTGTTGTAGATATGGGAGGTGAAGAGGCATCCGATGAAGAAACTGCAAGTGGAAAAGAAACTGCAGAAAGCAAGGAGAATACTTCTTCTGATGCAGGAAAAGTATCTTCTCAGGTAGCAAAGGCTGAAGAACGCTGGTATTCTCCTGTGGTGATTCAATTGGCACGAAGTGCGAATATTCCGAAAGAAGAACTTGATTCGATACAAGGCACAGGATACGAAGGCCGGTTGAGCAAGAAAGATATAAAGGATTATATTGAGAAGAAGAAAAGGGGAATTTCCGAAGTCTCGAAGGCGGCGATACCTACCGGTGATGCACCTACGGCTTCTACGACATCTTCTCCTGCATCGGTTTCCGTGCCCACGCCTGTTGCTGCACCGTCTGCTCCATCTAAACAAACACCTGCGGCTGCCAATATTCCGGGAGTAGAAGTGAAAGAAATGGATCGTGTCCGCCGGATTATTGCGGATCATATGGTGATGTCCAAGAAGGTTTCACCACACGTAACCAATGTAGTAGAGGTAGACGTAACCAGACTGGTACGATGGCGTGAAAAGAATAAAGACGCTTTCTTCCGTCGTGAGGGAGTGAAACTGACCTATATGCCTGTCATAACAGAAGCTGTTGCAAAAGCATTGGCAGCATATCCTCAGGTCAATGTATCTGTTGACGGATATAATATTCTTTTCAAGAAACATATCAATATCGGTATTGCTGTTTCTTTGAATGATGGCAATCTGATAGTTCCTGTGGTACATGATGCCGATCATCTGAACTTGAACGGATTGGCTGTAGCTATAGACTCGCTGGCATTGAAGGCTCGTGATAACAAATTGATGCCGGATGATATTGACGGAGGTACGTTTACCATTACTAATTTCGGTACATTCAAGAGTTTGTTCGGTACGCCGGTAATCAATCAGCCCCAGGTTGCCATTTTGGGAGTGGGATATATTGAGAAGAAGCCTGCCGTAATAGAGACACCGGAAGGTGATACGATTGCTATCCGTCATAAGATGTATCTGTCCCTGTCTTATGACCATCGTGTAGTTGACGGTATGCTGGGAGGCAACTTCCTGCACTTCATAGCCGATTACCTGGAAAACTGGAAGGGCTGATAACAGATTGTTTCATTCATTAAGAACTTCATTAACTATGAAAAAGAAATATGATATAAAGACTACAGATGTTGAAACACTGAAAAAGTGGTACCATCTGATGACATTAGGGCGTGCTTTGGACGAGAAGGCGCCGTCTTACCAGCTGCAATCCTTGGGTTGGTCATACCATGCTCCTTATGCGGGGCATGATGGTATCCAACTGGCTGTCGGTCAGGTTTTCACATTGGGAGAAGATTTCCTGTTTCCTTATTACAGAGATATGCTGACCGTGCTTTCTGCAGGAATGACTGCGGAAGAGATTATATTGAATGGTATTTCGAAAGCAACTGATCCCGGTAGCGGCGGACGTCATATGTCGAATCACTTCGCTAAACCGGAATGGCATATTGAAAATATATCTTCTGCTACCGGAACGCATGACCTTCATGCGGCAGGTGTAGCAAGAGCAATGGTATATTATGGGCATAAAGGAGTAGCAATCACTTCGCACGGAGAATCTGCTACTTCCGAAGGCTTTGTTTACGAGGCTATCAATGGAGCTAGTCTGGAACGTCTTCCGGTGATTTTCGTTATACAGGATAACGGATATGGCATCTCTGTTCCTAAATCTGAGCAGACTGCCAATCGTAAAGTAGCTGAGAACTTCTCCGGTTTCAAGAATCTGAAGATTATCTACTGCAATGGAAAAGATGTGTTCGATTCTATGAATGCCATGACTGAGGCACGCGAATATGCGATCAGTACCCGTAATCCTGTGATTGTACAGGCTAACTGCGTTCGTATCGGTTCTCATTCCAACTCGGATAAACATACACTTTATCGGGACGAAAACGAACTGGAATATGTGAAAGAAGCTGATCCGTTAATGAAGTTCCGGCGGATGTTATTGCGCTATAAGCGCTTGACGGAAGAGGAACTGCTGCAAATTGAAGCTGAATCAAAGAAGGAACTATCTGCTGCCAACCGCAAGGCGCTGGCTGCCCCTGAACCTGATCCTAAAAGCATTTACGATTTTGTGATGCCCGAACCTTATCAGCCGCAAAAATACAAAGAAGGTACTCATCAAGAAGAAGGAGAGAAGACTTTCCTGGTCAATGCAATTAATGAAACATTGAAAGCGGAATTCCGCCATAATCCGGATACCTTTATCTGGGGACAAGATGTGGCTAACAGAGAAAAAGGCGGGGTCTTTAATGTGACCAAAGGCATGCAGCAGGAATTTGGCGAGGCGCGTGTATTCAGCGCACCGATTGCCGAGGATTATATTGTAGGTACAGCCAATGGTATGAGCCGCTTTGACCCTAAAATCCATGTAGTGATAGAAGGAGCTGAGTTTGCAGACTACTTCTGGCCTGCCGTAGAACAGTATGTGGAGTGTACTCATGAATATTGGCGCAGTAACGGTAAGTTTGCTCCGAATATCACTTTACGGCTTGCTTCCGGAGGATATATCGGTGGTGGATTATATCATTCCCAAAATATAGAGGGTGCTCTGACAACGTTGCCGGGTGCACGTATTGTCTGTCCTTCTTTTGCAGATGATGCAGCCGGATTGTTACGAACCAGTATGCGTTCAAAGGGATTTACCTTGTTTTTGGAACCGAAAGCTCTATATAATTCGGTAGAAGCAGCAGCTGTTGTTCCGGAAGATTTTGAGGTTCCTTTCGGAAAGGCACGTATTCGTCGTGAAGGAACGGATTTGAGCATTATTACTTATGGTAATACTACCCATTTCTGCCTGCACGTAGCAGAGCAACTGGAAAAAGAAAGTGGCTGGAAAGTCGAAGTGATCGATATTCGTTCATTGATACCATTAGATAAGGAGGCGATTTTCGAATCGGTGAAAAAGACCAGTAAAGCATTGGTTGTTCACGAAGACAAGGTGTTCTCCGGTTTCGGTGCGGAACTTGCTGCTATGATCGGAACGGATATGTTCCGTTATCTGGATGGTCCGGTGCAGCGTGTCGGTTCTACATTTACTCCTGTCGGTTTCAATCCGATTCTGGAAAAAGAGATATTGCCGGATGAGGCGAAGATCTATGAGGCAGCTAAAAAACTATTGGAATATTAATGGAATAAAATGGAGGTATAGTTTATGAAAAAGATAGGTTTGTTTTATGCCACCAAAGCTGATAAGACTACTTGGGTGGCAGAGAAAATTCAGAAAGAATTTGGAAAAGATAGGATAGAAGTGGTGCCTATTGAGCAGGCATGGCAAAATGATTTTGCAGCTTACGATTGTTTTATAGTAGGTGCTTCGACCTGGTTTGACGGAGAACTTCCTACCTATTGGGATGAGTTATTGCCGGAACTTCGTACATTGGACTTGAAAGGGAAAAAAGTAGCTGTCTTCGGGTTAGGAGATCAGATACGTTATCCCGAAAACTTTGCTGACGGAATCGGACTGCTTGCCGAGGTATTTGAAGGAGACGGGGCCACACTGGTCGGTTTTACTTCTTCCGAAGGATACACTTTCGAACGTTCTAGAGCGTTGCGTGGTGATCGGTGGTGCGGTTTGGTCGTCGATTTGGATAATCAATCCGAGCAAGCGGAAAAGAGAATCAGGGAATGGTGCGAACAGGTTAAGAATGAGTTTGATTCAAAACCTTAATACTTTATATCTGTTTCCCGGTAACATAACAGAAGGAATATTATACCATACCATTCTTTTCATTAAAGGATGGTATGTACCAGATGCTCATCTCGTACACTACTGGATGAGCATCTGGTGTATAACAAGATGAGCATGCCGTACAGCACGAGATGAGCATCTCGTACATCTTATCTCTACTACAAATATATGCTGTCTTTTAAAGATACGTGGTCTGTGTCTTCTTGAAACAGATAAGGAAGATTAATGCTTAATATGTGAACTTCACTGCTGCCCAGCGGTTTTTCTCCTTATGATGTACGAAGGTCAGTCCGTTCTTTTCTGCTTCCCGGCGGATGAAAGGAATGTCGTCCACATAAAATCCACTCATATAAAGTTCCGATCCCGGGTGCATGCAGGCAACGTATTGCTTCATGTCGTTCAATAGAATATTCCGGTTTATATTAGCGATGATGATATCAAAGGGCCCTTTGCCAACAAGCGATGAGGCATCTCCTTGTGAAACGGCGATGTCGTCTACGTGGTTTAATTCAATGTTCTCAATAGAGTTTCGTACACACCATTCGTCAATGTCAATAGCGATACATGGGCGTGCTCCCCGCATGCGGGCGAGAATAGCTAAGATCGAAGTTCCACAGCCCATATCCAGAAGTGATTTATCTTTCAACTCATTGTCCAGTAACTCCCCGATGATGAGGCTTGTCGTTTCATGATGTCCCGTACCGAAAGCCATTTGCGGATTGATAACGATATCATAAGTTGCCTGGGGTACATCTTTATGGAAGGTACTATGGATAACACATCGGTTATCGATCACAATCGGCTGAAAGAAATTTTTTTCCCATTCTTCGTTCCAGTCTTTGTCTTCCGCTTCAACGTATGTATAAGTGATCTCCGTATCGGGCAGAGGAAATTCGGTTATTGCATTTTTTATTGTATTTTCATCGCATAATGCCTGTTGTATGTATGCAGTCAGTCCGCCTTCGCTTTCAACAAAACTTTCAAATCCGGCTTCACCTAATACGGCAGCCAGTACGTCATTTACTGTTTCTGTGCATGGACTTGTATGGAATGTGAACTCAAAATACTTCATAGTTGTTTTTAATTTGGTGAATCTTTTGCAAAGATAGTTAGAAATAGGGATTTCCCTATTATCCTTTGGGGAAAATCTCCT
>ULSY01010408.1_pt1 | contig 13729 bp, 8 predicted proteins | sample 1957201 | NCBI WGS metagenome assembly ULSY01 (sample SAMEA4835723, study PRJEB28245) | human gut metagenome | biome: gut microbiome; material: fecal sample | place: Denmark | collected 2008
TTTTTAGTACTCATATATACTCCCTCTTATTCCAACGCATCAACTGAATCGGTGCGGTCTCTTTTATTTTTGCAAACGTACTCACAACGTTCGCAACACCGTTTCTACGTTAACAAACATTAGTGGATTTGTCAATCGCCAAAGGCAAATTGTCGAAAAAATTTTACATTAATATAGTGTTTTTTCTTGCCCAAAACAGTCGCTTGCGGTAAAATACATAAGTATTAGCTTTTCCAAAATCATCATTAAATAGGCAGGATATAACCCGCCTGTGTAGAATATTATAATGTTACTATTATAGCAAAATTACAAGTTTCCAAGATGTAAGGAGAGATCACCATGGTCAAAATCGCTGTTATCGGCAGCTGTTCCATCGACCTCACAGTAGAAGCAGGCAAACGGCCTGCAGCCGGCGAAACAATAATCGGCAGCAGGCTCATAGTTTCACCAGGAGGCAAAGGCGCTAATCAGGCCGTTGCCGCCGCACGTTTAGGAGCCCAGGTACACATGATAGGCTGCGTAGGCGACGATGCTTACGGCACCATGATCATCAACAACCTGAAAACCAACAACGTCGATACCGGTTATGTCAGCGTCCTGCCCGGACAGAACAGCGGTACTGCCCATATCACCCTTGCCGAAGGCGACAACAGTATTATCGTCATCAAAGGCGCCAATGATCTGGTCATGCCCAAACATATCGATACTGCCTGGAACGTCATTGCCGCCGCAGACCTGGTCATGCTCCAGCACGAAATACCGCTGCCCACCATCGATTACATCATCGGCAAATGTGCAGCGGCAGGAATCAGCGTACTTTTAAATCCGGCTCCCGTGCAGCCCGTTCCTTCTGAATGGCTGGATAAAGTCACCTATGTGACCCCCAATGAACACGAAGCCGAAGCCCTTTATCCCGGTAAGACCAGCGAAGAAATCCTGCTGATGCAGGAAGAACGCTTCTTTATGACACTTGGCAAAGCAGGCGTTGCTTATGCTAAAAACGGCAAAGTACACACTGTTCCCGCATTCGTCGTTAATGCCCAGGATACCACAGGCGCAGGCGATACCTTCAACAGTGCTTTTGCCGTCGCAAGATGCGAAGGACGCAGCCTAGACGACAGTATACGGTTTGCCAACGCCGCAGCGGCCCTCTCCGTTCAGAAGCTGGGCGCACAAGGCGGTATGCCCTATCTTAAAGATGTAGAAAGGATGCTTGGAGAATGCAAAAAATAGGAATCTTCAACAGCGACATCGCCAAAGTCCTGGCTGACTTAGGCCATACTGACACTATCGTTATCGGCGACTGCGGCCTTCCGGTTCCGGCCGGTGTCCCCAAAATCGATCTGGCTCTGAAACCAGGTACTCCTTCCTTTTTAGATGTCCTTACAGAAGTGTTGAAATATATGGAAGTCGAAAAAATACATATCGCTTCCGAAATGGAAAGTAAAAATCCTGCTACATGGCAGAAAATGCAGGAGCTTTTTGAAGGTAAGGAACAGATCCTTAGCGACCACGAAGCCTTCAAAGCCGCTGCCAAAACTGCTAAAGCAGTGATCCGCACCGGCGAGATCACCCCCTACGCCAACATTATCCTGCACGCAGGCGTTATTTTCTAAAATCGATTTTACAGCAAAGGAGTTTTGCGACTAATGGAAATCACCATGAAGGGTATTTCAAAAGCCTTCGGCTCCAACGAAGTACTCAAAGGCGTCGACCTGACCTTAAAATCAGGAGAGATCCACGCTCTGATGGGTGAAAACGGCGCCGGTAAATCCACCCTTATGAACATCCTTACGGGTATCCATAAAGCCGACAGCGGCACGATCTGCGTAGACGGACGGGAAATAAGCTTCAAAAACGCACTCGAAGCCGAAAAATGCGGCATCGCTTTCATCCATCAGGAACTTAATATCTGGCCCAATCTCTCTATTCTCGAAAATCTGTTTTTGATGCAGAACGTAACCAACAGTTTCGGAATGCTTGACTTCAAAAAAATGCGCAGGCTGGCCGAAGAAAAATGCAGTCAAATGGGTATTACACTGCCTTTTGACGCAGAAGCAGGCGAATGCAGCGTGGGTCAGCAGCAAATGACAGAAATCATGCGTAACCTGATGCTTGACGCCAAAGTCGTCATCATGGATGAACCTACGGCCGCCCTGACAGAACGTGAAACAGAAAAACTGTTTGCCGTAATGCACGCGCTTAAAGACAAAGGCGTTGCCATCGTCTACATCTCGCATCGAATGGAAGAAGTATTCGCCCACTGCGATACCATCACCGTAATGCGCGACGGCTACGCTATTAGCAGCAAACCCACCCGCGAAACCAATATGGAACAGGTGGTCCGCGACATGGTCGGCCGTTCTATTACCGAATATTACCCTGGACGCACAAACGAACCCGGCGAAATAGTCCTGGAAGTCAAAAACTTCTGTCAAGACGGACTGTTCAACAATATCTCCTTCAAACTGCGTAAAGGCGAGATCCTCGGCGTAGCAGGGCTGATGGGAGCAGGCAGGACCGAGATCATGCGGGCCCTGTTCGGCGTTGATTCCTGCAAGCACGGTGAAGTTTACCTGCATGGGAAAAAAGTCTGTATCAAAAAACCGGAAGACGCCATCAAAGCAGGCATCGGCTTCATCACCGAAAACCGTAAAAGTGAGGGCCTGATCCTCGACTTCTCCATCTCCAGAAATATTGCGCTGCCCAGTGTCGATACCTTTGCTAAACGCAGCGTGATCAACGCCAAAAACGAAACAGCCTTCTCCGAAGCGCTTTCTAAAAAACTGGGTGTCAAAACCGCATCGATCGACCTGGAAGCAGGCGCACTATCAGGCGGCAACCAGCAAAAGGTCGTCATTGCCAAATGGATCGGTATGAATCCATCAATCATTATTATGGATGAACCGACACGCGGTATCGATGTCGGCGCCAAGCGCGACATCTACGATCTAATGAACGAACTGACCTCTCAGGGCGTCGCCATCATCATGGTCTCCTCCGAACTGCCGGAAGTTATCGGCATGAGCGACCGCATCCTCGTTATCCACGAAGGTAAGATCGCCGGAGAGCTGGACCACGAAGAAGCGACACAAGAAAAAATAATCACCCTTGCCACAGGAGGACAGTAAATAATGAATATTAAAGAACGTATCCGTAAAATGGGCCCCTTTATTGCCCTTGTCGTAACCTTTATCGTCATAGCCGCCTTAAACGACAGTTTTGTCGATCCCAATAACCTGAAAAACCTGCTGCGTCAGGTTTCCATCAACGCCCTTATTTCTTTCGGTATGACCTTTGTCATCCTGACAGGCGGCATCGACCTGTCTGTCGGCAGCCTGCTGGCACTTTCAAGCGCCCTGATGGGCAGCCTGATCGTCAGCGGCATGAACCCGATGCTGGCGATCCTTGCTGCCTGCTTCATAGGCATGGGCCTTGGCGCTGTCAACGGCTTAGTCATTGCTTACGGCAAAGTAGCACCCTTTATCGCTACGCTCGCCACCATGACCATTTATCGCGGTCTGACACTGGTATATACCAATGGTAACCCTATCAGCGGTCTCAGTGACGACACTATGTTCCACGACTTCGGCCAGGGCTTTTTCATGGGATTGCCAGTACCTGCAATCATCATGCTGCTGGCATTTGCCGTTTCCTGGTTCATCCTTAGGAAAACCCCTTTGGGCCGTAAAATCTACGCAGTAGGCGGCAACGAAAAAGTTTCCTTCATCGCCGGCATCAAAATAGAACGTGTCAAAATCTTTGTTTATGCAATCACCGGTTTCTTCTGCGCTCTGGCAGGCGCAGTCCTCACCTCACGTCTCAATTCGGCCCAGCCGACTGCCGGCACCGGTTATGAACTTGACGCCATCGCCGCCGTAGTTTTAGGCGGAACCAGTCTTTCCGGCGGCAAAGGTTATATCACAGGTACACTGGTCGGCGTGCTTATCATCGGCACACTCAACAACGGCCTCAATATTCTCGACGTATCCAGCTTCTATCAACAAGTTGTCAAAGGTATTGTAATTTTACTGGCGGTACTTATGGACCGCAAAAAAGCTTAGGAGGCACTCACCAATGAAAAAAATCTGGACTCTTTTAGTAGCTGCCATCACAGTACTGGCAGTGCTCACTTCCGGCTGCGGCAGCAGTGACAAAGCTGCAAAACCCGCTGACGGCAAAAAAACAACTACCATCGGCTTCTCCATCTCCACACTCAACAACCCCTTCTTCGTATCCGTACGTAAAGGCGTTGAAGAAGAAGCAAAAAAACTCGGAGTCAATGTTAAAATCGTCGATGCGCAAAACGATCCCGCAAAACAGGCCAATGATATTTCTGACCTGATCCAGCAAAAAGTAGACGTACTGCTCATCAACCCGGTCGACTCCGCAGCAGTATCAACTTCTGTGGCAGCTGCCAACAAAGCCAGCATCCCCGTTCTGGCGCTCGACCGCAGCGCCGATAAAGGCACAGTAGCCTCCTTCATCGCTTCTGACAACGTCAAAGGCGGCGAAATGGCAGCCGAATACATCATCCAAAAACTTGGTGAAAAAGTAAAAGTAGCCGAGCTCGAAGGCATCCCCGGCGCATCTGCGACCCGCGAACGCGGCGAAGGCTTCCATAAAGTAGCCGACCAAAAACTTACAGTTGTTGCCAAACAATCTGCTGATTTTGACCGCAGCAAAGGCCTGACTGTCGCTGAAAATATGCTGCAGGCCAACCCTGATATCCAGGCTATTTTCGCTCAAAATGACGAAATGGCACTGGGCGCTATCGAAGCAGCCAAAAGCGCTAACAAAAAAATCTTTATTGTTGGCTTTGACGGCACTCAAGACGGCTTGAAAGCAGTAGAAGCAGGCACTATGGCCGCAACTATCGCTCAACAACCCGAACTGATGGGACAACAGGGTCTTGAGGCTGCTGTAAAAATAGCCAAAGGCGAAAAAGTTGAAGCTAAAATAGGCGTACCGCTCAAACTTGTAGACAAAAAATAATTACTGCCCTTTGACAATTTGGACAAACATAAAACCCCGGCGCAATGCGCCGGGGTTTTGTTTTATCCTGCACAGGCTTCTGAAATAAACGCCTGCCTTTTAGAAGCTGTACTTCAAATCAACGAACCATTTATTACTTTTGGCATCGCTGCCTTTTTGATAACTATAGCTTACACCATAAGTCATATGGCCCTTTTCTGCTTCCAGGCCCACTTTACCAATAAACGAACCTTTATCCATTATCGTATAACCAAGTCTGTCTGCCGCAGTAGTCCCAGGTAAACCAACCGTCATACTGCTGTCAGTATCCCCCATAGCCCACATATACGACAAATCGACATTCGGGCGAATCTTCCAGCCATTATCCGTAATATTTTCATAAGTCAGCGACACACCTACAGGCAGCAGCCAGATATTCTGTCGCTCAGGAGCATAATTAAAAGCTGCCAGACCGCCAATATCCGAACTGTAAGAGCCTGTATCGACGCTTAAATATCTTAAACCAACATAAGGCATTACCTGCAGATTATCATATTGATATAGTTTTTCGCCTTTGATTCCCAAAGTGATCGTATCAGTTTTCGGATTTGCCGTTAACAGGCTGCCGAAATTATTTTGTTCCACATCACTGTCACTGCGGCTATAACCGATATCAGCAATCAAATTGGTATCAGAATTTCTCATGCTGCCATATAAGCTTACTCCCCAGAAATCAAAATCATTGCGGCTGTAAGCGGCACCGCCGACACTGGTAGTATCACCACTGCCATAAGTGAAAGCAATACCGCTTTGGAATTTGCCGATCTTAGCAAAATCGGTTCCCAAAACAAAACCATTATATTTGCTGTCGTAAGAAGCAGAACCACCAGCCATAGCCATATCGCGCACTTTATCCTTACCGTGTACATATTGTGCCCAAATCCCGGCACCACTCTTATCTTCATACAGACTGCGGCCTTTACCGCCAACCTCTGCAATCGGAGCAGCGTTCAACGACATTCTTCCTGTAACAGTACCTGTAACATTGCTGGCAACAGAAACCGCATTGGCACTGGTACCTGAAGTTTCACCCATCTGTACTGCGGCATTGATATGCGCAGCAGCCTGAGCTGATGTAATATCGGCGCTGCCGGTTACAGCAGCGACAAATGCTTTTGCACCCGGAGCAGATTTGGCAACAGCACCACTGTCTGTTACGATGCTCCCAATAACAGAAGTTGCTGCCAGCGACGTTCCGCCTGCTGCTGCAACTATCTGTTCTTTGGCAGCTTCTTTTTCATCAGCACTCAAATCTTGCAATTCCTTATAAACAACATCATAATCTCTGTTATTCTGTTTGACCTCTGCAAACATCGAAGTCCTGTCATAAGCAAGATTTTCGTCTTTCCAGAAGTTAGCTGTGCTGCTTTCGTCAACACTGACTATTTTATAAGTACCGGCAGTTTTCAAATCGTTGATGCCCAGTTTGCCGTTTTCATTTACTGCAAGCGTACCGCCGTTTGTAACTTTGAGCACAGCCTCATCAGCATTTGCTGTAACACCTGTCAACGTAAGATTATTTACTTTGGAAATATCTAAAGTACCTTTATTGACCGTGGCGCTGCCTTCCCAATTCATAGTATCTGAGCTGATAGCGATATTGCCGCGTTCGTAAACATTGATATCGCCTGTCAGTTCTGCAGTATCCGTAACATTGACAGCTATATTAGTCGTACGGTCATGCTTACTGTATCCATCACCCATACTGCCCGCATTGATATCGCCAGCCATTACTAAATTTCCGGCAGTAATATGCAAATCAAAAGCATCAGCATGTTGGATACCAGTCAAAGTTCCATAAGTGCCGCAAATATTTCCATCAATACTCAATTCATTGGCAGTTATATTCAGCGTGCCCCAGCTGCCAGAGCCAAAAACGCCGCCAGCAACATTTGTCGAACCATCAAAAACAGCTTTATCTGCATTAAAGTTTATAGTGCCGCCTTCATTTACCTGTAATATTGAAACACCATAATCATCTTTGCCCCAAGTAGTTTTGGCATAAAAATCACCAACAGTAATATTGGCTACATTTGCAGCTCCTTTACGGACATGAACAAACTCATCGCCAGTATAAGATACTATTTTATCAGCAGTAATATTTAATGTATTATTATCGCCGGTCAATCTAAAACCACGGTCGCCTCCTTGTGCTTCTGAACCAACATAAATCTCTTTGGCATTGAGCTCCAAAGTGCCTCCAGCAGTAACAACTGCAGCGTTGTAAGCAGTACCAGGAGTACTCGAAGAACTATTTGTTGTAGAATTAGCACTGTTAAAGACAATTTTATCTACAACATTCGTTTTACCATATTCTTTGGTTTCGCCATCCACAAAAACTCCAGCATAGCGATATTCAGCACCGCCATTATAATCAGTACTGGGACTTGCAATATTTACAATATTCGGCTCACTCTCAGCAGCCCAAACGTCCCCCCCTGATATACAAACGTTGATCATCCCTGCTGCCAGCAATGAACACAGCACTTTTTTTGTCAATTTTTTCTGTCTGACCGACATCGACATACTCATCAACCTCTTTCCTTATTATTCAGCTTGTTTTCATAAACAAATACGTTATTTTGCTTGCGTTGCAATTTTTAATGCAAAGAACATATTCTGTTTTAAATAATTTTAACACACTTGTACCCCCCCGCAAGACACAACACTTATTTTTCTAAAATTTTCTTTGCATTTTTGCCCTTCATTATGCAAAAACTTATCCAAAAAGCTTGAGAAAGCAAAAAGAAGGCTGATAACAACCAGCCTTCTTTCTAGTTATCAAGTAACATCTTACGCTTTCTCCTGCTGCTCAACGTCAGTTTCTGCCAGCAAGTTCATCAATCGTACAACCCAAAAGCCTGCGCAGGCTCAACAGCAATCGCAAGCTCGGCGACAGGCGACCATTTTCCACATTACATAAATGCGACTGTGATACGCCGATCTGTTTTGCCAACTTAGACTGGCTGATATCAGCACGCAGCCTGCGAATCTTAATTTCCATACCCAGTTTTTTATAATCTATTCTTTCCATATCCTTCCTCCGCTCTAAGCAGCTGTAAGAAGTATGACAGCACTACATTAGTTCCCCGCCGCCATACCTCCGGCCAACTACTTTACTTACCGCCTTAGAAGCTGTAACGGAAGCCTACGTTAGCTCCCCAGTTTTTAGTTACATCGCCGCCAAAACTGCGTTCTACCTCGCCGTACAGCTCACAGTTTTTACCTAAAGTGATATTACCGCCGATACCTACTTCGAGCCAGGTATCGCCGTAGTCCTGATCTTCCATATAGCTTTCGCCGTTAGCCGCAAGCATAGTGACACTGCTGTCGCCGCTGAACTCGTGCAGCAGCGAAGCCTTGACATACACGTCACCTCTGCTGAAGGCTTTACCGCCCACAATACCTAAACGACCGATCAGACTGTTGATATCATCATAAGCGACTCTTATACCTTTAGCGCTTACATAATCATAGCCGTCTATACGGCCGAAGGTCAGCTGAGCCTGCGGCTCAAAATAAACATTATTACCGCCGTCAAAACGTTTGCTATACTCAACACCTATCGAAGTCGCATCGGTCGAATAATCGCCCTGATCGCTGTATTTACCATAGATATCCATATCACCATAAATACGGCCGCGTTTAACTACAATGTCTAAAGCGCTGTTATCTTTGCCCTGTAAGGTTCCATACAAGCTTATGGCTCCGATTTTGTTCTCGCCGCTGCCGCTGGTATAATTCAGGCTGCCGTCACTGTATTCGTATGCGGCGCCAACACGCCATTCGCCAGCCTGAGCGTCATAACCAAGCTGATAAGTTTTATATTTATTAGTAAATTCATCGCCGCCCAGCTTACCGCCGAACATTCTTGCCCAAACGCCGTTATCGGCACCGCTCTGCAGCTCGCCTAAACGCTGGCGCAGCGTGCCGTTACCGTCTATCCAGGCAGTATATGCCACCTGATTAGCACTAACTATTGTATTAACATTATCAACAGTATTCTTTTTCAAAGAACCGATTACCCAATCATATTTGCCATCATTTTCCTTATCTGCCAGTGTAATATCAAATTCGTACAAACCATTAGCGTAAACAGGGCCATCAACAACAAATTTGGTAGACGCATCAGCTCCTTTAACAAAAACAGTATTATTTCTGGCAGCTTCTTCTAAACCGCCGTCCGAAATAATTTTGATGCTGTTACTGCCGGCCGCAGAAGTTTTATCAATAATAAGCTTATCGCTGTAGCTGCCGCCTCCGTCTACCCAGCCGGCATTCATTACAAAAGTTCCGTCAGCAGTTTCTAAGTTTCCAACCTGCAAATTGCTGTAACGATCGCTGTCAGCAGTCATATTGATCACTGAGTCTTTACCAACACTAAGGTCACTGACTGATGAATTGCCCATCATATTCCAGACCGCTCCATTAGTAAATTTTAAATCTGTAACGCAGTCAGTTGCTGTATAACTATTGCCATACAAATAAGACTGAGCTGTATCAAAAGTGATATCGACTGTACCGTTCGCCAAAGTTTCGGACTCAGGGTTTTCCGGAATTGATTTAGATTCGATATAGCCTTCGATTTTCACATCATTACCGCCGCTGGTATTGATTTTAATATTACCACCTTCAGAAACTACAGCTTCACCAATATTTGCATTCTTAATGGTCAGGCCTTTTGTAAAAACAACCTCTGCAGCAGTACGGCTATAAATACCATACATATTTGCTCTACTGTCACCGTCATGCGTAGCTATCGTGATCTGCACATCGTCTGCAAAATCCAGTTTACTGCCAGTCTGGGCATAAACACCGTACATACTAGCTTGATCATTATCGCTGCTTAGATCAATATCAGTCTTGCCTGAAACGCTCAGTTTCCCAAGAGCACTAACCTCTACCCCGTTTACATAACTCCCATTTCCGTTAGCCTTGATATTTAAATCACCGGCAACCTCAACTATGCCGGCTCCATCATGCCCAACCAGACTGATGCCAAAAATATCAGCCCCATCAGACTGAGCATTAATAATTAAATCAGCATAATCTGTTTGGGCGCCAAACTGCTTTATACCATGAACGTCATTATTGTTTTCTGTTTTAGAGGTAACGTCAATAGTAGTTGCACCAAAACTGCTTGCAGTATCGCTGCCTTCTATCACAATACCGAAAGCATCATACTCAGCAGTAACTTCTATCTTAGTGCTGTCACTGACATTAGCCGAATCGTGCTCACCCATCAGGTATATCCCTGAACCGGAACCATTCACTGCTTTGCCATAGAGAGCCAGGTTTTTGACCTGCAAAGTATTGATATCAGAATAATTATTTAAGTTATTGGCTCTGATGCCATCGACACCGGCAGCTTCCAAATATATGTCCAGGTCACCGGCCAGTTCCATTTTAGAACCATTGTACAAAGTAACCCCGGCAGCATAATCCATCTGCTGCAGTTCATTATCTTTATTGATATTGACCGTTAAATCTCCGCCCTTAATACTGGCTTCACTGCCGCTGCCAGCGCTGGATCCATCAACAAAAACACCATTGGCATAGCTTTCAGCAGCATTACTGTTTATCGTAATCACAGAGCCGACAGCTGTTCCCAAATCTACTTTTCCCTGAGTCTCGACACGCAGGCCATGGCGCCAGGCCTGATATTCACCGGATGCATTATTGTCGCCTGTGCTGTCTATCGTAAGCTCGATACCCTTTTTAGCGTCCAATTTTGATACGCCGTCCACAAAAATACCGTTATAACCATAGGCATCCCCAGTATCCGACATCGTAACAGTCACCCGTTCATTAGCTGTTGTCGTATTATTTCTGCCATAAGTATAAATACCGGCGCAGTTTTTTCCCGGAGCAACCATAGTAATAGCGATCTTGTCGTAGGTTTCTCCATAACTAGAAGTACTTAAAGTATCAGTACTGGTATAATCAGATGCCCAGGCTGCGTTGTCCCCCCCTAATATGCAAACGTACGCTGCACCTGCGATAAACAACGAGCTCAATACTTTCCTTTGTAACTTAATGCCTTGCTTTTTGTTATAGCCTTTCATCAAACTCATCTCCTAATTTTTTATGAAATACTATAAAGAAATCCCCCACTTGGATGAGGGATATTCTTTATAGATTTTTCAAGCTGCCATCCTGCTTTTAGAAACTATAACGGAAGCCGACGTTGACACCCCAGTTTTTAGTTACATCGCCGCCGCTGATACGTTCTACATCCAGATACATACTGGAATCCTTATTAAATTTGTGGTTGACGCCGATACCATATTCGATAGCGGTACCGCCGATGCTGTCACTGTAGCTGGCGCTTCTGCCGTCAGCGCTGACATGTGTATTGATGTCGCCGTCGAAGTCGTGCAGTACTGCCGCTTTCAGATAAACGCTGCTGTCTGCCGCAAAGGTTTTGCCCAGCAGGAAGCCGCCGCGCAGAACAATGCTGTTCATGCTGTCGTTAGTAACGCTCATAGTATTGTCACGAGTGGTTACGGTATAATCATCGCCGCCCAGATGTACGTAGCTTGCACGCACCATAGGTTCAACGAACCAGCCGTCATTCAAATCCTGACGATAGCCGTATTCAACAGCAAAGCTTATAGCTGTACTGCCAAAATCACCGTCCAGTTTTTGGGCAATAGTGCCGCCGTAAGCGCTGGTTTCACTGTCAACTTTACCAACTTTGGCAATGATGTCTACATGATGACCTTTATCGCCAGTCCATGTGCCATATAAAGCGCCTGCCGCGGTTTTGATTTCACCGTCGCCATTAGTCAGGCTGGTATCGCCTTTAGCATATTGTCCTGCCAGGCCGATACGCCAGTTACTGCCGATCTCACGGTCATAACCTGCCGCAAAGCCGTTATATTGATAATCGTTATCGCCCTGCAGTCCATCTACTTTGATTTTGCCGCCGACATATTTAGCCCAAACGCCGTCGTTATCGTCTGCAGAATTACGGACGTCGCCCAGACGTTCCATCAAAGTTTCATCAGCGCCAAACAGAGTCACTGCCGCTCCGGCTGCGATCTTGCTGGCATCCTGAGCCGCCATTTGGGCAGAGGATTGAGTTGCAGCCCTAGTAGTGACCTGTGTCAGGTTCAAACCATCATCGACAATGTCTGCTTTCCCCTCATATTCATAAGCCCAGACGCCGTTATCATATTTCATTTCTTTGATGTTGTAGGTGCCGTCTTTATCTGCATTTTCGATCAGTACGACATCTTGGTCCAAATGTCCCTTAGTATCAGCGCCGGCAGCATTGTTATAGCCGTTGCGCATCCTCTGGTCAAAAACAGTGATATTATAGGTACCGCTGCCGGTTACAGTATTAGTGGAAGTAATTTTGTCGTTGCCTGCCGACTGACCGTAAACGCCGTTGGCATTGGTACGCATAAAGAGCTCGTTAGTATCGGAAGCATCCAGATCATTAGTAGTGATAGTACGGTAATCAGCAGTATTGTATTTCTCTGCCTGATTATTTTCGTCATAGAAGTAGACCGTACTGCCAGCAAGAGTAGTCTTATCCTCTACAGTCAAGGCTGCCAGATTATCTGTCAGGTTCATGGCAGTACCGCTGATATCGAGAGAACCAGGACTATTCTCCTTCGTCTGTACGTCTGTATCAGATTTCAGATTCAAAGTGCCGTTTGTGAAGTCAGCAGTGCCGTTAAAGGTAACGGTTCCCGTACCGGCATCAAAAGTAGTTACCCCACCTTCAATGTCTGCCGCATGGTCATTTGCATGCTTACCACCGCTGACAGTGATAGCAGCATTATCTGCAGCATAATACATTGTGCTGCCGTTTGCCAAAATACCATTGGCGCCTTTGAGGAGCTTAGTTCCTTCAGTAGTAGTACCAACTACCTCGGCACTGATATCCATAGCCCCGGCACTATGAACAGCAATAACCGCACCTTCAGCAGCTTTGATGCCTGTAGCAGTATTAGAACCTGCCCAGTCGGTACTTGCCTCTATAGTCACGGTGCCTCCAACTTCAGCCACCATACTGCCGCCTGTCAGTTCCAGCCCAACAGCCGTAGCTTGAGTGGATGTACTGGAGCCCGAATACGTATATTCAACTTCACTAACTGTTTCTGTTCTGTCTTGATCGCCAACTGCTGTTGCAGTGATTGTTAAATCATTTTGAACTTGGTACACATTAACTGAATTTGCAGACACAACTGCTTTGGCAGTAACAGCACTAGAACCTTCTTGCGCATCTGCGCTGATAGTCAGTCCACTATCAGAAAGCACGTGCAAAGAACCGCCACTGGTAACAAGTCCCCAGGCTTCAGCTTTAGCACCGTTATTACTTTGAGCCACTGTACCGCTAGGAGTGATGCCTTTGCCGCCAGCACCGCCGTTAGAAACCGCATTAGCCGCTCCGTTTTGATATCCCGCTTGAGCTTTATCAGTTTCTGTTACTGCATCCCCGTCAGTTCCGTCAGTACCAGCATTATCAGCTACAGCCGTACGGCCATCATGCGGGTCACCGGTAGAATCGCCTTTGAGATAAGCATCTGCAATATTAAATTTACCTACGCCTTTACCGGCCGTAGCTGTAGCGGTAATAGAACTTGTTTTTAAGACGCCTGCTGTATCAGTCAGGCTCACAGCAGTCGCAGCAGCGCTGTTACCAGCACCGCTCGTCCCTGCAGCACCGGCTGTACCACCTGAA
>ULSY01010185.1_pt1 | contig 13719 bp, 15 predicted proteins | sample 1957201 | NCBI WGS metagenome assembly ULSY01 (sample SAMEA4835723, study PRJEB28245) | human gut metagenome | biome: gut microbiome; material: fecal sample | place: Denmark | collected 2008
CCAAAAAACGCTGCAATGCGCGCACATATAGGGGGGGTTAGGAGAAACTTCAATTTATGGCAGAAAAAAAGAGTACAATTTCAGGAAATACAGAAATATTGACAGACGCAAATATAAAAAAAGAGTATAACGCGATCCGGCGGATGTTTCGTTCCGTCAAAGACGACGATTCGGACAAAATGAAACTGTTAGAACGTATCATCGAGGAAGTGGCGTTCCAAAAAATCGCCATGAAAGCAGCAAAGGCGGACATGATTAAGAACGGACTTCAGACAACAACGAAAAACGCGTCACAAAAATTCGTAAAAGAAAATCCGGCAGTGCAGACATATGACAAATACGCCCGTTCGTATGCGTCGAATATGAAAACGCTGATTGATATGCTGCCGCCGAAACAGAAAAAAGAAATTTCGCGGATCATGCAGCTTCGGGGGGATGATTAAAGCGTGGAGAAGCGCAAAGGGGCAGCAGGAGCAGAAAGCCGCCCGCCGATGACGGACAATTATATATTCCAGTATTACGACGCGATCAGGCGCATAAAGCGCGGGGAAAAGGTCGCGGGCGTCCGGGCGGCAGGGCAGTTTATACATGACATTTTCCGGATCCTGACGGACGGGATCAAGTCCGGCGAATACATTTTCGACAGGAAAAAAGCAGGAAAAGCAATCCGGTTCATTGAAAATTTTTGTCATCATTCCGAGGGGCGGGCGGATCTGCTAAAACTGGAATTATGGCAGAAAGCCGTCGTTTCTGCGATATTCGGAATCATGGATCCGGATCGCCCGGACTGCCGTATGTTCCGGGAAGTCCTTCTGATTGTCGCGCGAAAAAACGGAAAAACATTACTTGCGGCGGCAATCATGGCGTATATGGCATACATAGACGGAGAGTATGGCGCGAAGCTATATTGCCTTGCGCCGAAACTGGATCAGGCGGAATTGTGTTTCGACGCCTTTTATCAGATCGTCCAGTCAGACGACGAATTAAATAAAATCACGAAAAAGCGCAGGACGGATATATATATTCAGGATTTCAACACGTCCGTGAAAAAGATTGCGTTTAATTCCAAAAAGTCCGACGGATTCAACGTCTATTTTTGTTTAAATGACGAGATCGAAGCGTGGCGCGGGGATTCCGGGCTAAAGCAGTATGAAGTCATTTCGTCGGCGACGGGCAGCAGGGCGCAGCCGCTTATCATGTCAACCGGGACGGCAGGATATGAGAACGAAGGAATATATGACGAATTGATCCGGCGGGCGACGGCGTTTTTGAAAGGGCGAAAGATCGGCAAAGAAAAAGAGCGTCGGCTTCTGCCGTTCCTGTTCATCATCGACGACGTGGAAAAGTGGGACACGCGCGAGGAAATCGAAAAATCGAATCCGAATCTTGACGTTTCTGTTTCGTGGGAGTATTACCGGGAGCAGATCGCGATAGCACATTCGAGCCTATCAAAAAAGGCGGAGTTTTTAACAAAATTTTGCAATATCAAGCAGAATTCTTCCGTCGCATGGCTTGATTTTCAGGACGTGGAAAAGGCAGCAGCAAAGGACGCAGACGGGATTCCGGTGTCGCTGTCACTTGATGATTTCCGGGGGTGTTATTGTGTCGGCGGAATCGATCTGTCACGCACAACGGACTTGACGGCGGCTGCAGTTGTGATCGAGCGGGACGGGATAAATTATTGCATTGTTCAATTTTTTATGCCGCAGGAACGATATAAACAGGCAATCGACGAAGAAGGCGTACCGTACAATATATTCCGGGAACAAGGTTTTCTAACAATCAGCGGGGAAAACGCGGTCGATTATCACGACGTTTTCAAGTGGTTTTTCAATCTGGTAAAGGTTTACAAAATAAAGCCGCTAAAGGTCGGCTACGACAGATATTCGGCGCAGTATCTGGTTCAGGATATGAAAGACGCCGGATTCCATATGGACGACGTATATCAGGGAACAAACCTGACGCCGATCCTGATCGAGTTCGAGGGAAAACTAAAAGACGGGCGGATCGTGTTTGGAGATAACGGACTTTTGCAGTCTCACTTTTTGAACGTCGCCGTCGATATCAGCCTGAAAGATTCCCGGATGAAGCCCGTAAAAATCGACAGACGGTCGCACATAGACGGATCCGTCGCCGTGTTCGACGCGTTTACGGTCAAAATGAAATACTATAACGAGATCGGGCGGCTACTGGAAAACCGCGGAAAATGATCCCCGGCAGCAGGACGAAAATTTCGTCATTCTGTCGGGGTTTCATTTTGTATGATAAGGCAAGATAGAAAAAGTTTGAGCGAGGAAGGGGGCGAAAGTGTGGGACTGATAAAGGATTTACTTAATCTGCGTCGTGCGAAATATTCGCCGTTTTTCGCCTTGCGCGGCGATTATCAGGCGAACGGGAATCTGGCGGATTCTGATATCGTGGGAGCGATTGCGAACGCGATCGCGTCAAACGTTGGAAAGCTGCAGCCGCAGATCGTCCGGCGGACGGATGACGGACTGGCGGTCAGAAACGATTATCTGTCCCGGATCCTGTCGCTTCGTTGGTCGCCGGAAACAGACGCATATTCCGCACTTTACCGGATAGCGTCGGATCTGGTTTATCATTCCAACGCATACGCGATTATATTCTACACGCCGGACTTTATGCGGGTTCAGTCGATTGTCCCGGTCACAGTCTCAAACGTGCGGATATGGGAGGATGAAAACGGCGTTCTTTTATTCCGGTTCCGTTGGGAGTATGACGGGAAATTTTACACACTGCCGTATCAGAGCGTGATCCACATCCGAAGCCGTTTTGACAAGAAGCGGTTTATGGGAACCGCGCCGGACGATCAGTTGAAAAACACGCTTGAATTGCTTGACACAACCGGGGAAGCCCTACGGTCAGCGGTCAGGAATTCCGCAAACCTGAAAGGCTATTTACAGTATAACAATTTCATTGATGACGACGAACTGAAACAGAAAGTCAAAGAGTTTCAGGAAGCCTATATGTCAGCGTCCAACGACGGCGGAATCGCCGGACTGGATAATTCCATGTCATTCCATGAGGTAAAGCAGACCGCCCCGAATATCCCGGTCATACAGTCGCAGTATTTAAGGGATAACGTGTATAGATATTACGGAGTAAACGAAAAGATCCTGACGTCCACATTTACGGAAGCCGAATGGAATTCGTTTTATGAGAACGTGATCGAACCGATATCGATCCAGTTATCGCTTGAATTTACATACAAACTTTTGACAGAGCGGGAACGCGGATTCGGGAACCGGATCATTTTTACCGCGAACCGTCTGCAATATGCGACACTTCAAACACGGATGACGATCGGCGGCGGGCTTTATGACCGGGGGATCATTACGATAAACGAATTCCGGGAACTGATGTATTACGAACCGATCGAGGGCGGAGACGTGCGGATGATAAGTCTAAACTACGTCAAAACCGGGGATCAATCGCTTTATCAGGTGGGAAAGGATGATGGAGCAGGTTCAGGCGACAACGGGCAGCAGGAGCCGGAGGGAATACCGGAAAATCAGATCCGGAAATACGGGATCTATTTCCTGAAAACAGAGAGAAAAGGAGGGGCGGACAATGCCAAAAATAAAAGCGTTTAACTGTTTCGAGGTAAAGAACGAAACGGCGACGTCGGCAGATTTATATTTTTACGGAGATATCGTTTCGGACTGGTGGGGAGCATGGCAGGAAGAAGATCAGTACCCGGAAGCAATTAAAAATTTCCTGTCAGGGCAGCAGGGAAAAAGCCTGAATATTTATATCAATTCCGGCGGCGGTTCCGTATTCGCCGGGATTGCAATTTACAACATGATCCGGCGTTTTGCGGAAACGAACGCCGTTTCCGTGACGGTGGACGGACTGGCAGGATCGATTGCGTCCGTGATTGCCTTCGCCGGGAATACGCCGCCGAAAATTCCGTCAAACGCGTTTCTGATGATACACAATCCGTTTGCATTGGTAGAGGGAAACGCGGCGGACTTGCGAAAAATGGCGGATGATCTGGACGTCATCACGACGGGAATCCTGAATGTCTATATGGAACACGTCAAAGAAGGAGTGACAGAGGATCAGATCCGCGCCCTTATGGACGCGGAAACATGGCTGAACGGTCGGGACGCTGCCGAATATTTCAACATTGAGACGACGGAAAGTGTCGCCGAGATTGCGGCGGCGTCCGGCGGATATGTAGCGAGGGCGCGGAACGTGCCGAAAGATATTGTTATCCAGTGGGCGGCAGGAGCCGCGAGAAACAAAACGTCTGATAATCAGGACGCGCGGTCGGCGGTACTGAATCAGAATAAAAAGCGCGACGAAATCGCGCGGATCATTATCAACAGTTTGTGAAAGGAGATTAGGAAACCATGAAACACGAAGAACTTATCAAATGCACAAAAGATCAGTTGAACGCGCGTCTGAAAGAGATCGGGGCAGCGGCAAAGACGGCAGAGGGCGACGTATTGGACGCGTTACTGACCGAAGCGCAGGAAATCCGGGACATTCTGGATCAGGCGAAAAAGCGCGAACAGCTTCAGGGTTTCGCGGATGAAGCGGAAGATCCCGCGCCGGGAGCGGGCGAAAAAGGCGAAAAGGGCAGCGCAGACGTGAAAGCGTTTGACAAACGCGGCGGCGCACTTAAAGCGGGCGCGGGCGTCAGATTTTCCGCGCGTATTGCGACGCCAAACGTCCGGGCGTCCTTGTCTGTTTCGCAGACCGCCCCTGTGGTTCATACTGCCCCGGATCTGAATCAGACGACAAACCCGGTTTCCGCCCTGATCGATATGGTCAAGGTCGTTCCGTTAAATGGCGGAGAAACATACGAACGCGGCTTCGTGAAGGATTACGGCGCGGACGACGGCGGAAGCACGACAGAGGGCGGAGCGTACAACGACGTTGAACCGTCCTTCGGTTACGCAACGATCGAAAAGCAGAAAGTGACAGCATACACGGAGGAACCGGAGGAAATGCAGAAATTACCGAACGCGGATTATGATTCCGTCATCGAAGATTCTGTCAGCAAGGCAATCCGGCGATATCTGTCCCGGCAGATTCTTGTCGGGGACGGTTCCACGTCGAAGTTAAAAGGTATTTTCTATAATCCGACAAAGGAAAGTGAGCGCGTGATCGATCCGGCGACGGATATTGATACAATCACGGCGATCGACGACGGAACACTGGATGAAATTATTTATTCCTTCGGCGGAGACGAGGAAGTCGAGGGCGTGGCGACGCTGATCCTGAACAAGCAGGATTTAAAAGCGTTCGCAAAGCTGCGGGACAAGCAGGGGCGCAAGGTTTACACGATCGTAAATCGCGGGCAGACCGGGACGATCGACGGCGTTCCGTTCGTTATCAATTCCGCGTGTGCTGCTATCAGCAACACAGCGACAGCGGAAGGCGCGTATGAAATGGCATACGGCTATTTGCAGAATTACGAACTGGCAGTATTTTCCGATATCGACGTCCGCCGTTCTGACGACTATAAGTTCAAGAACGGACAGACGGCGTTCAGAGCGTCCATGTTCGCAGGCGGTTCCGTGGCGGCGTGGAATGGATTTATCCGCGTAAAGAAAGCAGTAACGACTAGCGGCGGCGGAACACAGTAAGAGACAGCAGGGCAGAAAGGCGGGCGGAATAAATGACAATTGAAAAACTGTACGAAGCGGCGCGGCTTCGCGTAAGGAAAGCAGTTGCGGACGATCTGGATCAGGACATCCGCCGCGCTGCCGATACAGCGATCGCGGACTTAAAACGAATCGGCGTCGCTGATAGTTGGCTGAAAGAACCGTCGGATCCGCTGATCGTCGAAGCCGCCCTGTCGTATGTCAAGGCAAACTATTCCATTGACACGAACGCATATCCCATATTATCCGGGATTTACGACATGAACATAACAAAAATCAAGGGCGACAGTAAATATTTCACTGCCGCCCCGGATCCTGAACCGGAAGGGGGCGCGGATGGATGACAGAATGTCAAATATTCCTGATTCATCCGGGAGAAAAGCAGACGGACGACGAAAAGACGCCCGTCTTTGCACAGGTTTACCCGATCGGACGGGATGAATTTCAGGCGGCGGGCGTCAATGGGTATAAGGCGGAAAACAGGTTCGACGTTTGGGCGGAAGAATATGACGAACAGCCGGAACTTCAATTCGGGAAAAAACGGCTGACAATTTATCGGACGTATGGCGTCCGGGCAGACGGAAAAATCGAACTATATGCGGCGGAGCGCGTGGGAAATTATGGTCGTTAATGTAAAAGCGGAAGAATTGGACGAAGCAATCCGCGATCAGTTGGAAACGTACAACGCGGATATCGTAAAGGCGATAAACAAGAATTTGAAAGAGGTCGCCGACAAGACGGCGGAAACGCTGAAAAAGGGCGGATCGTACAAAGAGCGGACGGGAAAATATACGCCGGATTGGAGCGTGACAGCGCGAAAGACGGAATCTGTCGCACAAGGCGAAAGCTATTCCGTCCACAACAGAAAACATCATCAATTAACGCACCTACTGGAAAAGGGACACGTCACGCGGAGCGGCAGCAGGACGCGGGCGTTTGAACACATTTTGCCCGCTGAACAGGCAGCGCAGGAAATGGCGGTCGAAGCGGTGGAAAAAGCCGTAAAGAGCGCGAACGGGGGGATCTAATCAATGGTTAAGTATGAACGGATCATCGAACGGGCGGTCGCGTTGGGACTGCCGATTGCAGAATATGAATTTCGGGACACGAAAAAGAATCCGGCGCCGGATCCGCCGTTTCTGATTTATTTTTCTTCGGAAGATCAGAACGGGACGGACGCGGGAAACCGGATCCGCCGGATAAACGGTTCGATTGAACTTTACACTGACCGGAAACCGGATCACATTCTGGAACGCCGGATCGAACGCGAAGTCCTGTTTGACGTGGATTTTCACAAAACAACCGCCCCGATCCAGTCGGAAAATATGTATCAAACGGCGTATGATTTCAACGTCGTTCAAAAATTTTAGAAACGGAAAGGAGTAAAAAGGATATGGATAAAGCACCTGAAAGAATCATTTTGGGATCCGGATATATCCATCTTGCAACATTCAAAAAAGGGCAGGAGATCCCGGAACCGGAAGAATTCTGCACAGAAGCAAACCGGTATTCGTATATCAAAAACGGCGCGACGCTTGAATATACGAACGAGGTAGTCGAAGCGAAGGACGACATGGGGAGAGTGTCAAAAACCGTTATCACATCGGAGGAAGTCACGCTGAAGGCGGGGCTTATGACGTTGATCGGGGACACAATCGAAAAGTTGTGTGACACTGCCCGCGTTTCTGTATCGGCAAACGGAAAATATCGAAAGACAAAGATCGGCGGTGTCGGGAACAGGAAAGGCGCGAAATATGTTATCTGTTTCCACCATGTAGATCCAGAGGACGGCGACATATGGGTTATGATTGTCGGTCAGAATCAGGCGGGCTTCACGTTGTCGTTTGCGCCGTCTGACGCAACTGTCGTTGACGCGGAATTTAAAGCTATGCCGAATCTGGACGGCGAAGGAACGCTTGTTAATTACGTCGAGGAAATTCTGGACGCAGAGGAACCGGAGCCGCAGACATATACCGTCGAACAGAATTTGACGAATGTCACTTCGTCGTTTGAGGGGACAAGTATAAGCGCGGGCGGAAAACTGGAAGCGATTCTGACAGCGGAAGCGTCACACACGATTCAGACGCCCACGATTACAATGAATAGTCAGGATATCACGGAAACGGCGTGGAGTGCTGCCGAAAAGAAAGTCACGATCGAAAGCGTGACAGGAAACGTCATCATTACGGCGACAGCGGTTCAGGATTAAGGGCAGCAGGAGAAAAAAGGGATCCGGCGGTCGGGACTAAAACGTCCGCCGCCGGATTATTTTATTCAGGAAAAGAGAGGATCATATCATGGCAAATTTATCATTTAATTTCAACAAAATTAAACGGACATATTTAAACGTAACACTGAAGGACGGAACCGCCCTGCAGGTAAAAATGCCGACAAAAAACACGTTCGGAAAGGTTCAGGCGCTGAACAGACTGCAGGACGATGAAAACGCCGACGTTGCCGACGTTATGGACACAATGGCGGCGGTTATGGCGGATTGTCTTTCCAACAATTTGAACGGCGTTCGGATTAAAGCGGAGCAGATCGCCGAGGAATACGACATTGAGGAAATGACGGCGTTTATCGGGGAGTATTACGAAAAATTCGTCGGCGGGTTGCAGAACAACCCAAATTAGAGATCCCGTTCTATCCGGGACACACGGGAGAAGAAAAGGACAAATTATTCTATACGCCGGATAGCGCGGGGGAACGAATGGTCGTCGAATATACCGGATTGAATATCCGAGAGATCGGCGAAATGGAAATGGACGAATATCTGTATTATTTCCGGGACGCCTTTATCCATAGCATGAACCAAACAAAAGAAGGACGGGAATATTTAGAAAACGCCTTTTATTTCAAACAGGAAAAACCGGATCGCGCAAGGTTGCGGGAGAAGTTTGGGAATAAAGGCAAGAAGTAGAACGGGGCGACGATATGGCAGCAAACAATATTAAGGGAATCACAATCGAAATCGGCGGGAATACAACGGCTTTAGACAAAGCGCTGAAAGACGTTAATAAGCAAACAAGGAGTTTGCAGGCAGAATTAAAGGACGTCGATAAACTTTTAAAACTGGATCCCAAAAACACAGAACTTCTTGCGCAAAAACAAAAAATATTATCTGAAAGCATTTCTGCAACGTCGGAAAAACTTGATACGTTAAAAAAAGCGGAAGAACAGGTTCAGCAGCAGTTCGAGCGAGGGGAAGTTTCAGAACAGCAATATCGCGCCCTGCAGAGGGAAATTATTAAAACGTCCGAGGAATTAGACAGCCTGAAAGAAGCGTCAAAACAAGCCGAAAAAGCTATGGAAGGGCTGCAAGGCGCTTCAGAACTGACCGGGAAAGAATTAGACGAAGCGAAAGAAAAGTCGAATGAATTCAAGGAATCCATAAGCAGCGCGGCGGACGCGATAACAAAAGCGGGAGCAATAGCCGGATCCGCGTTGGTGGCGGCGGCTACATATGCGACGAAATTTGAAACGGATTGCGACAAAGCGTTTAACACTTTAGTTACACAGACGGGCGCGGCTGATGATGAATTAGAGGGCTTAGAAGATAGCCTGATGAATATTTACAAGAACAACTTCGGGGAAGATATCGAAGATATCGCTGTCGCTATGGCAACCGTTAAGCAGCAGACCGGGCTTGCAAACGATGAATTGGAAAGCACCACGGAAACCGCCCTGTTAATGCGCGATACATTCGATATAGACGTCAACGAAGGCGTTCGCGGTGTTACTGCGATGATGAAGCAATTCGGAATATCAGCGCAAGAAGCATATAACCTTATGGCGCAGGGGGCGCAAAAGGGGTTAAATCAGAACGGAGATCTTGCGGATCAAATGGCAGAATACGCCGTTTACTATGCCGACATGGGATTTTCTGCGCAGGAAATGTTCAATATGATCTCCAACGGAGCGAAAGACGGAACATTTCAGATCGATTACCTGAATGACGCTGTGAAGGAATTCGGGATCCGGGTAAAGGACGGGACAGCCGACGACACATTCAAAGAATTAGGGCTTGACGTTGACGATCTAAAGTCGAAATTTGCAGCAGGAGGCGACGGGGCGCGGGAAGCATTTACAATCGTAAACGACGCCTTGTTTTCGTGCGAAGATCAGGTTCAAAGAAATATTTTAGGCGCCACGCTTTACGGTACAAAGTGGGAAGATTTAGGAGAGGACGCGATCCGATCTTTAATAAATACACAGGGAGAAATATCGAACACAACGGACGCCCTGTCAAAAATCAATGAACAGAAATACGATGATATCGGAAGTCAGATAGAAGGACTAGGGAGAAATATAAACGCGGAACTTGCGAAACCGATCGGGGAAGAATTGCAGCCTGTCATCAGCAACGTTATTTCGGAAGTTCAGTCAAAACTTCCAGACGTCCGAAACATATTATTGAACGTGATTTCAAAAGTGACAGAATTTGTTTCGTTTGTCACAAAGAACGGAACGACGATCATTTCCATTATAGCAGGAATCGCCGCCGGAATGTTGGCGTGGAATGTTGTAAATATGATTCAAGGGCTTATTGCGGCGATAAAGGTATGGAAGGCGACGACGGAGGGCGTCACGATAGCGCAAAAGATACTGAATACTGTTATGGCAGCGAATCCGATCGGAATTATTATAACATTGGTCGCAACGCTTGTTGCTGCGCTAGTTACATTATTCGCGACAAATGAGGATTTCCGAAATAAAGTGATTGCAGTATGGGAGCAGGTAAAAGAAACCGCGCTGAACGCGTTCGGAGCGATAGCGGATTTTTTTACAGTTACGATTCCGGCAGCCTTTAATTCGGTCGTTAATTTCGTAAAGTCAAATTGGCAGGGGCTTTTATTACTGATCGTGAATCCGTTCGCGGGCGCCTTTAAATTATTATACGATAATTGCGAGGGGTTCAGAAATACAATTAACACACTGATCGAAAATATAAAGGCGTATTTTTCGGGATTGTGGGAAAATATTGTTCTGATTTTTCAAAATGTCGGACAGTGGTTTTCCGATAGATTCACGGAAGCATACACGGCGATAACGACAGTATTTTCGGGGATCGGACAGTGGTTTTCCGCCCGGTGGACGGATGTCAAGACCGCATTGTCTACGGTCGGTTCGTGGTTCCTGACGACGTTTCAGACAGCATACACGAACGTCACGAACGTTTTCCGGGGGATCGGACAGTGGTTTTCCGCCCGGTGGACGGATGTCAAGACCGCATTGTCTACGGTCGGTTCGTGGTTCCTGACGACGTTTCAGACAGCATACACGAACGTCACGAACGTTTTCCGGGGGATCGGACAGTGGTTTTCCGCCCGGTGGACGGATATCAAAAACGCGTTGTCATCGGTCGGAACATGGTTTCAGTCTACATTCCAGACAGCATATAACAACGTCACAAACATATTCAAAAATATAGGTTCGTGGTTTAAGACGAATGTTATCGACAAAATCAAAAGCGTTTTCGACGGTTTTAGTCTGGCGGACGCCGGGAAAAGGATAATGGATTCGTTTGTGAACGCGATAAAGTCAATACATATTCCGAAGCTGTCGATCGATTGGGGAACGTCGGAAAAGACGATCGCGGGACTTACTATAAAAGTGCCTGTTCCGCATATTTCATGGAACGCGTTGGGCGGTATTATGAGGAATCCGACGATTTTCGGAATGTTAGGCGGGAAGCTGCAGGGCGGCGGAGAAGCCGGGGACGAAGCAATTCTGCCGCTTGACATATTTTATCGCCGGACAGAAGGCTATATTGATGACGCAATCGCGCGGGCAACGGCAGCGGCGAAAGGAAGCAGCGACAGCAGCAGGAGCAGGGGCGACTTTATTCAGAATATCAACATTGAAAGCCCGGATCCCCTATCGCCGTATGAGGTAGCACGTCAGACGAGGAATCAGACGCGGAATCTGGTTCTTCAGTTGCAGGGGGGACGCTGATATGTCAAAGAAAATTGTATGCAAAAACGAAGATGACGTTCAGATCGAATTCAGCTATGAGGATGACGCCGAATTTTTTCTGATATCATGCGACGGGATCTATTCCGTGTCAAATAATGTTGTGACAAGCGAAAACACGATGACGGACGGATCCACATATCAGGGCAGCACAACGAAGCAGCGGAATATCGTCATCACGGCGGAATTTGATTCCGATTATCAGTCCCGCCGGGATTTTCTGTATAAGTCATTCAAACCAAAATCGCCGGGGACGTTCTTTTATTTTGAGAACGAAGAACAGCGACAGATCGATTATTACGTCGAGGGAATCGAAATCGACGAAGCGGGCGTGTGCCGAAATGCTGTCATTTCCCTGATCTGTCCGGATCCGTTCTTTAAAGATCCCGCTGATACTACTGTCACAATGGCAGGGTGGGAACCGTGTTTTGAATTCGTCCATGAATTCACGGACGAACTGGAAGAATTCGGCGTCCGAATCGCGGAGTTAGTAAAGAACATTGAAAACGATTCGGCGGCGGATCATATCGGAATAGAAGTCCTTATGGAAGCGTTGGGAGCGGTCAGAAATCCGGTTTTATACCATATGCAGCAGGATATCCACATTCAGATCGGAACGGACGACTATCCGTTCGACATGGAGCCGGGCGACGTGGTAAAAATCACAACCGGGACAAACGAAAAGAACGCCTATTTGATAAAGGGCGGGGAAACACAGAAAATAAACGAATATCTGGACGAAGAAAGCGAATTCATACAGTTGATACACGGGGCGAATACGTTCATTTACGACGCCGCGTCCGGCGTTGATTATCTGAACGTGACGATCAAATATCGATTCCGATATTTAGGAGTATAGGAGCGTGAGAAAATGGAAGTCAGGATATACGGACAGAATTTATTCAGAAAAGGACAGATAGAAAATCAAATATCCCTGATCTGGACGCGAAAATTTTATGAACCGGGGACGTTTGAACTTCACGCGCCGATTACTGACGAAAATCTGTCCTTGTTACAGCCGGGAAACATCATCGGAAAAAAAGGTTCAGACGAAGCGGGAATTATTGAGGATATCGAAAAAGAAGAAAGCGATATCAAAAACGAGATCACGGCAAAAGGGCGGTTTTTATCGTCCTACATGGATCGCCGCCTGATAAAAAAGACCGTGAATTTTTCGGGATATATTGAAGTCGCTATGCGTCAGTTATATTCCGGCGCGGTTCCGCTTCCGCTTGTGGAATTGGGAACACTAAACGGGTTCACGGAACGGGCGGAATTTCAAGTCACGATGAAAAATCTTTTGACGTATGAAGAAAAGTTATCGCGGGCGGGCGCAATCGGATTCCGGTTCCGCCCGGATTTCAAGAACCGGAAAATCGTTTTTGAAACGTACAAAGGAAAAGACCGGACATTCAGTCAGCACGAAAACAACCGCGTCGTATTCAGTGAAAATTATAATAACCTGAACAACGCGATCTATCGGTACAACAATCAGAACTTGAAAACGTTCGCGATAGTCGGAGGACAGGGAGAAGGAGACGCCCGGACATATTACGAATTAGGCGGCGGGCAGGGGTACGATTTACGCGAAGTATTTGTTGACGCGAAAGACATAAATCCGGACGGGATGACGTCGGCAGCATACAAGGCGGCGTTATTGCAGAGGGCGCAGGAAACGTTGAACGCGTCGATCGTGTCGGAAACGTTGGAGTGCGAAACGGAAGCAGCGATCAATTTCACATACAAACAAGATTATGATTTAGGCGACGTTGTAACAGTCAGGAAGAACAAATGGAATCTGTATATGAATCAGAGGATCACGGAATTGTCTGAAGTGTACGAATACGGAGGAATGACCGTTGTTCCGACGTTCGGCGATCCGCTTCCTGAAACAATAAAATGGGATGAATAGGAAAGGGGCGGAAAAATGGCAAAAGAAAGAAGTTATGATTATTTTTGGAATTCTGAAAACGATCGTTATTATGACGCTGATTCTATGGGGGACTGGCTGCGCCCGTTCTTTTGCAACGGCGTTTTTAACGGTCAAATGCAAGTGACGGCAAACAATAATATGTCCGTTACCGTCGCGGCAGGGTATGGCTACATAAAC
>ULSY01028647.1_pt1 | contig 13637 bp, 7 predicted proteins | sample 1957201 | NCBI WGS metagenome assembly ULSY01 (sample SAMEA4835723, study PRJEB28245) | human gut metagenome | biome: gut microbiome; material: fecal sample | place: Denmark | collected 2008
AAGTCGGAAGCCCACGAATCTTTAGTTCGTGGGTAGTTCACCGCAACAATCATTGGTTCTGTGCAAGCCAATATCCTTTCTATCCGTCTTGTTGAATCAGAGCAAGAACGAATGAGAAAGGAATTGGAACATGCTAAATCAGAGATTAATAGGCTTAAAGGCTTAGTTGCCTCTTTACAGAACTAAGTTCTTTTTCTAAGGTAGCTATCTTCTTTTTGAGGGTAGCTACCTCATTATCTACTTGCTGAATACCTCGCCATAATACGGGTATTAAACGTTCGTATTGTATTACATAATAATCTTTAAAACAGTTACTTACCCATTGACTATATCCATTTATTAGCAAGTCTTGTGCAATAAGTCCGTAATGCTCCTCATTGTCATTAAAGATTGGAGAGTTTGCTTTTGCGGTATCATTCCAGTAATACTTCACTGACTTTAACTTGTGAATAATATCCAAAGCATTGTATTCTTTGATATTTTTCTTCAATCTTATGTCAGAAGAGGAAGACTTGGCTGTAACTGCGCCAGTTGCCTCTATATTGCCATTAATTAATAGTCTTGCGCCACTTATTTGTAACCATTTTGCACTAAATTGTCTTGAAGTATTTGCATTACCTAAAACAATTTCATTATTATAATATCCAAGTCCCATTGCTATAGTACCAATTCTAACCATTGCATAGCATACATATCCGGTATTAGCTGTATTGGGACGAGTACAGTTATAATAACCATACGCATTATCGCTTCCTCCATCGCCAGCAGAGAACAGATTTGAAGTTCTTATAAGACCAGTTGCAGTAATGCTTGTAACTCCCGTCATAGCTCCGCTGACATTCGCAGTACCATTAAAGCTTTGTCCCCAGATAGTACGCGCTGTAGTGAGTTTAGTCGCAGTTGATGCAGAACTTGCATTGCCGGATAGTGAGCCACTAAAGGTCGTGCTTGTAATGGAACTAAATCCCGTCATAGTCGAAGGCAAGTACATATCTACATTGCCCGACCCATTAACTGAATAGGAGTTATAATGCGCTCCGCTTGGGTCGTTTATATAGAACGTCCGCGTAGTCCCCCAATAAGAAGTTGTAATGTTTGCAGAGCCATTAAATGTAGTACCATTAATCGTCCGACCCGTCTGTAAAGTAGTTGCTGTAGAAGCGTTACCCGTCAGAGTACCAGTGATTCCACCGTTAAACGTTGCATGTCCCGAAAAAGTACTTGTAGAACTAAGGTTTAAAGTCCCTCCCTTAATCAAACCATCTTGTGAATATATATTAGCATTACTACCTAAGCCAGTAGTAAAAGGGAAATCCCATATTTTACCATAATTAGAGGGAATAGTTGTTCCATCTACAAAGTTTTTATTTGGAATAAAATGATACGAATCATTATAATTAAGATTTATAGCAGTTAAATAAATAGTATTGGATGCTTCACTTATAGTTGAAGTAAAATAGGATATGTCTACATATCTATCACCATATGTATAACTTCCATTACTGTCTTTGGGAGCTAAAATTCTTACTGCTGCAAATGGAGCAGGAAAACCATTCAATTGTGTTATTATAGGTTTACTTGCATGATGTGTCAATGATATTATAAAAGTTACAGACCTATTCATTGAATATGAATAAGAATTCGATATAGTTATCATTACAGTGTTAGAATCACTTGCACCCGGATATTTTAAAACACCAATTCTTATCCATTTAGAACCTGCACCTCCGGGTATTCCAGCGATAAACACCCTTTTAGTTAAATCATTAGAATGATATCCGTCTACCATATCCGCATTCAAATTCGTACACGTAGTAGTAGATACACACTGAAACGGCTGTGTGCCAGTAGGTATATGTGACTGGAAATATTTCCCATGTAAACTTGCATCATTTTGCCCAAAATGATATTCAGTAGGTCTTGGTCTATTATCTTTTGAAGTATATCCAAAAAAGATATAGTTATTACCTGTATATGTACCTCCAAAGTTAATCCTATTATTTTCTTCTGGGTATAGCAAAATGGTGCTAACTCCTACTCTTGTATTTGGATAGTTTTGATAATTGGAGCTATTAAGTATCTTTGCCCAAGAAGTCCAAGAAGTAGTTTCTCCGTGACGAGTATATAAATCTTCATTAGTTGAAGCTATTTCCCAAGCATGCCCTCCACTTTTATCCGACCATCCTCTCCATCCCCATACAGTTGCATAACTTCCACCAGCTGAAAGACCAATAGTAGTTAAATTCTTAATGCCTCTCATAATAAATAAACTATTATAGTCATTAGGCACTTGATTTACGCTTCTTGTATCAGCCCAATTAGTGAATTGGTATGGTTTAAGACTTCCGGAATGCCATACATTATAATTAACTCCTGCATATCTGTATATTATAGCACCTCTTAAATTATCAGCTAATCCTAAACATAATGTAGGATGGCTATTAAGTTTATCATTGTATAGGTAAGCTCCATAAGAAATATTATATCCTACTTTAACTGTAGGCGTTGTGCCATTTACAAATTGAATATAAGTTCCAGATGCATTACTTGATTTAATGGTAGCTACTGTTGCAGAAGTTGAAGTATCTCCAACAGTTAGTGTTCCCGTCAATGTTCCACCAGAAAGTTTCAGATATTTACTATCTAAGGCAGAGGCGTAGTTCCCTTCGTGAAGTATTTTATACCAAGTTCTGAAAGAACTTGCACCAACACCTCTAAAGTAAAAATCATCAGAATTATAGGCTGCTCTTAATTGGAATAACCTATTTGCCGCAGAACCAATGTTTAATACAGTATCATTAGCACCAGTAGTTCCATATGCAGTACCATTTGCCTCCCATACAGATGTCTTAGATGCTGTAAATGTAGATACAGTATCTATCGCAGTAGAGGTTATTTGAGCATATCTCTCTAAATGGTTAGCGGTAGTAGCAATATTGCCTTTAGTTAATGTCAGTACTCGCGTACTATTGTCATAAGTAGCGTTGGTAAGGACATTTCCCGTTCCAGTAATAGTAGTGGAAGGGTAGTTTGGGAGCGTAATATACTTGCTTGTGTCTGGCACATAAGTTTGGCTGTTAACTTTGATACCAGCAATGCCAGTACCTCCACCACCATTCTTTTCAAGTTCAGTAATTCTACTTGCCAACTTGTTGATAGTGTATGCGTTAAAGGTGTCTGATAATGTTGAATCAGCGAATGTACCACCTAAACTTGAATATCCATAAACGGTTTGGATAAGCCCACCGCCTCCTCCACCTCCACTACCAGAACTGATACCTTTTGCAGATACAGCACCGCTTGCGTAGAAGTTAACTGCCGAGCCATCTTCTTTATAGACTTTAATAGCATTATTGGCACTATCTACTCCAATGCGATACCCAGTTGTTCCTATTTCGATGTAGTCGGAAACTGTCAATTTCTGCATTGGATATTGTGGTATCATGTAGCTAATAGTCTTCGGAGTTCCAGAACGATATACAATCTGGAATAGAGAAACATAGTCGCCAAGCTGATTTTCTTTGATGATGAATGATTGTGGGTCAGCATGGAAAACACCATCAGTCCCCCACCATACAGCACCGCTTGCAAGGTAGCCAGAGCCATCCATACGAATGATAGCCTTTGCTACATCTGATGGCATGTTTGCTTCTGTATAATCTGCTCTATCCTTCATAGAACCGCCATACCAAGAAGCGATACCTCCACCGACCTTAGTAGCATCATAGACACCATTCATACCGGACATTACTTTAAATCCAGCTACCGGGTCAGTATATCCCAGCATGTTTAACGCATTCTGAATAACACCACCTTCGATTGTGGTACTCTCTTTCCACGCTTTCTTTATATATTCATAACCAGCCAAATCTTTTTTAACGGTATCTACTGCTGCCTTAGCTGCGTCACTGATGGCATTCAAAGCTGCCGTTCTTTGATTGTAGTATGCAGATTGCTTTGAAGCGAAGTCAGAAGGTATAGTTATATTTTCGGGAGTAGAAGCAGATAATGTAACCAACACTGCACGATAATTGCTATGAGCATTCAGATAACCCGTAGGGCTACCCAATGAATACAAAGTATATCCTGCTGTAATATTAGTCTTATCAGCGTCTATGCGGACTATCTCGTCTTTGATTGATTGTTTTTCAGTAGGAGATATAACTCCATCTTCTGCCCACTTATCCAATCTTTGTTTTGCTGCTTCCGCTTCTGCTTTAGCTGCATCTGCCGCCTTTTGAGCCTCTTCCGCAGCTTTCTTCGCATCTTCTGCGGAAGTGTTTATTTTGTCTTGGATAAAGTTGTTGGCTGCATTCAAATAAGCTATAAAATCTCCATATTTGGTATTGAAGGTGTCGTACCTACCATCTACCAAAGCGACTTCCGTTGAGGTAGCTACTCCGTCAGCTATGGCATCATCAATAGCAGTAATAAGCTCGGTAGTTGCCACATTAAATCCATCATAAGCGGTTTTTAGTTCTACCTTAGCAGTACCGGACAATAAAGGATTACCATAAACCTTAGAATAAGATTCAGCTACGCTCTTCTGTATTGATTTAATTGAGTTCAAATATTTCTCAATCGCAGCAGCTTCTTGTCTGTCAACAATACCGTCTTTAAAGGCTTCGTCTGTGAAGTCTTTCATATTGGTTACAGTCTGCTTTGCGTCATTGGCTTCTTTCTTAGCTTCTTCTGCTGCCTTTTGCGCTTTAGCTGCTTCAAGATAAGCCTTTGAAGTGTCATTATCTGCAATCTGCTTCCATCCCCATGTATCTCCCGTCTTTACCCATCTCCATGATTTGCCTGCATCGGGAGTAGTTTCATCATCGACATATTCTTGGATATTGGTAAATACATCACCTTCATGCCGTTTTTTCAAAGCTTCTGTGTTCCAATCAACTGCTGGCTGATTAGTAAGAGTTGGTGTATATTCTCCGTACCAAGTTTCCTTTACTCCATCTATCTGGTCTTGAAAGCTGTTGAATGTTTCCTCAACGTCTTTGCCGGATTTAGTTACAAGTTTACCTTTTATCTCAACACCAGTTACCGTATCAAACTTCATATAGCTGCTCTTATCTCTTGCTCCGATATAAGAGTTGCCATAGACGTTCATATAAGCTAGATTTGTGGTCTTATCAACACCATAGGACACATACTCTTTGTTGAGGTATGAATAGCTGTTTATGCCAGCATATAAAGTCATACTTGGTGAGAAAGTGTCAACTGCACTAAAGATAATTGCATTCTGTCTTGTCTTGTCCTCTACATGAGTAACACCATTTGCATCAACAAAGGTCTTATTACCTAATTGGCAAATGGTATCTCCTACTCGTGGTGCATCACTGGCTGCATCAGCATCAGTTTTTGAGATGTCAATGTAATTAGTTCCTACGTTTACGACTAAACGCCAGAAGTAATGATTTGACACATTCTCATAAACTCCCTCCTTAATATTGAAGTCTTGTGCTAAAGCCATATCCCCAGCGCGGAAACGATTATCTAACGCTTCTGTACCATCATCTTGATAGAAGTAACATCTCCAATAGTCCCAAACATTTTCGCCAGTCTTGTTACCTTCTTCGTCAAGTATATCATTTCTATCTTCTATCTTGATACATTCGATTGCACCACCGGGAGTAATCATTTGGCGACCTCCGATAACTCCGGTCTTGATAATCTCCAAAGCATAGAACATGGCTTTCATTCTTACTGTCAGATAATCAAGCTCTGCATGTGATTTTCCGTCTGTATCTGCATAGAATATACCACCCGTACTTCCGGTCACATAGCTACCGACTTTCAATCCACGCAAGAAAGTTATCATTCCTTGTGCGGTATCATCTTTAACTCTGCTGAGTTTTTTGTTCAGTTCGCCTACAATGTCAAGTCCATAAATAGCTTGTAACTGTGCTACTTGGCTTCCTAACTTGCTAAGTCCATCAGCTATCTGTCCTATCTGATTCAGTACAATAGACACTTCGTCCGTTAAGGTAATATTATAAGTAGGAAGGGGATTTGTACCATATTGGATTGACATTTCCTTTACGGATAATTCCATAGCGTCCTCATTGTCTTTATACAAGAATCTGACAATAGTATTAGGCTTAATCTGCGCAAGAATTGCTTGGTTTGTTTCCAAGAAGTGTTCGTCGAAGCTCAAAGGATAGTCATACAAAGGCATATTATTTTCAAGCATATATCTTTTCATGGCGACGTCCAAACGTTCTTGTGCCTTGTCTATATATGCTTGTGGCATTTCAATGTGCAATATGACAAACTTGTCGCCAGTTTTAACTTGCTGGAACTTGCTTGGCATTATCGTACCAAATGTATCTAAGTCCTTTGTCAGTTTAATAGTAATAGCTTGGTCTGTACTGTCTGGATATTTAGCATAGTCCCTCTGTTCTCCATTTGGTTTGAATACAATGTTTCCAGCTTCATCAGTTACATAGAAGTTCTTTTTTACATCTTCCCAATCTACTGCTACCTCGTAGTTAGCTCCTAATGTGTCACCGGACTTCATGGAGAAGGTCATTCCACTTGTAACTGCTGCTTGTGCATATAAGTCAAAGCCAAGAGGATAAAGCGTCACATCAAAATACGACTGTCTAACCTCTCCCGTTTCGGGGTCAATATAATCATCCCAGCCACCTTCTGGTACTATTACTTCTTTGAACAAGTCAATAGCTTGTCCCTTGTATGTCATACCTTCAATAGTAGGTTGTATGCTGGAAAATTCTTGGATATGGAATACTGGTGCAAGAGGATTGATAGGAGTAGGATAGCTGCTATCTGCGTCATAGTAGTCAATAAGAGGTTTTTTAGAACCAAACAAGACTTTATTTCTAACTGCCTCTACATATACTGATGGCATTAACGTGTCACGAGTATATGGGTGCTCAATGCGATTTCCGTCTGCATCTGTAATTATAGGATAGCCATACGGAATATTAATGTTGCTACCATATCCAGCAATACGAGTAATGACCTTATTATTCTTTGGTGTGCAATCGTTGTTTTTCAGTCCTACACCTTGTCCGAATTTGAATATGTATGGCTTGTTTTCATCGTCGAGTATTTCCTTAGATGGCTTGCCAAACCAAATAGTATATCCATCAACTACAAATGGAACTTTCCATGTTTCGTATGCAGTCTTGCAAACGTCTGAAATAAATTGATTGCTGAATGATAACACATCACTCATTGTCCCATCATCTACAAATGTTGGCTGCAACTTGCAAGTCCATTTAGTTCCGACAAGACATGAGTTGATTTTTTGAACGAACATGCTTAATGTACCAATCCACGAGAAAGTCCGTTTTTCGCTGCGATAACTTTCCTCACTGCTACTAATAGCAATGTCAGTAAAGGGAATGTTGTACAATTCAATCATTTCATGGTAGAAAGTACAACTATATTTAGTCATTCCCTTTGCCTCGCTGTTTTCCGAAGTCATTCCTTTTCTAACAACTACGGGAGGATTTTTAAGTATGTACTTTATTCCTTTATACTCTACATATTCTTGCAGAGTAAACGAAAGTGAATTGTCTTTATAATAAAACTCTCCCTCTATCTTGTCATTTAACGACATAACAATAGTTGAGAAAGTGTGTTTTCTCAGACTGATGTCGTGGAAGGGAGTACCATCTTCATTGTATATATTCAGTATAGGGTTTACTTCGTTCGCCATCTTACATAATATTTAATTCCGATTATTCCTATGATTGCTGCATTAATTAGTAAAAGCCACCAGCACCATGATGGAACATGCTTCTTAATGACTTCTTTCTCCTTAATGACTTCTTTCTCTTGATATATAGTATCATTCTGTATGACTGTTCTGTCTATGTACTTGATTTTTTCAATATACTTAGTATTAAAAACAGTATCGCCTTTTTGAATAACAGAAAAATAGATACTATCTCTTGTGTGTACTGTTAAAGTGTCATGCCGTTCTTTGATAATCTCTTTTATTTCTGTATTTTTCTCCAAGTCTTTTGCAGTTCGGCATGAAAACAAAAGAGGCAAAAGGATTATTAGGAGAAGAACCTTTTTCATCCTTTGAAATAGGTTACTTTGCCATTACTTCCATCAGTACGTACATCTAAGTGTACCCAAGTGACATCTTGTTCCAAGCGTACCGGATAAGGGAGAAGTATCTGATTTGCCTTAATCCAATTACGAACTTCCAAAGCGGTCATTCCCTTCACATCAAAGTCCAGCGCAGTTCCTTGTAGATGTGCAGACACATACACCTTTTCTAATCGTGTCTTTTCAGCTACTAATTGGCACACATTACAGCGCAGTCCTCTTTGTGTCAGACTTCCTCCCGAATGCCAAGTATTGACAGTTATAGGCTTGCCAAGCTTTTCTCGTATGACACACATTGTTTCAAGCAGCCGTGGGTCAAAAAACGTCCACGCCATTTCTCCAAACTTGTTATATACATGCTTGCATACAAGCTCTTTGATATTAAAATAGTTCTTTATATTCATTTTCAGTCCTCCTTCTTTTCATTCTTTTCACAGCCTCTACATTCTTCACATTCATGTGCCATATCAAACTTTGCTTGCTTTAACAGCACCGGACATTCTTCGCTTGGTACTTTGCAAATGTATGCTTGCCGTATAGAGATAACTTTTTCTTCATACTTTTTTTTCAGTTCTGAAAGGTCGTTTTCAATACGGGTTACTTCCTTGTTCACATACGTCTGTATGTTACTGTAGCTTTTCTCCATTATTGATATTGACTTTTCAAGGTTCGTAATCTCAACTGTCCGAGCCTCTGCCATCGCTTTCTTGCGAGAAGGTTTCATATTTACAAGTGAAACTATTCCACCTAAGAAACCTCCTCCTCCAAGTATTGATACTAAAATCTGCGTCCAATCCATGATATTGTTATTTTAAACGTTGCTACTGTAAGTAGTTTTATTAGGAGTTTCGATAATCTCTGTATTGTTGTTCTTGCTTATCCGTTCAGCTTTTTCAGCTTGCTTGATAGCATCTTCTTCTTCTTGCTTTTTCTCTTTTTCTACTCGGTCAAGTTCATCCGGTGCAGAAGACGGAGATTCTTCAATCAATGTTTGTCGGGAAATCCATTTAGATTCCATAGCTAAGTTGGTAATCTTAGTATTGTTGGTTTCCATGCTCCAAATATTCAGTTTGGCTTTAATTTTCAAATCTGTATAAGCATTCGTCTGGTCTTCTTCCAATCCTAACATCTCTTGGAAGAGATAGGTTATCTCATTGATAGAATCAGACCAATCAGCAACACTTTGAGTAGCCAGTGCAATATCATTACGCATAGACAATGCAATGCCGTTGCCACCGCTTCCAGTATTAGTGATATCCTTTGGAGTGATAAAGCTGACAGATGAAGCGATTGAAACTTGTTCCAGCAAATATTCCAGATAAGCAATCATACTTTCCGGCTCTGGAAACTCCAAAGTCTTTGCTTCTGTCTTGTAGCTTGAACCTTCGTCTGCCGGGAGATTGATAACTAATGTGCCGTTATCTCGCTTGAAACTGTCTTCATTCATTTCCCCTTTTAAGACTAATCCCCAAGTACCAAACCGCTTTAATGTCACAGCATGTATATTTGTAAGCAATTCAATTATCTCAATTATACTTTGAGAATATTCCCAAGCTACTTTGCCTCTATGGTAGACAAGAGGATTACGGCTAAACCCATGAAGAATCCTTTCAGTAACCCATCCATTATTGGTAGGTTCTCCTTCTTTGCTTCGTATTGAACGATAAAGGTACTTATCATCGAATGTATCAATGACTTCTGTCAAATCATCTATCTTATAAAATAAGGAGCGTGAAATTTCTTCTCCATATTCATTGTAGTTGGGTATGACAGAATATCCATCATCATAGGAATAGACTTTAACTGTTCCCTTTTTCTTTATAGGGTCAAATTTGAATAGTACGCCAGCATCGCCAACCTTCTTCTGCTTGGATATTAGTTCGTACTTGATTTGCTCCATATTCCTCATGTTCCATTCCAGCTTGAAGTTCTGAAACTTCTTACTGATGGTATCGTTCTTCTCTATATTACAGAGAGTAAAAGAAATAGGATTAGCAGTGAGATGAAGAACATGTGCCGCATGAATATTCTTTTGCAAAGAAACTGTCAGCACAAGTTCATCTATGACTATATCAGTATCTCCAACTCTGACTGCAATCTTAGGAATTGAATTATTATACTTTATATTGTGTAGAGAAGGGTCGTACTCTCTCAGATAGAGGTCTTGTGAAACCTCTTGCAATGTCAAATCGCTCAACTGGGCAGTTGATTTTTGGTTAAGTGTAACATCACCAATATAAGTTTTGCACGACTGAAAATTTCCACCTCTTGTAAAAGGCTTCTTCAACAACAGCCGCGTTGGTTCTGACAAATACCAATCAATGTTTTTTCTCGTTATCATTTTTATGACATTTATTTAAAGTTATACAAATTGTATTCTTGATGGTGTTGCCACTACACCTCTATCGGCTATTTGCCAAAGGCGTTCACCGACTACTTTTCTTAAAATTCCTATTGCTCCGTTTAGGTCAGCGTTTATCAGTTTGCCCGATGCGCTACGGAATAGACCTCTCTTTATACGCTTTCCCATATAGTTCTCGTGGTGGCACATGGCTTCGTCTGAATAGTGGTCTGTCTTGGAAGTATAGCTCTCTTCTGTGATTATGACCTTAATCCCGACCTCTTCGCACTTGTACTGTATCATGGAGATTAGCTTCTCAAAGGGAATGCTCACAAAGTTCTGATTGTTTACCTTGCCCATATTGCAGTTCTGCTTCCAATCCTTGTTGTTTCCTATCACAATATTTCCAATGTGGTTATTCTTACAATAGTTGACTATGAATCTTGAAGCTTTGTGCATATAGTCGTGTACTTTACAGTTTCTCTTTAGAGTTAACCGTCCGATACGCCTGCTCATTCCCCGACTACCTATCAAGCTCATTAGGAAAGCCCTGCGCTTATTAAAGAATTGGTTCATGGACTTTAGCGGTCTGCCGTTAATGACAAAACAACAGTTGTGTTGTGGGTCAAATGATGTGGCGAGATTGTTTAGTCCTAAGTCAATACTTAGATAAGCCGTATCGTTCAGTTCGGTGGCTTCTTCTTTCTCTTTTTCATAAACTACTTCTATTATGTGGCAACTGCACTGTGGGATTATCCTCACTTGGCACAAGTTATCCACTTTGGTTCTTATTGGTTCTATCCCGGCACGTTTCGGGAAATGGATATATCCGTCCTTCAACTTACACTGCTGGTTGGTAAATACCACAATATTGCGTCCCTTTGTCTTGTGCTTGTATTTGGGAAGCTTGGGACGGGATTTCAGTTTGTCCTTCAACTTGCAGAGTTTAAAGAATACCTTCCAATTCTTGAAAAGTATCTTTATAATCTGCTGGCTTGTCTGTGAAAGTAAGGCTATGTAGTCCGTTTGTTTATCTTTAGCGAGCATGGTAGTAACTTCATATTCAGACAAAAACTTCTTGTTCTGCGTAAGCTCTTGTCTAATAAGATAGTTTACGTAGTTGTACAAGTTCTTGGATAGGAAGCAAAGTTCATCCAACCGCTTGTTGCCTATTGCTATATGTCGCTCTACTCGCTGCATGTACAAAGATAATCATTTAAGTGTCAAGTCCTATATAATTGCCCATTTTATATGCTGCTTAAAATTTTCAATATCTTATCTGAATTAGTAATCTTTCCTCTCTCCCTTGTTGGTTGTGCAGTACCATTTACTTGGTTCATTATATCTTCAAGAGATAATTTCCTTCTCAATTCTCCACCAGTAGCACCAGCCAATTCCCTATAACAGTCATAACACAATCCCCCACAAAGCATAATGATATTGTCTGTAAGGTCGGGAGAAAAGCCTTTTATCAGAGCATGTTGTTCCTTCTTTCCTTCAAACTGTATTCGTCCCGAAGGCAAGCGTTTAAATTTGAATATTCTGCTCTCAAATTGCATTTGCTTTAAGACAGTAGTAGAGCCTTCACGCTTTAGCTTCTGATGTGTATATCTCATTTTAGCAAGCTGTCTGTCATAGGTTATCAATCCAGCCTTTATCATTTGGGCAGCAAGGTGTGCAGCTTCATCCTTAAATCTTTCATACAACTTCTTTCCTTTAGCAGTTGCGGCAATCGCTCCGGAGAATGCGACACCTCCACCGTTTGCTGACACAAGATTGAAAATCTCTTTTAGAAAGCCGTTACCTTGCACATCAATGATTAGCTCTTTATCAGTCAATCCATGTTTAACCATAAACTGCTTAATCATCTTTACAGCTTCAAGATTAGAGTTTTTCATGCAATATTGTATATCGTCACAATGGAAACCTACCCAATGCTTCATTACAAAGTTATCCTCCCCAGTAGTTGCCATATCCACGGTAATACGCTCCTTCTTGCATTTACATGGAGAAACATGAGTAAACATATTGAGAATATCATCCTCTGTCACTTCGGAAAGATTATCTTCTTCTTCTTCTTCTTTTTCGTCTTGTATAGAGAAATTCCAATTAGGTTCATACATTGAATCTGCAAGCACAGATGTTGCAGCCATAGCGCGATAACCTTTGTTTGCTTTAAGCATAGCTTGGTTATCCCTCACATCAAAAGTAAAAAATACCATGCTCATAATAAAGTCCTCATAAGACATATCCGGGTCAATCTGCAAAAGGTTATCTATAATGTCTTTGCATTTAGAATAAACCTCTTCCTTAGTATTTCCCCAATAGACTTCATCCAAGTTACCTTTTACAATGTGGAAGAACCGAACAACTCCATTCATTTCTTTAATGGGTTTTCCATCATCTCCAATCCATCCACCACCATTCTTGCCACAGCCACATAGCTTACGTATGAAGCATTCACGTTCCGGATTTTGGGCAAGATATATTTGAGCTTTACCCTTAGTGTTTGCACGCAGACGGGTTTGACAAGTAGAAATAGTCCTCCATTCAAATTTATTGCATTCTTCAAATATGGCTTTCTTAAACTGCAATCCTTTGAATATCTTATCTATTACAGTGGGACTTTCATTATTCAACTGCTGGAATTTGATTTCAGAACTATTGAAAAACTTCACACCCATATCGTCTTGAACCTTAATGACTTCTCCAATAGGTTCTCTTGGTTGTATTCTGAAACGTCTATCAATAAGCGGATATATTTCTTTAAGACCATCCACTACTTTACCAGCGTCAAAAAAGTCGCCAACATTACGCATGAACCATACAGCTTTTGCCCCTTGGTTTTCATATAGATATGAAATTGGTGCATATCCTAATGTAAAACTTTTTCCACCTCCACCACTACCAGTAAGCACAACATAGTCAGCATTGCTTCGGATAGCTTCATATTGACAACCCGGCAATGGACTAACAATTTTGTCTTTCTGTATTTTCTCGCTCATAATGGTTCTCTATTTTTCTACAAAAATACGCAATCTAAGCTTCGATATATGCCACTTATCGAAAAACAAGCTATACACCTTAAAATAAATATGCTACTTTTTCGATAACCACAGTATGAGTAACGAAAAAGCTATTTATTTTTGTTCAAAATAATAAAAGGCACTTATATACAAAGTGACACTTAGTATATAACCTAATG
>ULSY01025121.1_pt1 | contig 13593 bp, 13 predicted proteins | sample 1957201 | NCBI WGS metagenome assembly ULSY01 (sample SAMEA4835723, study PRJEB28245) | human gut metagenome | biome: gut microbiome; material: fecal sample | place: Denmark | collected 2008
CGTGGCGCTGTGCATGCGCCGGGGAGATGCCGGTGAGGCATATCAGTAAAGAGACTAGTGCAAGGTATAACTTCATCATGATCTGTGTAGTGTGGTTTTTGTGCTGCAAAGGTACGCACAGTGCTCTTATGCATACAATCGCAAGAAATAGGTAAATTCCCATTTCTTAAACACAGACCAGTCCGTACAGTCAATACCTACTAATCGTGATGTCTTGGAAAAATGTGGGTTAGCTCAGTACCCGGCAAGCGCCGACGTAGCGCTTCAGGTAGTAGGGTTCGCTGGAGGAGGAGATACGTACGCCGGTGCGGCTGGCGTGGATGAAGGAGAAGTCGCCCGTCTCGTGGTTCACCTGTGTCACGATGCCCACATGACCGATGTTGCTGCCCACGCGCGAGCCGCAGAAGAACACCAGGTCCCCCTTGCGCAACTCCCGGCAGTCGTCGATTTGTGTCCCTTCCAGGAACTGGGAACGGGAGGAGCGGGTCAGTGAGATATTTTCTTTCTGGAATACATAAGTGGTGAAACCGGAACAGTCGAACCCTATTTTGGGATTCATGCGCCCGCTGCGGTAGGGGACGCCGATATACTTCATGGCGCGGTTGACAATGTCTTTGCCCGTCACCGTGGTGGAGTCAGTCGGGAGGACTTGTGCCGAAGCCGTGTGCACAAGAATAATCAATACGAGGGTCAGTAGATTCCGAAAAAGTTTCATAAGGCTGTTTACCAGAGTGTGATTAAGGTTATGATTTCGATTTACGAGGACCGAAATTAAGTAAAATCGTTTTTCACTCCGTTTCCCGTTTGTTTCTTTTTCGAAAGGACGGCGGATTTTAAGGTTTGTTCGTAAAAAAGAGGGTGGGGTGGAGCATGGTCAGATAAATATCAAGTGGTGGAAGTAACAGAAGGCCGCCAAGTGTGACATACATGCTGGAAACGCCGTTTCTAGCATCAAAATGTCCGACGGGGAGCTGGAAACGCCGTTTCTAGCATCAAAAAGTTTGACGGGAAGCTGGATACGACGTTTCCTGCATCAAATAGTTCGAAAAGAAGCTGGATACGACGTTTCCTGCATCAAATAGTTCGAAAGGAAGCTGGATACGACGTTTCTTGCATCAAAAAGTTCGAAAAGGAGCTGGAAATGATGTTTCTAGCATCAAAAAGTTCGACGGGAAGCTGGAAACGCCGTCCAGCCGTTTCAAAGTGCTGTCAATCCAGCCGAAGCACATTGCTTCTTCCACTGCGTCGATGTACCAGAATGTTCCGTCGTCCACAGGACGTCCGCGTTTGACTTTCACCCAGCACTCCCTTGCAGTGGCATGATGCGTCATGAGCCATTGGCGAAATTCATCGCGGCTTTGTATGGACAATATATTTTGCGGTTTACTGATACTCATATTTTTTTACCAGTTGTTTCGTTTGCAAAGATAGGAAAATCGGGAAGCAGGGCAAGATGATCCATTGTGGTGTATTTATGGCAACACGCACTTTCCGATGTCGGACTTGAATAATGCGGAGGTGGCTGAACTGATGTACGATTGGTTGCGGAAAAAGGATTTGGACTGATATTTCTGTAAAATTGGTACAAACGCAGAGGATATGTTTATCCTGCCATAGCTTGAATGGCTGTATTTTAGCAACAGGAAACAAGATAGAACGATTTATATAAATGTATGATAATATGGAAACAGTAAGATTGCACAACGGTGTGGAAACACCATCCGCAAAAGCGGCATCTCCCGCGAGGTATTGGACGGAGGCAAGAGCCTTTTCTTCTCACATTATTGATACTGTAAACTTTTTACTCACATTCAAAACAAATTGACTATATGAAAAAGATTCTGTTTTTATTACTAGCAATATCAATGACAAATATTCAAGGAATTATGGCACAAGAAAAGATTACACAGACTGCCGGACGCATGCAGTTGGGAGAATTTGCTCCAAAATTCGCCGAACTTAACGATGATGTTCTTTTCGGAGAAGCGGTATGGAACGATTCCACGCTTTCGCTCCACGACCACAGCATGGTGACTATCTCTATCCTTCTCGGCAAGGGGATGGTTGACTCCTCTTTCCGCTCGCACCTTGAAATGGGCAAGAAGCATGGCATCACCCGCAAGGAAATAGCGGCGTTGCTGACACAGGCCGCTTTCTATGCCGGATGGCCAAACGCATGGGCCGGATTCCGTGTGGCAAAGGAGGTCTGGGCGGATGACGATGCGGCTACTGAGAAGGAACGCTTCCAACAGCAGATGATTTTCCCCATCGGCGAACCGAATACCGCATACGCCAAATATTTCATCGGCAACAGCTATCTGGCTCCGATATCCAAGGAGCAGGTACCGTTCAACAATGTCACTTTCGAGCCGGGCTGCCGCAACAACTGGCACATTCACCATGCGACCAAAGGCGGCGGACAGATGCTGGTCTGTGTGGCAGGCAGGGGCTGGTATCAGGAAGAAGGCAAGCCTGCCGTACAGATGCTTCCGGGCGATGTCATCCATATCCCGGCAAATGTGAAGCACTGGCATGGTGCAGCAGCGGACAGCTGGTTTGCGCATCTTGCCTTTGAGATTCCGGGAGAAAATGCATCCAACGAATGGCTGGAGCCCGTGACAGATGAAGAATATGGCAAACTGTTTCAGACTTCGGCTGATTGAAATCTGTACCGAACGTCAGGGAATATTGAAGTTGTATAGAAGCGTTATGCTTATCTTGTAACTTGGAAACCTGAGAAATTTCATAAGTAAATACAAGGATAGCATAGTGGTTCTCACGCTATAGCGTGGGCTGCTATTCCTATATCCGTCTGTATTTACGGATTTTCTCAGGACCTCCAAGTTAAGACGTGGGCATTGCAGTTCCACACTTGAACCGAATAATATTCTATATCTTTCTGAGTATCAAATTATACATTCGATATTCATTGTAATTTGATACCGCAAAGTTCCCGGAATTTACAATGCTAATACCGGGATTTGAATGCTATTATAAGTAAATGCGCCGTTTTAAATTGCGCTTCTATATTCATTCGGCGTACACCCAGCCACTTTCTTGAACATCCGGCTCAAATGATGCGGATACTGGAAGCCGACTTCGTAAGCAATTTCGCTCACGGTCTTGTTCGTGCTTGCCAGCAAATCCTTGACGCGGTTGATAACGGTAAGGTGGATGTATTCGATGGCGGACTTGCCGGTTTCCTTCTTCACAAGGTCGCCGAAATAGTTGGCGGAGAAGTGGAGCTGGTCGGCACACCACGCCACGGAGGGCAGACCGATTTGCTCGGGCTTGTCTGAATCGAAGTAGCCGGTCATCAGTTCTTCGAAGCGAGTGAGGACATCGCGGTTGATAGCCTCACGGGTGGCAAACTGGCGGTCGTAGAAACGGAGGCAATGGTTGAGCAGGACTTCGATGTTGGAGGTGATGATGCTGCGGCTATGCTTGTCGATGCGGTGGTGCAGTTCTTCCTGTATTTCGGCGAAGCAGTTAAAAATGGTCTGGCGTTCACGCTCGGACATATGCAGGGCTTCGTTCACTTCGTAGGAGAAGAATGTGTATTCCTTCATCTTGCGGGCAAGGCTTGTGCCTCGCAGCAGGTCGGGATGGAACAGCAGACAATAGCCTTCGGGATTGGGCGTTTCGCCGCCGTCGTCGATACCTGCCACTTGTCCGGGAGCCACGAATACCAACGTACCTTCCTGATAGTCGTATCGGCTTCGTCCGTAAGTCAGTTTGCCGTGTATCTTTTCTTTCAGGTAGATGCCATAGAAGCCGTAAAGTTTCTTTTTATGCTTCAGAACCTTGACATCCTTGAAGTCGATGAATGTGACCAACGGATTGAGTGTTTCAATCCCTAAAAACTCATTGTAATCGTGGATGCTGTTGATATTTATGATGTCGCCCATATCTTGTTTCCTCCATTTATTAAAGTATGATGCCACAAAATTAATCTTTTCTTTACTCATTCAGCAAGGAGGGAAGGCATTTCTGTAAAATGGGTGCAAGATTCTGTGATTTGTGTTATCCCGTTGATTGGACGCTACTTGCGGTGAATGCCATTCGTTGATATTGGTGCTTCAATCCGTAATCTGTGTATGGACGAAAGACATACGCTGCTGTAATTTTGCACCTGACAAAAACAAAGTTCAAAATGAAAATGATTATCAATATCTGTCTGCTTATGGCGATTTTATCTTTCAACAGTTGCGATGAGAATACGGCTTCACCATACATACCCTCACAAGAAGGGAATGATTCTATTCCTGCAACAACGGGACATCTGACCACCCGCAGCACCATTGCCGATGTCTTGGCTCATCCGGCTTTCGAGGGATTCAGCCAATACATCTTGCCTTTGGAATGGGGATATGACGAAGATATGCCGCTCTCCGAAGTGGAGCGTTTGCTTCCCTACCATAATTATATTGACGCGGAGCGGTGCGTGGGTTATATCAATCAGATGATAGATTCGGTGGCAACCGGACGCAGGATTTATTACGACTTGGGTCGCAAGGATGCCGGACTGTTCTTCTTTCGTGGCAGGCCGGGCGCACCGTTTGCGGTTGTCTGTCCCGGAGGCGGCTTCTCGTATGTTGGCTCCATCCACGAGGGATTTCCCCACGCCTTGGCGTTGAGCCGGATGGGGTATAATACGTTTGTCATTCAGTATCAGACGGGCAGCGCACAGACGGCTTGCGAGGACTTGGCGGTGGGCATCGAATACATCTTCCGCCACGCCACGGAGTTGCAGGTCGATACAGCAGGCTATTCCGTGTGGGGCAGTTCGGCGGGGGCGCGTATGGCGGCATACATTGGCTCCTACGGCACGGAGGCTTTCGGCGCGGCACAGCTTCCCCGTCCGCGCACGGTGGTGATGGCCTACACGGGGCATAGCGAATATACCCGGCAAGACCCGCCTACCTATGCCGTGGTAGGCTCGAATGACGGCATCGCCAATCCGAACACGATGCGCCGCCGCACCGAAGCTCTGCAAGCCATCGGCATCCCGGCGGAGTTCCACCTCTATCCGAACCTCCGGCACGGCTTCGGGCTGGGCATCGGTACGAGTGCCGAGGGCTGGATAGACGGGGCTGTCCGGTTTTGGGAAGAAAACCGATGAAAGATGACCTCGGAAGTGAGCCTATCTCAGTTACGGACTTAGATACCCTCAGTTCCGTACTTAGGTGGCCTCAGTTCCGGACTAAGGTCTATTAACATTTGCAGCCAATATCTCCGACAACGCCAATCCGTCAGGATAAGCACCGTCCGAGGCTCGGATAGCACCATTCCTGCAGGATAAACATCATCCGAGGGGTCGGATAGCGGTTCTCGAAGAAAATAAGCTCTGTCCGAGCCTCCGACAGCCCTTATTCTGTAGTTTTAGCCCTGTGGAAGCCCTCGGACGATACCAAAAATCTTCCGTAAGCCTTGTCCGAGCTATTTTCGGCGTTTCGGTGAAATGGGTGCTTCTATCTGTAATCTGTGTATGGACGGAGAAGCCTTGCCGATGTAATTTTGCATCAGAAAACAATTAATAGACAAAAGAATATGGATACAGTAAAATTGATAAACGGCGTGGAAATGCCGATTTTGGGTTATGGGGTTTATCAGGTATCGTCGTCGGAGTGCGAGCGGTGCGTGAAGGATGCCATCAGCGTGGGCTACCGGATGATTGACACGGCACAGGCTTACGGCAACGAGCAGAACGTAGGCAACGCTATCCGTAATTGCGGCGTACCCCGCGAAGAATTGTTCATCGTGACGAAGGTGTGGATTTCCAATGCCGGATACGAGCGGGCAAAGGCAAGCATCGACGAGTCGCTCCGCAAATTGCAGACCGACTACATCGACCTGTTGCTCATTCACCAGCCTTTCAACGACTATTACGGTACGTGGCGAGCGATGGTGGAAGCGTATAAGGCGGGCAAGCTCCGAGCCATTGGCGTGTCGAATTTCTATCCCGACCGATTCATCGACTTGGCGGAGTTCAGCGAGATACCGCCAATGGTCAATCAGGTGGAAACCCACGTGTTCAACCAGCAGATAGAGGCGCAACAGATTATGAAGCAATACGGCACACATATTATGGCGTGGGGACCGTTTGCCGAGGGACGCAACAACTTCTTTGGCAACGAAACGCTGATAGCCGTCGGTGCGAAATACAACAAGAGTGCGGCACAGACCGCCTTGCGCTACCTCATCCAGCGCAGCGTGATTGTCATCCCGAAGTCCGTCCGCAAGGAGCGTATGCAGCAGAACTTCGATGTGTTCGACTTCACGCTGAGTGACGAGGATATGCAGCGCATCCGTCAGTTGGACTTGGGACACAGCCTGTTCTTCTCGCATTACGACCCGCAGACGGTGAAATGGCTTTGCGATTATGGAAAGAGCAAATAAAGATGAAAAGGATATTTCAACTCATCTGTTTGCTGCTTGCCGCCAACTGTGTGGCAGCTTGCAGCAACACGGAAAATGACGCGCCCCTCGGTCCGATAGGCGAAACGCCAGCCGAGGAAGACCCGGATGCAGAGCACATCTACCTGTGGCCGGAAGGCAATATGCCAACCATAACGGACTATACCGTCAATAACGGCAATTATCAGGATGACCCCGATTTCCGTCCCAATATGGTTTGGTATCCCGTGTCGGACGGGACGGAAGTAAAGGGAGCCGTAATGGTATGCCCCGGCGGAGCGTTTATGTTCCGTAGTGGAAACGAAGGCGCACCTGTGGCGGAGCGTCTGGCGGAACTGGGCTGGCAAAGCTTTGTGGTGAACTACCGTGTCCGTCCCTATACGATGGAAGAAGGCAGTTTGGACTTGGCACGTGCCATCCGCTATGTCCGCAGCCACGCCGGGCAGTATGGCATCGACCCTGACCGTATCGCGTCGGTGGGATTTTCCGCAGGCGGCATCCTCTGTGGCGATGAAGCCTTGCACTTTGATGGACAGGTGAACGGCACGGCATTGGATGACAGCTATGTCCCCGATGCGCTCGATGATGTGTCGGCTGATGTATGCGCCATCGGTATGATTTACTCGTTCTATGGACGGTTGAGCGTATCAAATAACAACGTGGACGACCTGCGTGCCGGGAATATTCCCCCGACATTCTATACATACGGCACGGAAGATCCGTTCTACCGCCAGTTCATCGCCAATGCCAATGCTGCCCGTGAAGCCGGGGTACAGGTGGAGGAGCATGTACTGGAAGGATGGCCGCACGGGTTCGGTGTGCGTGGAGAATGGACAACGTGGTTCGACAATTTCCTGACACAGATAATATCGCAATGAATATGGACAAAAATAATGACAACAAAGGCATCACCCGCCGCGCCGCCTTGAAACGGATGGGACTGCTGGTGGCAGGAGCCGCCGCATTGGGTATGCCTTCCGCATTAACCTCGTGCAATATGGAGAAGAAGAAGCGAATCATCCTTTACTTTACCGCCACGGGCAACAGTCTCTACATCGCCCGGCAGTTGGCGGACTAGAACACAGAACTGCTCAGCATCCCGCAAATGGTGAAGCAGGGCCGCCACGACTTCGAGGCGGACGAAATAGGCATCGTCTATCCCATCTACGGACACATGCCACCTAATATGGTGCGGGGCTTCATCAGTCAAGCTCGTCTGAAAGCCGACTACAAATTTGCCGTCTTGACCTACGGCGCAAGAAAGTGTGATGCGGTGGAGATATGGGACGGCATTTCACGCAAGGTGGGCAATCCGTTTGACTACATCACCACTATCATAATGGTAGATAACTGGCTACCCAACTTCGATATGAACGAGCAGATGAAGATAGACAAGCACATCCCCGAAAACTTGCAGAAGATAACCGCCGACCTTGCCGCCCAAAGGCGTTGGCACGAGCCAGTGACGGAAGAAGAACTCCGGATGCACGCCGGGTTTATGTACTTCTCGCGCCTTGACCCGGAGGTAGGATTCCTGATGCGCAGCGAGAAGTATTTCAAAGTGACGGATGCCTGCGTCGGTTGCAGCATTTGCACTGAAGTCTGTCCGCGTGGCAACTACAAGCTGACTTCGACGGGTGTAAAGACCGAGGGCGACTGTGATTTCTGCTTTGCCTGCATCCAGAACTGTCCACAGAAAGCCATACAGTTCCAGTCATTGCCTGATGACCCGCTATTGGCACGAGGCGAGGCAAATCCCAACGCCCGTTACCGAAACGAGCACGTGTCGCTGTGGAGCATCAAAGAAAGCAACAGACAATAAACCAACTTCAAAATAACTAAAAGATGAAATCGTTTAGAAAACTTCTGCTGTCCGTACTACTTGTCTGCGGCAGCGTATGCGTCCTCAGCGCACAAGAGAAAACCACCACGGCGGGAGTGCCGCTGGTTACATTGAACAACGGCGTGGAGATGCCCCGCTTCGGGCTGGGAACTTTCCTGCAAGGCTCCAACGAGATTTGCAGGCAATCGTGCCTCACCGCCTTGAAAGCAGGCTACCGCCACATCGACACGGCACATGCCTACAACGATGAGGAAGGTGTGGGGCAGGCCGTCAAGGAAAGCGGCATTCCGCGCGAGGAAATCTGGATAACCAGCAAGCTCTGGCCCAACGAATACGGCGAAGGCAAGACCCTGAAAGCCATCGACGATATGTTGAAGCGTCTCCAGCTGGATTATATAGACCTTCTCTATGTCCATCAGCCTTTCGGCGACTTCGTGGGAGCGTGGAAAGACATGGAGAAGGCTGTAAAAATGGGCAAGGTTCGCGCCCTCGGCATCAGTAATTTCGATGCCAATGACGAGGTGTGGAATACCATTATGGACAGCGCCACCATCAAGCCTGCCGTGCTCCAGATAGAATGCCACCCCTACGCCCAACGTCTGGAGATGCGTAAGAAAGCCGCCAAGGAAGGCATACAGGTAGAATGTTGGTTCCCTTTGGGCGGCGCAATGAGCAATGGCGCACTATTCAAAGACCCCGTCATCAGGAAGATAGCCGAAGCACATGACAAGTCGCCGGCACAAATCATCCTGCGCTGGCACATTCAGGAAGGTTTTTCTGTAATCCCCGGAGCCACCAATCCCGACTATATCAAGGAGAACATCCAGATATTCGACTTCGCCCTCACCGATGAGGAAATGCAGCAGATGCGTTCGCTCAACAAGGAGCAACGGTTCTTCACTATGCCGGAAGAGGGCGTTCGACGGATGGTAAGAGAGAACAATCTGTAATCTGTGTATGGACAGGGGGCTTTGGCGTAACTTTGCGACATGAATCAAAAACAGATTGGATATGAAAGAACAAATCATCCGTTTCTTCAAGATGTGGACGCTTCCGCTCGGCATGTTTACAGGGGTGGGTGTCTATCTGATGTTCCACTACATCCCGTGGCTCAGTCCGCTGAAAGTGCTGGCGAAGGGAGCTAATGATTATATCCTGCCGCTGATGGTATTTATCCAGCTGTTCACCACCTTCTGCAAGGTTAATCCCCGCAAAATGAGAATCTGCAGATGGCACATCATCATGATAACGGTGCAATTGGTTTGCTGTCTGGCAGTGGCATTGCCCATTCACTTTTTCCCGGACTTCTCTTATAATGTGGTGGCGCAAGGGGCGTTGGTCTGCCTGATAGTCCCCACCGGGACGGCTGCGGCGGTCATTGCCGGACGGCTTGGCGGCAATGAAACCACACTGACCACCTACACGATTCTCAGCAACTTAGTGGCGGCGGTGATGATCCCGGCGGTTTTCCCCTTAGTGGAGATGCAGTCGGCTGGCTCATTCGGGCATCAGTTCCTGCTTATCCTGCGGCACGTGTTCCCGTTGCTCATTACGCCGTTCCTTGCGGCGTGGGCGTTGCGGGAATTTCTGCCGAAAATACACGCTATGGTCGTGCAGCTGTGTGGAAGCCTTGCATTTTACCTGTGAGGCATTTCGCTGATAATAGCCATAGGGCTTACGCTCCGATCGGTGGTGAACAGCCACTTCGACCCGCACGTGATGTGGCTTCTCGCCCTGTCCGCATTGGTGGCGTGTGTCTGGCAATTCGGTATCGGGAAGTTGGTGGGCAGACGCTTGGGCGATTATATCAGTTGCGGGCAAGGCTTCGGACAGAAGAACACGATACTGGCCATCTGGGTATCCTATACCTACCTCACACCGGTCATTTCCGTGGCACCAAGTTGCTATATCGTTTGGCAGAATGTTGTAAACTCGTGGCAACTGTGGTGGAAAGAAAAACGTGATACGAAATATTGAAAACAAATAAATTATGAATTACAGAAACTTAGGAAACAGAGGACTCCGTGTATCAGCCATCGGCTTGGGCTGTATGGGAATGAGCCACGCCTACGGTGCGCCCGCCGGACACCGGGAAATGGCGGAGCTGCTGGCAAAGGCGGTGGAGTTGGGCTACGACTTCTTCGATACCGCCGAGGTGTATGGCACGCCCGACAATCCGCACGACAACGAGGAACTGCTTGGCAATGCCCTGAAACCTTACCGCAACAAGGTGGTCATCGCCACGAAATTCGGCATCCGCTTCGACAAGGAAAGCGGGCGCGTGCCTTATCCGCTGATACCCGATTCGCGTCCCGAAACCATACGCCGGTCGGTAGAAGGCTCGCTCCGCCGCTTGCGGACGGACTACATCGACCTATACTACCAGCACCGCCCCGACCCGAATGTGCCAATAGAAGACGTGGCGGGAACCGTACAGGACTTGATACGGGAGGGCAAGGTACTCTATTGGGGCTTGTCGGAAGCATCGGAGGCGGACATTCGCCGAGCCAACGCGATATGCCCACTATCAGCCGTGCAAGACCGCTATTCGATGATGGCACGTTGGCACGAGGCGTTGTTCCCCACGTTGGAGGAATTGGGCATCGGCCTGGTGGCATTCTCTCCGCTCGCCAACGGACTGCTGTCCGACCGTTACACTGCCGACTCTCGTTTCGAGGCAGGCACGGATTACCGGGTAGGGATGCCGCAGTTCCAGCCGGACAGCTACGCCCAAAACCGCGAACTGCTGGAACTCATCCGCCACATCGCCGACGGGAAGAACGCCACACCCGCACAAATTTCCCTCGCGTGGATGCTCTGCAAGAAGCCGTGGATAGTCCCCATTCCCGGCACACGCAGGCTCGACCGCTTGCAGGAGAACGCTGGAGCTGCGGACATTACATTATCGGAAGAGGAAGTGAAACAGATAGACCAAGCGTTGGATGCGATGCCGATGTCCGGCGTTTTTGGTGGAACAAAATAAAAGCATAATCCTATGAAACGATTGAATTATCTCATCTTGTCCGCCCTGCTTGCCCTGTGCGCAAGTTGTGGAGGGCAATCCCCCCAAGCTCAAGAGGGGATGATGAACGACAGCATCCTTGCTATTCGTGAGCAAGGCAGTTTCCTGATAGGCGGTTCTATTAAAACGCAACCGGGCACTTACGACACGCACCAGCCGTTGAAACCGGATGGCCAGACCCTGCACGGCGACCACGCCTATGTTTCTTATCAAATACCAGTCAAAGCCCGCAAGAATCCGTTTGTATTTCTGCACGGAGCCGGGCAATCCGCCAAGACGTGGGAAACCACGCCAGATGGACGGGAAGGTTTTTCCACCCTTTTCCTGCGCCGGGGATTCAGCACCTACTTGATAGACCAGTCGCGCCGGGGCCGTGCCGGACGCAGCACGGTGGACGAAACCATCAAGGCAACGACAGATGACCAATTCTGGTTTGAAAATTTCCGAATGGGCGTTTGGCCGGATTATTATGACGGCAGCCAGTTCCCGCAGTCGGCAGAAGCGTTGGAGCAGTTCTTCCGCCAAATCACGCCCAATACTGGGGCATACGATGAACAGTTGATAGCTACCGATGTGGCAGCACTGATGGACAAGATTGGCGGCGGCATCCTCGTCACCCATTCACAAGGCGGCGGACCGGGCTGGCATACCGCCATCAAGAGCAACAAGGTACGTGCCATTGTTTCATACGAACCAGGCAGCGGCTTTGTCTTTCCCGAAGGCGAGACACCCGAACCCTTGCAGACCATCAGTCCATTCGGGGCATTGGGGGCAACATCCATTCCTTTGGCTGACTTCGAGAAACTGACCCGTTTCCCTATCATCATTTATTACGGCGACTACATTCCCGATGAGCCGAGTGATAATTGGGCAATGGACAGTTGGCGTGTACGCCTGCAAATGGCACGGATGTTTGCCGATTGCGTCAACCGTCACGGCGGCGATGCCACGGTGGTGCATCTGCCGGACGAGGGCATCAAAGGCAACTCGCACTTCTTGTTTGCAGAAAAGAACAACGTGCAGCTTGCCGACTTGTTGTCCGCTTGGTTGAAAGAGAAAAGTCTTGACTAACTACTCTTCTTAGTCTCATAACATATAAACGTAGGGCATCTTCGGAATGAGAATTTCGGGGATGCTTTTTCTTTTGAGCACATACGGCGTATGAGACCACCTCATACGCTGTTAGAGAAACCCTTATACGCCGTATGAGGTATGCTCGAAATACATTCGTTGATATTGGTGCTTCCTTCTGTAATCTGTGTATGGACGGTCGATGGCTTACGGCGTAACTTTGCACACAGAATAATAATTAAAACAGAATGATTTATGAAGACAGCTATCTTATCCCTGACACTTCTTTTGCTTGCCCTCTGCCAGACGGCACAGGCACAGCAAACGGACACGCTGGACATCCGCCAGCAGAACATCGTACTCATCGCTTCGGCCACGGCGCGGGGAGACTTGAATAATCTGACAACATCTCTTTCCCGTGGATTGGACAATGGGATGACAGTAAATGAAATCAAGGAAGTATTGGTACACGCCTACGCCTATTGCGGATTTCCCCGCAGCCTGCGTGCCCTGCAAACCTTTGTAGAAGTATTGGACAGCCGCAAGACACAAGGCATTACCGATACCGTAGGCCGCGAGGCATCAGCCATAACCGACAAACGGGACAAGTACACCCGTGGAGCGGAATTGCTTGAAAAGTTGAGTGGCGCACCAGCCGATGCGCCCAAGACAGGCTATGCCGCCTTTGCCCCCATCATTGAGCAATACCTGAAGGAACACCTGTTCTGCGACATCTTCGAGCGTGACCTGCTTACGTGGCAGGAGCGCGAACTGGCCACCGTGTCCATCCTTACCGCAATGGGCGAGGGGGTAGAACCGATGTTGAAGTCACATTCCGCCATCTGCCTGCGTCAAGGCATTACCGAAGGGCAGCTCAGGCAAATGACAACCTTAGTGAATGGGCTGGACGATGACGACCCGTTCGCACGCGGTACGCTGATGCCCGACAATCCGAATTTTACAGGCAAGGCCTGGCTGCAAGGCTATGTCGCTCCGCAGGACGGTTTCGGCTGCACAGTGTCCAACGTGACCTTCGCACCCGGATGCCGCAACAGTTGGCACAGCCACAAAGGAGGACAGCTTTTGCTCTGCACTTCCGGCAAAGGCTATTATCAGGAGAAAGGCAAACCCATCCAACTGCTCCTGCCCGGCGATGTGGTGAAGATTGCCCCTGATGTCATCCATTGGCACGGAGCGGCTCCCGACAGCGAATTTACGCATATAGCCATCGGCACACAGC
>ULSY01037779.1_pt1 | contig 13572 bp, 12 predicted proteins | sample 1957201 | NCBI WGS metagenome assembly ULSY01 (sample SAMEA4835723, study PRJEB28245) | human gut metagenome | biome: gut microbiome; material: fecal sample | place: Denmark | collected 2008
CATACTTGCCCGCGACGCGCATCCCGGTCAGCACCACCCAGCGCTTGACGGGGTTCGCCGCCTGCAAAAAATGATGCACCGTTATCATCCCCTTCATCGCCGCCAGCGTCTCGTCCACCGTGACGCCTTCGTAGAAGGGCGCGATGACCTCGGCCCGCTCCCGGCTGGGTTTGATGTGGCTGGCCGTGAAGAACTTTATGGGGTCGAGGCCATCTTCCCGCATCAGGGCGTTGTCAAACTCCGTCTCGATCTCGCAGTGTCCCACACCGCTCTCCCGGACATAGGCTTCCACATAAGGGTGACAGGTGCTGTCCAGCGCGAAGTGGCAGACAAAGCCCAGCGCATAAGCCAGTGCGGCGCTTTTATCCGTTGCATTTTCCACCACGGTGCGGGCGCGGGTGAAAAACACCTCGCCCTTCTGCTCGTGCATGGCATTGCCCAGACGGTTCACCGGGTTCGACTGCAGGGCCTTGTAATAAAACATCAGGTCCGGCCCGTGGAGACCTATGTCGTAAAGCTCCCGGTGCTGTTCCAGCGTCGCGCGCAGACCGTCCGGCAGCAGGGCCAGAACATCCGCACCAAAGCGGCGGTGTGCGTAGGTAGAAGGCATGATACCGCCCCTTTTCGTTTATTTTTCGTAGCCCTGCGGCAGCTCGTTCTTCAGGCCGCGCTCCATCAGGGACTTGACAGCCTCTGCCGCACTCATGCCCTTGTTGACGATGGCGTTGACGGTCTGGACGATGGGCATTTCCACCTGATACCGCTCGGCCAGTTCCAGCGCAGCCGGCAGGGCGTTCATGCCCTCGACCACCATGCCGACTTCCTTGACGGCATTTTCCGGGGTCTCGCCCTTGCCGATGAGGATACCGGCGCGGTTGTTGCGGCTGTGCATACTGGTGGCGGTCACGATGAGGTCGCCGATACCGGCCAGACCTGCGAAAGTGTGGACATTGCAGCCCATCGCCACGCCCAGACGGGCGATCTCGGCGATGCCGCGGGTGATGAGGGCAGCGCGGGCATTATCGCCGTAGCCGAGGCCGGTGGAGATGCCGACGCCCAGCGCGATGACGTTCTTCATGGCGCCGCTCAGCTCTACACCCTTGATGTCCTCGTTGGTGTAGACGCGCATGACATTGTTGGTGAAGACCTCCTGCACATAGGCAGCGGCCTCCATATCCTTGCTGGCCGACACGATGGTGGTGGGCAGGTCGATGGCCACTTCCTCGGCGTGGGTGGGGCCGGACAGGGCCACAAGACGCACGCCCTTCGGGCCGCCTTCCTTGCCCAGCTCATCGGCCAGGATTTCGGTCATGGTGTACAGGGTGTCGGGCTCGATGCCCTTTGCCACGTCCACGATGATCTGGCCGTCGGCCACATAGGGCCGGGCCTTTGCCGCCGTGGAGCGGACGAACACTGACGGCACTGCGAACAGCAGGATGTCCTTGTCTTTGCAGACTTCCTCGATGCTCTTGGTGAACCGCAGCTCGTCGGGGATCTTCATCTGCGGCAGATTGGGGTGCTTGCGGGTGGTGGAAAGGCTGTCGATCTCCTTCTCGATGGCCGACCACACCAGCACATCATTCCCGCTCACAGTCAGCATCCGTGCAAGGGCCATGCCCCAGGTGCCAGCGCCCAGAATACCAATACGTTTCATCACGTTTGTCCTCCGTATCCGCCGCGCTCCCGTCTGGCGGGGCGTGCGGCCTGTTTGTACCTTTACAGGTCTATACAGTTCTATTGTACCCGAAAGCTTCTGCCGCGTCAACTGCTCTGCCGTTCTGCACAAAGTCAGCACCTGTTTTTCATCCATTTCGTCTATACCATGCAATTTTTCGAAACCATTTGCGTTCATTTCCAAATCATGTTATAGTATTCTGGTAGGTTTTGTAGGATTTTCATTTTTTCCTCTTGACTTTGACCCTGCTTTAAGGTATATAATATGTCTACCCACTTGTCCTGTCTGTTTATTCAAATTTTGAAAAAGGAGTATCCATGCTGGAAACACTCTTATCCAACCGCACCGTCAGCGTGCTCTGGGAGGCTCTTCCCCGCATCCTCTCGGCGGGCCTCACCATGACCATTCCCCTCACCCTCGTCTCGTTCACCTTGGCGATGGTGCTGGCGGTGGCCGTGGCGCTGGTGCAGTACGCCCGGGTGCCGGTGCTGAGCCAGCTGGCCCGGTTCTACATCTGGGTCATCCGCGGCACGCCGCTGCTGGTGCAGCTTTTCATCATCTTTTACGGCCTGCCCAGCGTGGGCATCATGCTGGACGCTTTCCCGGCGGCAGTCATCGCCTTCGCCTTCAACGAGGGCGCATACTGCGCCGAGACCATGCGCGGCGCACTCGAGAGCGTGCCGCAGGGCCAGCTGGAAGCCGGCTACTGCGTCGGCATGAGCTGGTGGCAGATCATGCGCCGCATCGTGCTGCCGCAGGCCCTGCGCACCGCCGTGCCTGCCCTCTCCAACTCCCTCATCGGCATGATAAAGGACACCTCTCTGGCCTCCAACATCACGGTAGCGGAGCTGTTCATGGCCGGCCAGCGCGTCGCCGCCCGCACCTACATCTTCCTGCCCATCTACTGTGAGGTGGCCGTGGTGTACCTGCTGTTCTGTACCGTCATCACCAAGCTGCAAGGGCTGCTGGAGCGCCAGCTCAACGCCCACGGCTTCCAGTAAGAAAGGAGTGTGGCTGTTATGGCAATGTTAGAGATACGCGGCGTCCACAAATCCTTCCATACTTACGCAAAGCCCGGCGTCCATCCCGGCATCTTTGGCCGCGCCCCCAAGCCGACCAGCAGTCTGGACGTACTGCGCGGCGTCGATTTGACGGTGGAAAAGGGCGACGTCGTGGCCATCCTCGGCCCTTCCGGCTCAGGCAAGACCACCCTGCTGCGTTGTCTCAACTTCCTCGAGACGGCGGACGCAGGCAAGCTCACCTTCGACGGCGAGACATTCGACCTCGCCCACGCTGACCGCGCCAGCATCGCGCGGCTGCGCCGCAAGACGGCTTTCGTCTTCCAGAACTACAACCTCTTCCGCAACAAAACGGCCCTGCAGAACGTCACCGAGGGCCTCATCGTCGCCCGGAGGACGCCCAAAGCGGAGGCCGATGCCGTCGGCATGAAGATGCTGGAAAAGGTCGGCCTTGCTGACCGGGCCGACTACTACCCCCGTCAGCTGTCGGGCGGTCAGCAGCAGCGCGTGGCCATCGCCCGTGCTCTTGCCTCCGGCCCGGAGATCATCTATTTCGACGAACCCACCAGCGCCCTCGACCCGGAATTGACCGGCGAGGTGCTGGCCGTCATGCGGCAGCTGGCACAGGAGGGCATGACCATGCTGGTCGTCACCCATGAGATGGGCTTTGCCCGCAACGTCTCGTCCCGTACCGTCTTCATGGAAAACGGCGTCGTGGTCGAGGAAGCCCCCTCGCAGGAGTTCTTCGCCCATCCCAAAGAGGCAAGGACCCGTGAGTTCCTTCAGAAAATTTCCCATACTGAATAAGAAAGGATCATCACCTATGAAACGCAGAACCTTTATTTCTCTCATGAGCGTCATGGCCGCTGCCGGTGTTCTCTCGCTGGCTGGCTGCTCTTCCAACACTTCTGCCTCCACTGCTTCCAGTACCGCTGCTTCTGCTTCCGCTGCTGCCGCCAACAAGCTGGAGACCATCCAGTCCAACGGCAAGCTGGTCATCGCGCTGGAAGGCGCATGGCAGCCCTGGAGCTTCCACGATGAGAGCGACACCCTCGTGGGCTACGACGTCGAAGTCTCCCGCGCCATTGCCGAGAAGCTGGGCGTCGAGCCCGAATACGTCGAGAGCGACTGGGACAGCCTGTTTGCCGGTCTGGATGCTGGCCGCTACGACCTCGTCTGCAACGGCGTCGAAGTCACCGAAGAGCGCGCCAAGACCTACGACTTCACCACTCCCTACGGCTACATCCACACCGCCCTCGCCGTCCGCAAGGATAACGAGGACATCAAGAGCTTCGAGGACCTTGCCGGCAAGACCACGGCCAACAGCCTCGCTTCCACCTACATGGAGCTGGCCGAGAGCTACGGCGCGACCGTGCAGGGCATCGACACGCTGGAAGAGACCATCCAGCTGCTGACCGCTGGCCGCATCGACGCCACCCTGAACGCCAACGTCTCCTTCTACGACTACCTGAACGTCCATCCGGACGCCGACTTCAAGCTGGTCGCCCAGACCGAAGATGCTTCTCACGTTGCGATCCCTATCGTCAAGAGCGAAGACTCTTCCTTCCTCGACGCCCTCAACAGCGCCATCGACGAGCTGCGCGCTGACGGCACCCTCAAGGAGCTGAGCGAGAAATATTTCGGTCAGGATATTTCTTCCGAGAATTAACTTTTTGTTTTGATCGTCAGCGAAGCATCAGAAGTGCATCATGGTCTATCCCGTAGGCGAAACCGCAAAGCTTCTGGGAGTCGTCAAAAATATCCGGGAAGAAGATGTTCCCGAGCGCTTCCGTGCCGAACTGCGCGGTGTCCCGGAAAGCAAATAAGAAGATTGACGAAGGGGGCAGATGCCATGCAGCATCTGCCCCCTTTTTGTTATAAGTATTTTCCGGTAATACTCTCCGGGTTTCCCTGGATCTCCTCCGGCGTGCCTGTTGCCACGACGCGGCCGCCGCTCTCGCCGCCGCCCGGCCCCATGTCGATGACATAGTCCGCGTTGCGGATGACATCAAGGTCGTGTTCGATGACAACGACCGTTGCGCCGTTGTCCAGCAGGGCTTGGAACACCCGCAGCAGCACCTGCACGTCCAGCGGGTGGAGACCGATGCTGGGCTCATCGAAAACGAATACCGAGTCGGTCTGGGTGCGGCCGATCTCGCTGGCCAGCTTGAGGCGCTGGGCCTCGCCGCCGGAGAGGCTGGGCGTCTCTTCGCCCAACGTCAGGTAGCCCAGACCCAGCTGTTGCAATGTCTGCAGGCGCTGGCTCACTGTCTTCATCCCGCCGCAGAACTCAAGAGCGGAGTTGACGTCCATATCCATCAGCTGCGGCAAAGAGGCTGTCTGCTCCGCCTCGTTGGTCAGCTTCACGCCGTAAGCCGCCCGCGCGTAGCGGGAACCCCGGCAGTCGGGGCAGACGATGTTCACATCCGGCAGGAACTGCACGTCCAGGCTCACCTCACCGGTGCCGTCGCAGCCGGGGCAGCGCAGACTGCCCGTGTTGTAGGAAAAATCGCTGGCCTTGAAGCCCTTTTGCCTGGCGTCCGGAGATTTGGCATAGAGCTTCCGCAGCTCGTCGTGGACGCCCGCGTAGGTCGCCACGGTAGAGCGCACATTGATGCCGATGGGCGTCGCGTCGATGAGCTTGACGTGCGCGATGCCCTCGGCGCGAATCTCCCGGATATGTGCCGGGAGGGCGCTGCCGTTTATCTTTGCTTCCAGCGCCGGTACGAGGCTTTCCAGCACCATCGTCGTTTTACCGGAGCCGGACACGCCCGTTACCACGGTGAGCCGCCCCTTGGGAATGTCCAGCTCCAAAGGCTTGACCGTGTGGATGCTGCCGGTAGAGAGATGGATAGCCCCCTCTGCGAACATCTCCCCTGTCCCGGCACACCGGCGCAATTTCGTCTCAGCTTTTCCGGAGAGGAACGGCCCGATCTGGGACTCCGGCTTTGCCTCCAAATCAGCTATCGTCCCTTCGGCAATGACATGTCCACCCTTGACTCCCGCTTCCGGCCCCATCTCGATCACCCAGTCGGCCTCTTTCAGGATTTGGGTGTCGTGGTCCACCAGAATGACCGAGTTGCCGTCGGCCACGAGGTCGTGCATCACGCCGGTCAAGCCCACGATGTTCGACGGATGCAGGCCGATGGACGGCTCATCCAGCACATAGAGCACGCCGGTGGTGCGGTTGCGGACGGCCCGGGCCAGCTGCATCCGCTGGCGCTCACCGGTGGAAAGGGTCGAGGCCGAGCGGTCAAGCGTCAGATAACCCAGACCTAAGTCCATCAGCCGCTTGGCGGTACTTTCGAATGCCTCGCAGATGCTCTCCGCCATCGGGCGCATCTCTTCCGGCAGGCTGCCCGGCACGCCCTTCACCCACTCCACGAGGGCTTCCAGCGTCATCTGGCAGGCTTCGTCCAGCGAAATGCCCCGCAGCTTCGGCGCACGCGCCGCCGCTGAGAGCCGTGAGCCGTGACACTCGGGGCAGACATCTTCCCGCAGGAACTTTTCCACCCGCTTCATGCCCTTGTCATCCTTGACCTTTGCAAGAGCATTTTCTACAGTGTAGACGGCATTGTAATAGGTAAAGTCCAGCTCGCCGGCCTGATTCGAGTTCCTGGCGTGGTAGAAGATATGCTTTTTCTCTGCTGGACCGTGGTAGACGATGTCCTTTTCCTGTTCGGTCAGGTCGCGGAACGGCACATCCGTCCTCACGCCCATTTCCCGGCAGACGTCTGTCATCAGCGACCACATCAGGCTGTTCCACGGGGCCACTGCGCCGCCGTCGATGGTCAGCGAGTCGTCCGGCACCAGCGACGCCATGTCCACCGTCCGGACGCTGCCTGTGCCGCCGCACTTCTGGCAAGCACCTTGAGAGTTGAAAGCCAGCTCCTCCGCCGACGGCGCATAGAAATACGCACCGCACTCCGGGCAGACCAGCTCCTTGCCCGCCGCAACAGCCAGCGTCGGCGGGATGTAATGCCCGTTCGGGCAGCGGTGGCTTGCGAGGCGGGAGTACATGAGCCGCAGGCTGTTCAGCAATTCCGTGCCGGTGCCGAAAGTGCTGCGGATGCCCGGCACGCCCGGCCGCTGGTGCAGCGCCAGCGCCGCCGGGACATACAGCACCTCTTCCACCGAGGCTTTCGAAGCCTGGGTCATCCGGCGGCGGGTGTAGGTGGACAGCGCCTCCAGATACCGGCGGGAGCCTTCGGCATACAGCACCCCCAGCGCCAGCGAGGATTTACCCGACCCCGACACGCCCGCAATGCCCACGATCTTGTTCAGCGGGATGTCCACGTCGATGTTTTTCAGGTTGTGTACCTTTGCCCCGCGCACGAGCATTTTGTCTATCATTCTGTTTTCCCTTCCCTTTGGCTTTTTTGCGCCAGATGAATTCCATGTTCTCTGTTTTAGTATAGCGTATCCTGATGTGTATTTCCACAATGGTCACCAATAAAATGCTATTTGCACCGGCAGCCACAGAAGAGTATACTATAATCAGTAAGGATCTCAAGTTCCTGTACACATGTATCTGACGAGATAAAAGGAGAACGAACATGGCAGTATTTCCAAAAGAATTTGTATGGGGCGCTGCGACTGCAGCCTATCAAATCGAGGGCGGTGCCGTCGAGGATGGAAAAGGCCGGAGTATCTGGGATGTTTTCTCCCACACACCGGGCCGCACCTATCGGGGCGAGACCGGTGATACCGCCTGCGACAGCTATCACCGCTGGCGGGAAGACATCGAACTGCTGAAGTCGATGCACCTGAAAGCCTATCGCTTCTCTGTGGCGTGGACGCGCATCGCCCCCACCGGCGGCACGGACTGGAACGAAAAAGGCTTTGCCTATTACGATGGTCTTGTGAATACTTTGCTGGAAGCGGGCATCGAGCCGTATATTACGCTGTATCACTGGGATTTGCCGCAGGCGCTGGAAGAAAAGGGCGGCTGGCAGAATGAGGACACCGCCCGGGCGTTTGCAGTCTACACGGCAAAAATGGCAGAACATTTCAAAGGCAGGGTCCACCAGTGGTTCACCTTCAATGAGCCTGCCTGTATCGTGAAAATGGGCTATGGGACAGGTGAGCATGCGCCGGGGCTGAAACTCCCGCTGGAAGGGCAGTTCACCTGCTGGCAGAATATCATCTATGCGCACTGCCTTGCCGCGCAGGAGCTCCGCCATACGGACGCCGAAAACAGAGTGGGCTTCGTCTCCACAGGCCGCATCTGCTACCCCGCATCTGAGGCAAAAGCAGATGTGGACGCCGCCCGGGCTCTGACCTTTGCCTGCCCGGACGAGGACTGGGCCTTTACCCACACGATGTCGCTCGACCCTCTGTGCCTTGGCCGCTGGCCCGGACCGGACCTCTGTGGGCCGCAGCTTTCCGCCTGCATCGGTGCTGTGCCGCAATACATCAACGACGCCCTGCCTCTGGGCAGACCGGATATGCTCGGGCTGAACATCTACAATGCCGCGCCTGTACAGATGGGAACGAATGGTCCCTGTTATGTGGAGCGCCCTGCGGGATACGCTCACACAGCCATGAACTGGCCGGTAGAGCCGGAAAGCCTGAACTGGGGTCCCCGTTACATCCAGGAGCGGTATGGACTGCCCATGTTCATCGCGGAGAACGGCTTATCCTGCACCGACAAAATCTATCGGGACGGCAAGGTGCATGACGTGGAGCGAATCGATTTTCTGGCGCGCTATCTGGAAAAACTCTCCGAGGGCATTCAGGCCGGTGCCGACGTGCGAGGGTACTTCCATTGGAGCCTGTTGGACAACTACGAGTGGCACAGCGGATACAGAGAGCGTTTTGGTCTGGTGTACGTCGATTACGCTTCCGGGCGGCGCATCCCGAAAGACAGTGCCTTCTGGTATGGCGAAGTTGCGGCGACCAACGGCGGATCCATCTGACCTGTAAAATAAAAGGGCGGCAGTTTCTCCAATACAGAACGAATATTGCAGGCCATATCCAAGATACGTCTTACCCATCCTGCAAATTCTTTTATAATAGCACCGCTGCCTGAAAGCACTGCAACAAATTCCCATATCAAAAGGGAAGCTTTCCGGTATGGGACAACGACAAATCATTTTATTGGGATACGAAAGAGACGTCCTCCGCCTGCTTCGGCGCTGCCGGATGGCCCGGCTCCGCTTTTGTCAACATCTGCTGGAACTTCCGGGCCGCCGTGTTCAGCGGGCGGTGATGGTCGTAGACGAGGCAGATAGAGCGGGATGGAATGATCTCCTGCAGATGCAGCTCGACAAGCTCGCCGCGGGCCAGAAGCTCTTTCGTCATCGGTTCCGGCACGAAGGCAAGGCCCAGCTCACTTTTCACCAGCGTGAGCATCTGGTCGGTGGTAGCGGCCTCGGTGTCGGGCCGGAGCACGGCGTCGTGGTCGAGGAAGAACTGCCGGTAGAAGCTCCGGGTCATGCTCTCATCGCTGAGAGAGATGAGCGGATAGCAGCTCAGTTCCTTCAGCGTCAGGCGCTGGCTGGCCAGTGCAGTGAAGGTCTTTCCACCTACCAGCACTTCATAAAACGGTCTCAGTTCCACCATCTTCAGGCCCTGTTCTACTTCCGCCGGGGTGGAGATGATGGCAAAATCCACTTCTCCGTTCTTCACAGCCTGCACCGCCTGGGGCGTAGAGTGGTTCGAGATGCGCAGCCGGATGCCGGGATACTCGATGTGGAACGTCCGCAGCTTCTCGGCCAGATAGATGTTCAGCGCCGTCTCCGTCGCGCTGATGCTGATGGAGCCATGCTCGAGGGTGGCGCTGGCGCTCAGCTCTTCCTCCGCGTCCTGTATCTGCACCGCCGCCGAGGCGATGCGGGAGTAGAGCATCTCGCCCTCCGGCGTCAGGGTGACGCCCCGGTTGGAGCGGGTAAAGAGCACACAGTTCAGCTGGCTTTCCAGCCGGTTCATCGAGTGGGTGATGTTGGGCTGGTTGTTGCCCAGCACCCGCGCCGCTTTCGTAAAGTTCTGATACTTCGCCACATAATAGAAAATTTTGTAGTATTCCCAATCGACGTACATGGGAGCCTCCCCTCTTTCATACCAGAATCACATTTTTATTTCTCCCCCACCAGCGCCACGGCAACATCATTGACATTCGTGCCAGTAGCGCCGGTCATGATAAGGCCGTCCACAGCTTTCAGTGCATGGTAGGCGTCGTTGTTTTGCAGGGTGTCGAACACATTCCAGCCCTTGGCGGTCAGTGCGGAGAGGGTGTCACCATCCACATAGCCGCCGGCAGCATCCGTGGGGCCGTCGGTGCCGTCACTGCCCGCCGAGAACACTGCTGCATCCAGCCCGGCCAGCGCCGGAGCCGCTGCAAGGGCAAGCTCCTGACTCCGTCCGCCGAGGCCCTTGCCGGTCAGGTGGACGACCGTCTCGCCGCCTGCGATGTAGGCCAGCTTTTTTCCCTGCCCCGCGTGGGTCCGGACGATGGAGCCAAGGAAGCTGCCCGCCTCCCGGGCTTCACAGCAGAGCTGGTCGGTCAGCAGGACGGGCTCATAGCCAAGCTCCCGGCAGGCGGCAGCGGCGGCGGTGCAAAGCTCCCTCACGCTTCCGGTGATCTGGGTCGTCACATTGTCCAGCATCTTGGGCGTTTCCTGCGCCAGAAGAACTTTTGCCTGTTCCGAGAGCTTCAGGTGATACTTCTCCGCAATGGCAAGCGCCTGTGCGCAAGTAGAGGTATCCGGCACCGCCGGGCCGCTGGCTATCATATCCAGCGGGTCGCCCAGAATATCGCTCAGCACGATGCTGAATACCTGAGCCGGGGCGCATGCCTGCGCGAACCGCCCGCCCTTGACGCCCGAAAGCCGTTTGCGGATGGTGTTCATCTCCACGATGTCAGCGCCACTGGCAAGGAGCTGGCCAGTGATGTCCTGCAATTCTGTGCCGGGGAGCAGCGGTTTTTCAAACAATGCACTTCCTCCGCCGGAGAGCAGAAACAGCACGGTATCCTCCGCCGCCAGGCCGCGCACCAGCTCCAATGCCTTTTCGGTGGCCGCAAAACTGTTCTCGTCCGGCACCGGATGGCCTGCTTCATAACAATTTACTCCCAGAATTTCGCCCCTGACGTGCTTGTATTTGGTCACGACCACGCCGCCGTCCACACGGCCCAGCGCTTCCGCCGCCGCGTGTGCCATCTGCCATGCGGCCTTGCCCGCTGCGACCAGCAGCACCCTGCCCCCCTTGGGCGCAAAGGCTTTCAATGCGCGGCGGACAGCTTCGTCCGGCAGGACAGCGTTCAGGCTGGATGCGATGATGGCATCGGCATCCTTTCGCAGAGTCGAGTTCATAAAACAGCCCTCCTTGTGGGGTATGATTTACAGCAGACCGGCTTCGGTCATGGTTTTTACAAAGCCCCGCCTGGCCGGGCCTCCGGAATCATTATACAGCAAGACCGACGTTTCGGGAATACTTTCGGCAATGGTTTTGAAATTGCTGTACAGCTCGACATCACGGACTGTACCTTCCTTAGTTGGGTCTTGTATCTGATTTTTATACTCGCTCTCTACGAAATACAAAAATCTTGTTTACAAACATCCCCCATGCAGCCGCCGGATCACCTTAAATGCGATCTCATGTTCTGTTGTCAGCGGTTTTTTCAAAGCGAAGAAAACAACACCGCTGGTCGGACAGGTGATCTCTGCCTCCACCTCTGCAGTAAACGGGTCAAGGATCACGCCCGTTTTCTGACCATACTCCACTTCCTGTCCCGGCTCCACGAAGCGGCGGAAGATCCCGCCCGCCGGGGTGAGTACATTTGCCATCTCGTTTTCCTGCACGACGGTGGACAGATACCCGCTGTGGCAGTGGTATCGCAGTAAACCGACCCGGCTGAGATACCGCGCACGGCAGCAACGGCTTCCTGTGCGCTCTGCTCGTCAACTTCGTCCGTTTCCTTGGTATAAATGCTGAACGCATTGGTCTCCCAGATCTGCCATTATAGTTCAGCGTCGTCGTATCAATGGGGGCCGTTTTACGCATGACCACATAAGGCAGGCCGAACAGATTGCCCAGGCTGGCCGTCTGATAGCCGGTGTTCATAATGCGAATGTGCGGAACAAAGTCACCGAGCAGATAGAAGGACGCAAAATGGATATGCCCACACGCAGGACAAACCCCGGCTGGAGTTGACCGAGAAAACCGAAGCCAACTTCTATTCCCAAGATTTGACCCCGGCAGCACCTCAGCCCCGGCAAAATGAAAAGCCGGCGGCAACAAAAATCTCCGGTAAAGAGATCCTTGAAGCCATCCGGCTGATGAATGCAGACGAACGCAGAGAGTTGACGAGAGCCTTGTTCGCTTAACATCTCTTCTTTTCATGCAAAGGAAAGCAGGCTGTGCAAGCCATGCGCAGAAACGCCCTTGATTCGGGCAAATGTGCAAACGGTGTGCAGAAAGTGTGCAGCCGCTTTCCTACATAAAGAAAGAACGCAAAATCTTACGATTTTACGTTCAATATCTAGTACACCTTGCGCACTCATATCCGAACTTTTCTCCGCTTTCACCGCTTCCCCGAAAGCGACCGTTTCTGTACCTTCCTTATAATTAAAGGTAATAAATACCTTATCATCGTAGAGATAGATGGCATTGATGAAGGTATCCACCAGTGCCTGCCGCTGCTCCGGCTGGGTCATATCCAGCTTGCGGAAGCGAAGCAGCCAAAAGCGGACGAACTCCTCTTTCATCTTTGGCTTAGCCAGCCGTTCCTCTGCAATGCGGGCTTGCAACTCCTTCCGCTGTTCTTCCAGCGCTTCCAGCCGCTCCTTGGTGGAACTGGTCAGAATGCCCATCTGGATAGCGTTCAGCATATTGGTGATGCCGACTTCCGTTTCCTTCAACTGCTTTTCGTAGATGGGCAAATCCGTGCTTTCCTGGTTTTGCAGTTCCACCACTTTGGCGATGATGGCATTCATGGAAGCGTCATCTTCCACCAGCTTCATGGTCTCGTTGACTACCAAATCTTCCAGCCACTGTTTCCGCACGGCCTTTTTATCGCAAGTCTTTTTGTTCTTGGCGGCGGCACACTTATAATAGGTATACATTTTCCCGGTGTGGCTGACACCGCTTTCTCCGAACATCAGTGCACCGCACTTGCCGCAGTACAGCTTGGTGGTGAGCAGATAGCTTTCCTCTGCCTTATGACGGGCAGGGGCTTTTTTGTTTTTGGCGATTTTCTCCTGCACATCCTCAAACAGTTCCAGCGGAATAATGGGCGGGATGGCATCCGGCACGACCTTCTCGGCAAGGTCGGCGGAGTAGTATTCCGCATAACCTTCCAGCACCGACTCCAGAATAATACCCTCCGGGCCAGCCGAAATGACTTCCGTTGCCGACACCAGTTTCACGCCGTTTCGCTTCAGCTGGGTCTTGTACCGGGCACTATCATAACGATTCCGGGCAAAGCGGTCGAGCTTCCAGACCAGCACAATGTCAAACAGCTTCTTGTCGCTGTCCTTGATCATCTGCTAGAACTCTGGACGGTTGTCCGTCTTGGCAGAGATGGCACGGTCAATATAGTGCTTGACGATGGTGATGCCATTCTTTTCCGCATAGGCGGTGCATTCCCGGATCTGACCTTCAATGGATTCTTCGCGCTGGTTGTCCGAGGAATAACGGGCATAGATCACGGCGGTCATGGCAGGCACCTCCCATTTATACATCATTGAACGGTGGAGCGTTCTTTCAAAATAGTATTTCGTATAATGTATATACCACAGTTTTTAACTGAATGCAAGACTTTTTCCCAAATAAAAGCCGCCCTCATTCTCAGATCGTCCAGTTCTGGCTTGCCGACTGCAGATCCACCATGTGGGTGTACAGTCCCTTCCGGGCGTACAGCTCTGCCGGGCTGCCCTG
>ULSY01020889.1_pt1 | contig 13568 bp, 8 predicted proteins | sample 1957201 | NCBI WGS metagenome assembly ULSY01 (sample SAMEA4835723, study PRJEB28245) | human gut metagenome | biome: gut microbiome; material: fecal sample | place: Denmark | collected 2008
ACCTTTTTCATGTTCAATATCTCCTTATTAATAAGTGTGGCAAAAGTACAAATAATATGTGACTTTGTACGGATTTTCACTGAAAACCACTACTTTTGTGCAAACATTTTGAAAGCATGAGGGTACTAATCATCAATACTTCCGAACGAATAGGTGGTGCGGCTGTCGCTGCCGGACGACTGATGGAATCGCTTAAGAACAACGGCATCAAGGCGAAAATGTTGGTACGTGACAAACAGACAGACCAAATCAGCGTCGTCGGCCTAAAGCGCAGTTGGCTGCACGTATGGAAATTCATGTGGGAACGCATCGTCATCTGGAAAGCCAACCGTTTCAAGAAGAATGATCTCTTCGCCGTAGATATCGCCAATACCGGTACGGACATCACTTCGCTTCCCGAATTTCAGCAGGCAGATGTCATCCATCTGCACTGGATCAACCAAGGGATGCTGTCACTCAACACCATCCGCAAGATTCTGACTTCCGGCAAACCTGTAGTATGGACCATGCACGATATGTGGCCCTGCACCGGCATCTGCCATTATGCACGCGAATGCAGAAACTACGAACAGGAATGCCACCACTGCCCTTACATCTACGGAGGAGGAGGCAAGAAGGACTTATCTACCCGAATCTTCCGGAAGAAGAAAGAGATTTATAGTCAAGCATCCATCACGTTTGTAGGCTGTAGCCGCTGGCTGGCGGAGAAGGCCAAAGTCAGCGGACTGCTCACCGGACAAACGGTTATCAGTATCCCGAACGCCATCAACACGAATCTTTTCAAGCCTCACAATAAGCAGGAAGCCCGCAGAAAATGCAGGCTGCCGCAGGAAGGGAAGCTGATTCTTTTCGGTTCTGTCAAGATAACAGACAAGCGAAAGGGAATTGACTATCTGATTGAAGCCTGCAAACTGCTGGCAGAGAAACATCCGGAATGGAAAGACTCATTGGGCGTGGTTGTTTTCGGCAACCAGTCGCAGCAGTTGCAAGACCTGATTCCTTTCCGCGTCTATCCGCTTCCTTATATTAAGAATGAGCATGAGTTGGTGGATATATACAATGCCGTAGACCTCTTCGCTATCCCTTCTCTCGAAGAGAATCTGCCGAATATGGTGATGGAAGCAATGTCCTGCGGTGTGCCCTGCGTCGGTTTCAACACCGGAGGCATACCGGAAATGATCGATCATCTGCACAACGGATACGTAGCTCAGCGCAAGTCTTCCGAAGATCTGGCCAACGGCATCCATTGGGTACTGACGGAACCCGAATATGCGGAACTTTCCGCACAAGCCTGCCGTAAAGCCATAGGCAACTATTCGGAAAGTATCATAGCGAAGAAGTACACGGACGTTTACAACAAAATAACAGGGAAATATGCATAGTGTCCATCCTACTCCCAAGTTCTCGATTATCACGGTGACCTACAATGCCGAGAAAGTACTGGAAGATACCATCCAAAGTGTTATCTCGCAGACTTACCACCACGTAGAATACATCATTGTGGACGGAGCCTCCAAAGACGGTACTCTCTCTATCATCGACAGATACCGCTCACGGATAACTACCGTCGTCAGCGAACCGGACAAAGGATTGTACGATGCCATGAACAAGGCGATCTCCCTTGCCAGCGGCGACTATCTCTGTTTCCTGAATGCGGGCGACTGCTTTCACGAAGACGACACCTTGCAGCAAATGGTGCACAGCATTCATGGGAGTGTTCTCCCCGACGTCATCTACGGGGAAACTGCGATTGTTGACAAAGACAGGCACTTTCTGCATATGCGCCGGCTTTCCACGCCCGAAAAGCTGGACTGGAGGAGTTTCAAACAGGGAATGTTAGTCTGCCATCAGGCTTTCTTTGCCAGACATACGCTGGTGGAACCTTATGACTTAAGCTACCGGTACTCCGCTGATTTCGACTGGTGCATCCGCATCATGAAAAAGGCGCGTACCCTGCACAATACGCACCTGACAATCATCGACTATCTGGATGAAGGAATGACCACGCAGAACCGGAAGGCTTCTCTTAAGGAACGGTTCCGCATTATGGCAAAACATTATGGATGGATAAGCACCGCAGCACATCATGCTTGGTTTGTACTGCGGTTGATTATCAAGCCGGGACAATAAACAGTGTATTTCAGACTGACTGACCCAGCCAGTCTGAAACTATAAAATATAGAATTATATCTAATTCACCTCATAAAGCATTACCTGATCCAGTATCACTCCCTCATCCAATGCCTTGATGACCAATTGATGTGATTTCCTGCCCGGAACGGGAAGTACGATTTTCCGGATTGCCTGATTACGAAGCACGTTCTCTTTCCATTCCTCGCTGCGCCCCTTCGTTTCGTACGCTATCACTTCAGGCTCGGCACCATCCAGAGAAACCGAGAAACGCAACTTATCGCCATGCACCGGATGATTGGGAAGTAACCGGATATCCACCTCTACCGAGTCCGTTTTCAGATTACCGAAAGAGAAAGTCAGCGCATCGCCTTTTCTTATCTCTGCGGCTTTGCCTTCATATCCCAAACCTTCGCAGACAATAGCGTTGCCCTTCTTTGCCTCCGCCCCGTTCCATTGACAGGCTGCTTTACGGTCTGCTGTCATCGGAGCAGTAGCCGCATTTCTTTCCACACGGTTGAATACAGGGAGCTTGCGGGGTTTGAAGTCCATCATGCGATTCCATTTCCCATTCTCCAATGAGTTATAGTGTTGAGTCAGTGCAGCAATGCTGTCGTAAGCGGCATCACTCTTTTCCCAGTCTTCCTTATCGTGGCGTGCCAATTGGGCGTATAACAGTTTGCGATTCATTTGTGCTGCAGCCTGTACAGGATATTTCACCAGTTCGAAGTAAGCGCTCTGTCTGTCGGCGGGTACTTTAGAAGCAGCTTTCTCTACTGTTTCCGAAAGTTCGCTGTAAGCATTCAGACGTTCGTTTATCTCTCTTTCGCTCCACGGTAAGTCTTTGACTACCCGATAGACCGGATTCTTTTCTTCCTCCCGTGTATTTCCCATAAATTCGGGTTTGCGGATATGTGCCAAGCGATAATGTTCCTGCATAACGGGGAGGATGGTCTTTGCACAGGAGGTTCCCAGTTCCCGTTCCAGCCAATGTTTCAGATGTGCGGTTACTCCTTCGGAAGATACCTTATCCAGATTCCATGCCATATCCATGAACAGTTCTATCTGATACTCGGCAGGTTTGATGTCTCCGACGTTCAGTATCCACATTTTCTGTATTCCCTGATCATAAGCCTGCTTCATCTGTTGATAAATGAGCGATGGACTCATGGTGCTCAACCATAAATGATCGTGCGGGCGTCCCCAGTAGGAAACATGATAATAGACTCCGTTGCCGCCTTTACGGGCACGCTCTTCGGCAGTGGGGAAATGACGGATATAGCCGTAGTTATCATCACACCACATCAAGGTCACGTCTTCGGGCACTTGCAGTCCCGCATGATAAATATCGAGCACTTCCTTATAAGGAATAAAGACCTGCGGCACTTGTGTTACGTCTTTATTCACGTACTTTTCGAGCAAGCCGCGCTGGTCAACAAATACCCGGTTCAGGACGGCTTTCTGTTCTTCTACCGTCTTGGCTCCCTGCATCTTTCCATCGTGAACGCCACGCATACCCAGCGTGTAAAGTATCTCTTGTCCGGCAACTTCTTTCACACGATTTTCCCAAAACTGATAAACGGCCGGACTGTTATTCACGTAATCGTATGCTCCTTTTCCACGTATTTTCCATTCTCCGGCAGCATTGCACGCCATTGGTTCGCAGTGGGAAGCTCCCATAAAGATGCCATACTTTTTCGCTGCTTCCCGATTGCCCTTCGTCAGAAAGAAAGGCAAGGTACACTCATGCATAGCAGGCCAGTAGGTATTGGCCCGCAAACGAAGCAGCAACTCAAAAATACGTTCGTTGGTACGCGGCCCGATTTCTCCTTTCACATCCGACGGTTCGTAAGTCTTGTTACTCCAAGGCATCAGTCCCCAATCTTCATCATTAATAAAGATGCCCCGATACTCCACAGAAGGAGACTGCAACTCTCTGAAATTGGAAGAAAGGCGGAACATCTCTTTCTTCTCCGGAGTCACATCCGCCCACCATTCCCAAGGGGAAACACCTAGCAGACGGGATATTTCAAGTATGCCGTAGGCTGTACCGTGACTGTCGCTGCCGGCTACTACTAGCTTTCCATCTTCTGAGACGGCGAGCATGAAAGCCTGCTTTTTGTTTTTTAATGCGGAAATATCGATGCCTGCCTGCTCAATCAGCTTGCTCTGTCCGATCGTTCCTACTATGATGTTTCCGGTGTTTGTGTCTATATGGGCAGTTGCCGACAATACAGTCTGAAGGTCACGGGACAACAAGTCCAGCGAAGTACGCACCACCGGTGCTTCCGAACCGCTGCAAGCTATCGCAACCGGCTGACCGGACTGCAAAACAAAATCTTTTTGTTTACCCTGAACGGACACGATCACTGCTACCCAAGCAAGGAAAGAAAATAAAATTCTATTTCTCATAAATATTACAGTTTTACAATATCAGTAATGGTCACAAAGCAATCGTCGCTGCCATAGATTCTCTTCGTTTTATCAGTCCATGTGGGGCTGATGCCCGTAACTTCAATCACCAGCGTATATTCCCCTTCAGCCAATTGGGGAGTCTTAAAACGCGTTGCATGATCATTCGCCTTACTATAGAAATCGACCAGTGAAGAATATATTTTCTCCCCTTTCTTATCAAGGATATTCATACGCGCATATCCGCTATGACAGTTCGTTTCACCCATAACAGCCACACAAGAGCCAGTGAAAGGAATGCTCAGCGTACTTCCTTTTACATTGGAAGATATTCTTCCTTCCTCCACTTTCCAGTCAGCTTCTTTACTGAACGTTATCTTCTTTAAATCGACGGTTTTTCCTTTACGCAGAGGATTTACGGGTTTCAACTTATCAACGTCCCAGGAAGGCCAGTATTCCGGAATAGAAAGCTTTGTTCCATCCACCTGCATAGGCATCCACACATAGGTGGCAGCCGAAGCCTGATGCGGATAAGACCAGCGATCGCCCATAAACATAGGAATCGTATCTTCACCACACTTTAAAGGAAACACAAAAGTGGTCTGTGAATTATAGGTCAGGCTTCCTTCGGGAGCAAACAAACCTTGTCTGGTCCACGGCCCTTTGACGGAAGGGGCTGTAAAGTAGAAATTATCATTCTTCTCCCAACTGGTCAGATTGGAGAACAAGAAGAAATACGTGCCGTCCTTTTTAAACATTGCCGGAGACTCTCCGTGAGAACCACCTACTCCCGATACCACTTTTTCCTCTGCCGTACGGTAGTCCTTACTCAAACGATAGACAATTCCTCCGTGCAACAGCAGATATCCAGTACCGTCCGCGTCCTGATAAGTCCCCATATCCCAGCGGCGAATAGGCTTACCTTCATACAACAGAGGTCCGTGAAGTTTATATTCACCTGCTATAGTGCTACAGGTAGCATAACCGATATGGGGATCTTTATAGTTCATATCGTCTGCATGCATATACATCACATACTCGCCGGTAGAAGGGCATTTCATGACTTTCACACGCTCGCCTACACGATCAGGGCCAAGAATTCCGCTTGACTGCATCGGCAGTACAACACGTTCGAACTTCCAGTTCACCAAATCATCAGATGAATAACAACTGAAACCCGGAAATGCATTGCTCTTGTCCGACTTATATTCCCCGAAAAGATAATATCTGCCATTCTCTTCCACAATGCAGGCACCGTGGGCATTGACAATCTCTCCCCTGTCGTCAAACCAGGGAATTCCGTTATTTACTATTTTTTCGGTTTTCCGGGCCATGCCCGTTCCGTAAGATACCCACAAAAAGGCAAACAATAACATCCAGTATTTCATGATATTCTTCTATAAATTCTTATAAAAAATATAAGGCACAATTAAATTACAAATTTACGATTAACTATCTATATTCCTATAGAGAATAGTACAACAAGCATGGAATATTGTACTATTTTTCTTCAAAACAACATCCCGCAGAACAGCCACACACTTTCCATCTCCGCCGTGCATATCATGCAGCATCTTTCATCATTGAAAAGAATAAGAATATTTAATGCACAAAAATAGGGAGAAGAACGTAATGAGACGGGAGGTAAATCGGGCAGATATAGGGGGCAAATCGGGCAATAAAGTAAAAGATTGTCATGTTACGATAATTCGCAGTCTGCTAAGTCAAATAAAAGAAAACTCTCTACGGGTTCTTCTGACATATAGAAAACTTTTTACCATCAATACTAAAATCGCAGTTGAGTTTATAATAAATAGTTGCATCGTTTATTATAAACGGTCTCCCTATTTATTATAAACTCCAATACACCTTTTAAGCACGTATTTCTTGATTTTATGCAACAAAAAAGGCTGCAAACCGTATAAAAGGTTGCAGCCTCAAGCTTATCACCGGTTCACATAGATGCTGATTTGCATATGATCCCCTTTGTATTTTGTTATAATGTTACACTATTTTTTTCGGTTCGGTTAAGATGATTGATAAGGTGCATTTCGTTTCATTTTTTAATGGGTTATTACTTTATTGCCTGTATGACACCTGCAAATATACAACAAAAAAATGCCTTTGTCAAGTCCTGCGGATATTTGAATAATTAAAAAGCGACAGGCAGTGCAAGTAACTGATACATCAAAGTGCGTGCCATACGCTCCTGCCCTTTGGTGTCGGGATGCAAACGGTCATAGCCGGCATCATAGAAATAAATAAGCTGTTCTTCAACCATCGGATTCATACCTGTCACTGCATTAAAGTCTATGACAGGTATTCCCCATATATTTCCTGCCTCCTTAATAGCCTGCACATAAGCATCTATATATTCTCCGCAACCATTCTGATAGCTTTCATCCGGCTGGACATTCTTATCGCCGAAGTTAGCCAACGAACGATGCAAAGGAGTCAGCAGAACGATCTGCTTATCCGGGAAAAGTTTCTTCAGTTGAGTGATTCCTATATTAATACGACCTCTATAAGTGTCTTGAGTCATGACAGGCGTACGCTTTTTCCGCGTCACCATCTTCTTCATCTCACCGTGAGCAGACAGCACTTGCTCTTCTTGTTCCGTAAACCACTCACCGATAGGCACACTACTATTATAATCGTTTGTCCCCATAAAAACCAGGATAGCATCGACTTCTCCGCCATGTTCTTTCTTCAGCTTTTCCGCCTGACGGGGTACATCATCCCACTGCCTTCCACTAATGCCGTAAACAAAAGGAGTGATCCCCAGCCATTCTTTCAGAAAGTCCCAGTACTTCTTTATATTATCACCGTAGCAATTCGGGTCTGTGATGGAATCTCCGATGTATCCTACTTTCTTGCCTTGCCAGGGATGCTGAATACAACCTTGTTTATTTTCAGAAAAGTCATTTGTTACAGATGCTTGCTCTTGTCCATACGCCAAACAAGAGGAGAGAAACAAAACTGTGCATATGATCAGAAACCTGTTTTTCATTGTTTTATTCTATTAATAATGAGGTACTCGTATTCAAGTATGGAAATGCAGCCTCAAAAATAGACAGTTTAAGCGAAAGTAGCAAGAATAAAAACAAGAAGATAAAGATAGTACCTTCTTCCCCCGTTTGCAGGGCAACTATAATCTGATTGCAGGACATATATAGCCAATGTGCAGGGTAACTATCTCCTGCACGTTGGACATATATGTCCTGCACGCTGGGCATATATGCCCTATAAATACTTCATATATCTAATACACAGACTTATTTTGTGTACATCTTCAATCGGATATATCCTTCCTTCGACTGATTTTTCAATGCAATCCCGATACGTGTATATGCCGGAGAGTTCACTTCAATCGTTTCGGAAGTAAACGCCACTTTACCGGATGCCTCAATAGCTACAATCATCTGTTCGGAATCAGTAGCCAGCAGAAGATGTGTATCGTCCAGGATTTTCCAGTCGGCTCGTGTCGTTATGGCTGTTTCGAATCGGATCGGTGTTTTCGCTGTAAATTCATCGCCAACTGTAAAGTTGCCTTCACCCTGGCGGTCGTAAACGAAAGTACGAATGAGCTTATCCAAATTGGGGGTGGAATAGGCAGAGGTATAGTCAATACTGAATACATCTTTTTCGTTCGTAAATTCTTTCTGTAGCACAACGCCTTTCGCTTTGCCACCCGAGGACTGTGTTCGTCCGTCTACTACAGGAACCGGATGACCGAATGATCCTTTTATCTTATATTTCTGAGGAGCGTCTCCGTTAAAGTAATCACCGGGATAGGAGTTCGGACCGCCCTGATCGCCAACCATCGTTTCACTTCCCAAAGCTACGGCATAAGAACCGACATCATTGTGATTATGATTCTCCGCATTGGTTCCGCCCTTAGCGGATATGGCCAGACGACAGGAAGTTCCACCGGCAGGACGAGCAATCAAAATACCTGCCTGCTCATAATAAGCGCGCAAAGCATCCGACTCTTCCTGCAATACCTGACGGATTCCGTCTGTCATTCCAACCTTTGCAACCTGACTTGTGAAAAGTTCGAGAAGGTGAAGGGACAAGTTGTTTCCTTTGGGTAAAACAGGCTGTTCTTCGGCAGAAGTAATACCCAGCGCCCGGTCGCAGTAACTGAGAATAAACCTGTCCGGCGACAAACCCATGCGACAATCCGAATAGGCGGGACACACTCCTTCATTCATCTGTATCTTCTTCCCATACCGGGCGATACGGACAAACTTGGGAGTCTGAAAGAAGTCGATCTTTCCCTGCGTTGCCCGGTATACTTCTTCACGCAACAGAATGTAGGCACGGAAACCATAATTATAATAACCTACACCTTCACTACAGTAGCCGTCGTCAGCGTACCCCTTCATTCCATACACGTTATACTTTTCGGCTGCCGCAACAAAGTAAGCCCGTTCCTCCTTATCGGGCAACAAGGCAAGAGCCGCACCGGTAACACCCGCCAGACACACAGAGTTCCAGTTATTGGTAGCGGTGAACCACCAAAATGGTTTTGTCTCTTCCAGACAACGGTAGACCGGACGGAAAACCTTCTCACGGAAAGCACACTGCACCCGTGCCCTTACCTCCGGCGACAGACGATCGTCCAGCATGGTAACACACTGAGCAATACCGTTTCCGGCAGTAGCAACCACCAAGTCTACATAATAATCCGTTCCTCTATAATTCTTCAGACCGCGGTCGTGGGCAGGAATAGACCAAGGCTTCTGACTGCAAAGAGCCACCAGAGCTTTTTCGATGGCAGGGACATAACGCCTCTTATTTTCAAGGCATTCAGCCAAAGTCAGCCTGTACAGATATTGATAACGGGCATTCATCATATTCTCTCCAGGCAAACGAACATTCGTCTTATTCAGATGCAAGTACAATGAATCGACAAAAGGGGGCATCCCCTGCTTTAACAAAGCAGGAGCTTCCTTTTCCAGAAGTTGTTTAGCGTCGTCACTCTCTTTTATCTTATTCCAGAAAGTTCGGTCTTTATAAGACCTTCCTATCCCCTGCGGTCGATCGGGAAGCATAGCTGCAATTTCCTGAATACGGTTCTGCGGGATAGTAGCATTCTGTTTCGGAGCGTCTTCTGCCATACGATACATTTCCGTTCCGGCAAGCAGGAAAGCACCCGGTCCGTATACTTCTGTCATATTGCGGGTCACTTTCTTTGGGTCGGCACCGATAGGTTGTACATATCCTAGTTTACCGTCTTCTTCTACCGCAGAAAGCAGTGCTTTCCATCCTTTCTCTACTACAGGCAGGAACTTTTCCTTTGGTAAAAGTCCCTCGTTCAGTCCATAGGCAAGGGCATATACGAAGAAACCGCTACAGCTTGTTTCGGGTGATGGATAAGCGTCCGGATCGAGCAGACTTGCACGCCAGAACCCGTCGCTGCTCTGTAAATTAGCGATGCGGTAACAGAGTTTCTGAAACAGTTCCTGATAGAACGGACGATATTTGCTCTTGGCAGGCAGTTCACGTAGCATTTCTACCAGTCCGCCAAGCACCCAGCCATTGCCCCGTCCCCAAAAGACTTTGGCACCATTACTCTCTTTCATATCAAAATAACGGTGGTCACGGTAGAAGAGATTTTCTTCTTTATCGAACAGGAACTCGTAAGTCGCTTTGTACTCTTTATCCATAAAGCGAATGAATTTCTTATCACCAGTGATATTATAGAGTTTCAGATAAACGGGGGGTGCCATGAAAAGAGCATCACACCAAGTCCAGTGTTCTAATGTCGTGGCATCTCCGTAAGTCAACTGAAACGAACCCGAAGGAGGATTGGCAACCACCCACTCCGTACGCGCCAGAGTAGGAACAATCATGTCCTTTTGCTTGTACTTTTCGTACAGATACAGATAGGTTTGAGCAATACAAATATCATCTGCATGATACATCCGTTTATCTACCTGCCAATAGTTACGACTTCCCAAGCGGGTCAGCCATTTATAATAGAAGTCATCCTGATCGTCCCTCCCGGCGATCTCTGCCCAATAAGCAAGTCCCAGGAAAAAGGTGGCATTCACCCAGTTGAGATCACCATAAACAGCTCTGTTGTAATGACCGACCTGCCAATCGGCTACCCTACGCATCGATTGCTTCACTTCGAGTTTAGTAAACGATTGTGCATGTGTCGTGCATAAATAAGCTATGCTTAGAAAAAGAATCAAAAGTAATTTCTTCATAATATATTTTTTAATTTATATGCTTTGGATGCACCGGCATAGATACCGGTATTTCTAAAATCACATAAAACAGTCTTTCGCTCGCTGGATATTTCAGGAATCAGCAATTCAACTTTAATACAAGATTGTGTCTGCCCAGGATCAGCAATATGCAGTTCGGCATTGCCACTGTGTCCATCCTTAATCATCAATGCACAGGCTTTATCCACACTTACAGAAAGCTCTCCGCTACGGAATGTACCCTCTTTATAAAATACCATTTGCCATATTCCCAATTTCGTATGCCTCACTATCTGCATAGAATCCGTATTCGCCAGAATTTCGACGGGACTCTTCCTGTAGTGATTCATCTTGCGGGCAGAATGAATCCCAGGCACCACGATATAGGCATAGGTAGCATTCCGGGGATTACAACCATGATTAAATCCCAAAGTAAAGACCTCTTGCTGCTGCTCATTTTTAGATTCAGTATGATTAATGCTGTACCACGATCCCGTCTGTATCTTCTTGCTCAAAAAGAGATTTCCACCGGCGGGAAAGACATAACCAATTCCATTGTGCAATACCCATTCGGGAGAATCATAGACGAAATCTCCTTCTTTCACTACTGAATGCTTCTTACTTTGCGACAATATGACCTCCTTTTTCGAAAGCAAACATTGATTGATAGTAGTACATACCGGTACACCGGCTGTCGAATTAATCCCCGCTCCCAAACAAATGATTTCATCATCGAAAAAGAACCAGGACTTTTTAGCTGCGGTATTTATATCAGCATAGGTATCAAAATATGAATAAACAGATACGCCATAAAGACTATCAGAGACTCCTCCTGCAAATACGGAAGTTCCCTTCGTTTGCCAATCAATTACAGTTCGTGGAATGGTATCCAGTTGAGGAGCAGTCACTCCAGGAATACGATTCCAGTTCCATACCGGAAAGATGCGGGCGTACTCGTCCCCTTCGGTCACGATGTTTGTACATCCGTCGGACATAAAATAGGTTTTCAGATTTTCACCATTCCCATATTCGCATCGCATGGTACGATTGGAAACCATACGAACGTCAAATGTATAGTGGGGACGGACATGAAGAGCATAGTCTCCTCTGAAATAATGAGTGTGTAACGGCTTTATTCCATAGTTGGCGGACTTCCTGCCTTCCAATCTGGCTATAATCGCATTGTATTCATCAATATGTGCCGGGTCGAGCTCCAGCATTCGTTTGGCAAACAAGGCGGCATGACTCTTTTGGGTAGCATTATTACGGCTCACTCCTCTTCCCAATACATCGAAAAGCATGTATTGTCCACGTATAACCTGATAATAAGTGCCGCACATAAAATGCCTCAGAAATTGTATTCTCTCATCATCCAATGCATATTTCGTTCCTTTAGTATATAGAGCTACCTGTGTTACTCCTTTCAGTATTTCGTCTCCATAACCACCGATATAAAGCTGCACGCCATGCTGAAAATAGCTGTTGTCATGCTGAAATCCTTCTTTCACAGTATATGATAGAGGACTATAAACATTCTCAACAGCCGTTTTCAAGTCAACATCATTCTTCTGAAGGCAAGCTCTATAAATCCAATGTAAAGCAATATCCGTCCGGTTGGCTCCAGTCCATCTGGCAGGATGTCCGCCGTCCTTCCGCATACGTTGCAAGACCTTTGTCTCCAATACTTCCGGAATCTGCCTTTTACCAACACGCATCTGAATAAGCAGAATACCGAGTTTCTGCGGCTCGGCAATCTGATTATACCACCAGTTATTACAATGTGGATTACGATGATGCCAATACTCCAAGCCCTTTACTATCTTATGATACAAATCTTCATTCTGATAATAGGAATTCTTTGGATGAGTATAAGCAAATACAAAGTCATACAACCGATCCACATGAATAAGTGGCATCCAGTTAGTACGATCCCGGCGGGCATAATCTATATCTATAAAACATCCTTGGACGTCATCATACAGTTCCAGAGCTTTATCAATATTCGGATTTTCTGCAACCCCATCCCGAATCTTCTTCATTAGAATATCAAAATCATCATTCTGCAAGGCAGACGTACAAATAGAGGGACAAGGTAAAACCAAATCCCAAGGACTCCATGCCAGCAATAATAGAATTATGATTTTATAATGTATCATTTTCATATATGCATGTTTATCATTTGGAGAATAAGGGGGTATGTCAAAAGTAACTAAATTCCCTTCTTGAAGGAGGAGAGCTTAGTTACTTTTGACACACCTTCTCATCCTTAAAATACAATCAGGCCGACCACTCAGGCTACTTCGTATATTTAACAGGTTTCGACCAGATTTTATCCAATACGTTTTCCTGTGGAGCATACAAGGTTTCCATTATAAAAGAATCGCCTGTAAAATCTTCTAAAACGTCCTGTCCTTCCTTATTATAATAAGAAATTTTTGTTGTTTCTTCTCCTCCCTTATTCCAAGTTAGCCTGGATGCCACTAATGTGCTGTCCAGCAACATGGAATATTTGATGACCAGATTACCACTCTGCATACTCTTAGAAACAATGGAACGATTTAACAGATAGCTCTGGTACTGTGTCCCATAAATGGTTCCTGTAAAGTCTGTAGCCAATGATTTATTCAACTCATCATCTTCCAGCCAGGCGGAAAAAATGATAGACCCCTCCCGCATATTCTCTAAAAGAATATCCGTCCTCTTATTTTTGGCCAACTCATATCTGACAGTATCACTTTGATTCAATGCAAGAGCAATCTTTGTAGATCTCCCGTCTTTCACTATCGGAAATGAAATCAACACTCTTTC
>ULSY01016022.1_pt1 | contig 13211 bp, 8 predicted proteins | sample 1957201 | NCBI WGS metagenome assembly ULSY01 (sample SAMEA4835723, study PRJEB28245) | human gut metagenome | biome: gut microbiome; material: fecal sample | place: Denmark | collected 2008
GCGGGTGGCAAAGTCGGCGGCGCTGGGAATGTCGGCGTAGGCCAACGGCCATGTTTCTGCCAGCTTGCCGCAGGGGTTGACCTTGCCCGCCAGTGCATCCGCAACGGCTCCCGCCCCCGCCTGACCGCCTAAGGCGGCGTACAACAGGGCTTGGCAGTTGTCCAGCCACGGCGTTTCGACTACGCTGCCGCTGTACAATACCACGACAATTTTCGGGTTGACGGCCGCCACAGCCTGCAGCAGATCCACCTGATTTTGCGCAAGGCGCAGATTGCTGCGGTCAAGCCCCTCACTCTCGGCGATTTCATCCAGACCCATGCACAAAATAACTGTATCCGCCTGTGCCGCCAGTTCGCAGGCAGATTTCTGCAAAGCAGCATCCGGCTTACCGTGGCGGTCAAAGCCCTGCTGATACCCGATGACGTTCAACTCGGAGTCAATCAGCTTATCCAGCAGCACGTCCACCTGTGTCGAGTTCACCATGCTGGAGCCTGCTCCCTGATAGCGCGGATTTTTGGCAAAGTCGCCGATGACAGCCACCTTGGTACCCGCCGCCAACGGCAGCAAAGAGCCCTCGTTTTTCAGCAGCACAAGGCTTTCCTCGGCGGCGCGGCGGGCAAGCGCATGATGGGCTGCCGCATCAAACTCGCGCGGGGCAGCGTCCAGCGCAGCCTTGGTATCAAACACCAGCGGCAGCAACTCTGACAAGCGGGCGTCGATGTCGGATTCAGAGATTTTCCCGCTTTCCAGCGCCGCCAGCAGTTCGCGCACGCTGTCTCCGCCGGGCACGGGCATTTCCAGCGTGGAGCCGTTTTTCACACCCAGCGCGTGGTCGTTGCTTCCGCCCCAGTCGGTGATGACTGCGCCGTCAAAGCCCCACTCGCCGCGCAGGATCTCCATGAGCAGGTGCTTATTCTCGTTGGCATATGTACCGTTCACAAGATTATACGACGACATAATGCTGCGGGGATGCCCCTCTTTGACGGCGATTTCAAACCCGGTCAGGTAGATTTCCCGCAGGGTGCGCTGGTCTACGATGGAATCCGAAGCCATACGCCGCGTTTCTTGGCTGTTGACGGCAAAGTGCTTCGGGCAGGCGGCTACGCCCTTGGACTGGATGCCGCGAATATATCCCGCCGCCAGCTTGCCCGCGAGATACGGATCCTCGGAGAAATATTCAAAGCTGCGCCCGCACAGCGGGTTGCGCTTCATGTTAAGCCCCGGTCCCAACAGCACCGACACTTCCTGCGCGGCAGCTTCCTCGCCCAAAGCGGCACCGATTTCCTCGCCCAGCGCGGTATCCCAGCTGTTCGCAACAGCCGACGCCGTGGGGAAGCAGGTGGCGGGAACACTGGGGTTCAGCCCCAAGTGGTCGCTCTCGCCCGCCTGCTTGCGCAAGCCGTGGGGACCGTCCGACAGCCAGATCTGCGGGATGCCGTGTTTGGGCATACCCCGCGTTTTGAAGGTCTCCGCGCCGGAAAGCAGCGCACATTTTTCTTCCAAGGTCAATTCTTTCAGCAAAAGTTCTGTATTTTGCATATGGTTTTCCCTTCTCATAAGAAAAGCCGCATCCAACGCCTGCAAGCAGACATCAGACGCGGCTTTTATTCAGCAAGTACCGTTATGTTTTATCAGGGACAATGGACGCTTACTCTGCCGCCAGCGTGACCACAGCCTCGTTGATGGAGTAGGTGTTGCTGTAGCCCCAGCCGGAAACGATTTCGTCGTGGGCAGGGATGGTCAGCTGCTTGCTGCCGTCCTCACCCTCGGTGATGGGCACCGTCAGGGCATCGCTGCCGTTCAGGGTCAGGGTAAGGGCATCGTCCTGCACATCCACCAGCGTGCCGGTGATGGATGCAGAGCCGTCGGCGGCAGTCAGCGTGCAGACCTTGTGGGAGTAATCCACCAGCAGCACGGCATCCGTTGCGGTGGGCGTCTCGCCCTGCACCAGCTCATAGCTGCCCGTGTACTGCTCGGTAACCAGATCCTCGACCTGCACTTCAAACGTAGCGGTCGCACCCAGGAAGGAGGCCGTCACGGTCTTGGTGCCAGCGGTGTCGCTGTCGTAACCGGTGAAGGTCAAGCGACCGCCCCAGATGGACTCCTCCGCATCGTTGGCGCGGGTAGCCGTCACAACCAGCTCGCCCGGGTTGAAGGTGTCGCCCGTGTAGAAGGTGCGCAGGTTGGAGGCATCGATCGTCAGGCTCTTGGCAGGGGCATAGGGCTGACCGTAGATGTTGATGTTGCGGGTGAACATACCGCCCATAACGCCATAGCTCAGGCTGGCTTCCATGCTGTATGCGCCGTGGTCGGTGTCAAAGATGAAGATATCCGCATCTGCGCCGCCCTCCACATCGGTGGGGCGCACAGTGCCGTCGGCGTCCTGATTGCCCAGCAGATGAATGACGAAGTTTTTCTCGCCGTTTTCATCGTAGTTGTACCAGTAGCCGTAAACATGGGAGATAGAGTCGCCGCCCACGGAGGTGCTGGGACCGCTGAAGGAACCCCACATCGAACCGTCGGTGTAGCAGTACATATCCAGGCAGGCCGGATCCACGACGGTGCTGAAGCCTTCGGTGTACTGACCTTCGAAGAAGTAGGCGACTTCTCCGTTCGGCTCCTTGGCTTCCCAGGTTTCCTGCGGGATGGAAACAAGGTCATCCAGCGTCTTGGAGACGAACTCGTTGTCGCTGTAGTTCATAACGGGACCATCGGCAGAAGTCTGCGCCGCATCGGGGGCAACCTCCGCATCGCCGTTCGAGGGCAGGCTGCTGCTCTGCAGGGAGAAACCGCCCACGCAGACCGCAGCGACCGCGACCACCGCACCGGCGGCAGCAAACTGTTTTCCGGTGGCTTTTGCCTCGCCGGTTTTCGTCTGCTTGCAGAAGCAGGCAATCACGCTGAGCAGGCAGGCAACGAACGTGCCGACCATATAAAACACGCACAGACCGGCGTTGCCGCCTGCAAAGGTGACATGGTTGATGACGTCGGCAAAGACGAAATACAACTGCACAACGACAAGATACAGGGCAATGTTATAAATGACCGCCTGAATCAGCGCGCTGAACGGAACGGAAACAAAGAAGAAAACGAGCGAAGCGGCAGCACCGACCAGCAGCACCACGCCGGGCATCGTGCCGGAGTGACCCAGAGGGGCGGCCGTGGCCTGTGTGGACAGGAATACAATGCCGGTGATCAGCGCGACCAGCGCTGCGGCAAGGCAGAACCAGCTGCCCAGCCCTTTATTTTTCAAGCCTTTATTCATCGGGTTCCACCTCCATCAATTCTTTTTGGCGGCACGATTCTTCCGCTTTTCCTCGGAGAAAACGTCCGTGTAGGTGTGCAGCACATACATCACGACAGCGGCAACGGCCAGTGCGCAGAACACAGCATCGAGAGCGCGCAGGGTCGTCTGCCACCACGGGGCTGCGTCGGAAACGACAATGTCCTCCGCGCCGGAGCCGCCCATAGAGGACTGCAGCATGATGTAGTACAGATAATGGTTGGAGTCAATGACCTTCTGCAGCAGGTCGCCGTCATCGGTGCTGGTGATCAGCTTCTCGATTTCGTTCGGGCGGGCGGTATCCAGGCAGAAGATGTTGTTGCCCGCCATCAGCATTTCGGGGGCGGAGGAATACTCGGACGCGGTCAGCGCATCGTCGATGATGTAGCCGCCGTAGTTCCACTCGTCGCGCAGGATGTGCTGGATGCCCTGGTTGGCGGCAGCGTACATAACGCCGATACGGTTGTAAGCGGTCATAACGCCGAGAGAATCGCCCTCAGCCAGAGAACCCTCAAAGGCGCGCATATAGATCTCGCGGATGGACTGCTCGTTCGCAAAGGTGGAAATGCCCTGACGACCGGCTTCCTGCTCGTTCAGGAAGAAGTGCTTGACAGTGCCGATCAGACCCTTGTTGCGCATACCGCGGGAAACGGCCTTGGCAGCATAGTAGCTGAGAACGCCGTCCTCGGAGAAATACTCCGAGGTACGACCGGAGTAGGGAGAACGCAGGGTGTCCGCGCCGGGCGCGTAGGCGATGGGGATGGACGCATACAGCGCATCCTCGCCGTACATCTCGCCAAAGCGGGTCTGCACATCGTGGTTCCAGGTTGCGCCGACGATGGGCAGCGTAGCCCAGCCGGTGCAGTTGCGGCGGTCGCCGTACTTAAACTGACCGTTCATGCCCTCGGGACCATCGACGATGGTGCAGCCGGGCTTGTTGACAGCCTTGACAGCCTTGATGCCCTTGGAGTCGCCCATGTTGACGAGCAGGTCGCTCAGCGTCAGCTGAGAAAGGAAGTCGTTCCACTTCGGGTCGTCGAAGGCAACGCCGATCATATCGCTGAAGTTGATCTTCTCATCCAGCTCCACGCCGAGGTTGAAGTCGGAAACGCTCTTGGCGTCGGCCGCCTTGACGTAGGTCTGCATATTCAGACCGTTGTACAGCTTATCGTTGACCGTCAGGGTCTCCAGCGTGGTGGGGTAGGTCGTATCCCACGCGCTGCGGGACAGGTAGGTGATTTTTTCGTCGTCGTTCGCCCAGTAGTTCACATCGGCGTCGTCGAAGGTGTTCGTGACTTCCACATCGCTGTTGTAGCGGGAGTTGCGGTACTTTTCGGTGTCGACCTCGGTGTTGGGGGCGGTCCAGGTGGCCACGGCGGCGGTGTTGCCGGTGACGACATTGCCGTCCTGATCGATCAGCTTGCCCGCAACGGCGTCACCGCACTTGGCGGCCAGCACATTGTTCAGTGCCTCGTGTGCGCCGTTGCCGACGGCAAAGTAGTAATCGCCCGCATCGAGGATGTAGCCCTTCGCGCCGTTGGCGTCATAGGATGCGAGGAAGTAACCGGGCACATCGACCGTGACAGTCTCGGATGCGCCTGCGGCCACGTCGATTTTGTCATAGCCCAGCAGCTGGATCGAGGACTTTTCGACGTTGTTCTGCTTGTCGTAGTCGGTGTAGGGGGTCTGTGCGTACAACTCCACCGTAGCCTTGCCGTCCATGTCGCCGGTGTTGCTCACCGTGACGGTCGCCGTAAAGGTGTCGGTGTCGCTGTTGTAGTCCAGTTTGTCAAGGTTGTACTCATAGTTCGTGTAGGACAGACCGTAGCCGAAGGGGAAGCAGACCTCCTCAGCGTAGTTCCAGCCGTCGGTCGAGGCTTTGGTGCCAACCGTAGAATCGGCGTTGCCCTGACCGAGGATGGTGTCCTCGTAGCGGGTCTCGTAGTAGCGGTAGCCGACGTAGATGCCCTCATTATAGCTGACAAAGCTGTCGCCTGCCGCGCGGGGCGTCTTGCTGCCGTAGTTGTAGGCGTGCAGACCGAAGTTTTCGGCGCTGGGCGCGGACAGGGAGTTGGCGGCAAAGGTGGCGGTGGTGTGACCGGAGGGGTTGACCTCACCGGTCACAACGCGGATGGCGCCGGGCATACCGTAGAAGCCGGGGTTGCCGACCCACAGCACGGCGTCAACATTGTACTCGTCCAGCCAGTCCATCTCCATCGCAAAGACGGAGTTCAGCAGGACGACGGTTTTCTTGAATTTGCCGGAGTCCTTGATCTGCTGGAAGATTGCCTTCTCGTTGTCGTCCAGCTCCAGCATACGCTTGCCCGCGTCGTTGACCATCGCAAGGTCGTTGCCCTCGGTGGCAAAGCGGGAGAGCGTAACAAACGCGACATCGCCGTAGGACGCAAACGAGTCGGTGACGCTGCCGGTGAACAGCGCCGGGTCATATTCTCCCACGCTGGAAACGCTTCTTTCTTTCGGCGCGTCGGCGGAAGCGTAGGCGTCCAGCACGGTTTGGTTCACGTTGAAGCCGGCATCCTGCAGGGCGTCAACGGGGGTTTTCTGGTAATCCGGGTTTGTGGAGGAACCGCCTGCCGTGCTGCGGAACACCGGGTCGATGCTGCCGCGGCCAAAGACCGTGACGTTGCGTTCAGACTCGGAAAGCGGCAGGGCGTTGTTGCGGTTGTAGAGCAGCACGCTGCCCTCTTCCTCTTCCTGCTCACAGAACTGATAAGCGGCTTCGATGTACTTTGCGTAGCTTGCGTCAGACAGGCTGCCGTCAGCGGAGAACTCCGTGCCGCCGTAAGATGCGCCAGCGCCTTCGATGCCGAGTGCGTGGTTGACTTCGCCTTCCTGCTGGAACGCAATGGTCGTTCCGGTCAGGACAAGGTTGGCCACCAGCACAGCCGCGCCGGACAAGCCCAGCCAACGGCGGGACTTGCTTGAGGTTTCCTTTTGTGCCATAGGTTTTTCTCCTTCCTAAACTGTCACAGATGAATGATCCGATGCGCTTGCTGCCAAGGGCTTCGCACTTCCCTTTTGCAGAAGCTTTTCGTATCTTTTTCACAAAGCTATCATAAAGGGAAGCGTTGACCGGGTCAATGGAGTTGGCGTAAACGTCAAAAAACACGGCACAAACGACAAAAAAGCAAAGCGACCGCCTTTCGGCAGTCGCTTTTGGGTTATGCAGTTTCTTTTTGGCTTTTCCCGCAGGGGAAGGTGACCACTAGGTAAAAAATCGAGTCCTCCACAAAGCAGTCTGCCGTGCCGCCGTACAGCTCAGCAATGCTTTTGATGCTTTTTATGCCGTAGCCATGCTCCTCGGTATCCTGTTTGGTTGTGACGATAGCGCCGTCCCGCAGCGTCGGCGGTGCGGGGGTGTAGTTCTGCACGCGGATGACCGCCATGTCACGGCAGCGGCTGATGTCCAGTGTGATGACCCGCTTAGACGCATCGTTTACCTGCGTCAGACACTCAATGGCATTGTCCAGCGCATTGCCCAGCAGGGAGTAGATGTGGTAGTGCTTCATATCCTCCAGACAGCTGCCGTCTGCCGAGCAGACCAGCTGAATACCTGTCTGCCCGCAGAGTGCCGACTTTTGGGTCAGTGTGATGTCCAGCGCCTTATTCCCGGTGAGATAGCGCAGGTTCAGGTTGTCCATCTCTTCTTCCAGACGGGCGCGTTCCTCATCTGTGGCGCGGGAATACTGCTGTTTCAGGTCATGGTAGCGGATGTTGATTTTTTCCATGTCTTTTTTTGCCTGCTCATACTGCTGCTTGTCACATTCCAGCAGCTGCGCCAGCATTTCATTCTCGTGTTCCAGACTCTTGATGCTGCAATTTGAAAATTCCAGCGCCAGAATCGTGATGGCAAACAGGATGCAGAACGCATTCAGCGCCAGATAGGCGGTCAGGTAGGACTCTGCGCTGCTGTCCAGGACATCCTCCAGCACAACACTCAGATAGACCGCGGCAATCAGGAAAAAGCTGGAGTAAAGCACGGTCTTGACATTGTCAAACAGCAGGCACCCGCGCCGGATGCGCAGGGTGAGCAGCAGGTAGATGACCAGACAGACCACAAGGTTGCTGAAAAGCAGAATGAAAAAGGTAACGCGCCTGTCCGTGTGCCCATGCTGAATCAGCCAAATAAAGGGCATATAGGCCAGTTTGCTGGCAATGTGCTGCACCGCGTAGGCACAGGTTGTATAAAACAGGGCGTGTAGCGGGCTGCAGTCAAAGCTGAACCATATCAGACCAAACAGCAGCGTCGTATACAGCAGCAATCTTGCCCAAAGCGGCAGGAATGTCAGGGTGTCCGTCAGTGCGAGAAAGACCCATACACCCGCCGCCAGCCGCGGAACGAAGCAGCTGCGGCGCTGCCCCCATGGGACAAACAGGCAGGCGCATAGAATCATACCCAGCTGGATTTGCTGGCTCAGTATCCAATTTATGACCGGCACGGGTCTTCCCACTCCTTTTTTGCCATATATCGGGAGAATGCTTCGGTGAAGGCGTCCTTGTAGGTGCGCCCGATGGGCAGTGCCGCCCCGCCGATATAGACATTCATACGGCTTACCGCCGTGATACAGCGCAGGTTCACAAGATAACTGGCGCTGCATCGTACAAAGCCGTAGGGCGTCAGCTGCGCCGCGATTTCCTGCATCGAACCGCGGTTTTTGATGATCTCGGTCTTACCGTCCCCGCCGCACAGGTTGTACAGCAGGTCGTGCTGGCGTACCTCCACATAGGCGATTTCCGCTGCATCCAGCAGCCGCGTCACGGTGCCGTCCTTGACGACAATGTGCGGCGGTGCAGTCTTTTGACCGGCGCGCTTTTGCAGCGCCTTCAGCGCCCGCGTCAGATACATATGGAAGGAGTACCACTGTATCGGCTTTACAATAAAGCCCAGCGCGCCGACACTGTACCCGTTCAGCGCGAATTGCTGCAAATTCGTGCAAAAAATGAGGATGACGTCTTGATCCGTCTCCCGGATTTTTTCGGCCAGTTCCATGCCGGACATCTGCGGCATATCAATGTCCAGATATAAAATGTCAAAATCACGGTCTTGCGCCGCCAGATAGACTGCCGCACAGTCGAACTCCTGTACGTTCAGTTCTGTGCCGTTCTCCGCACCAAACCGCGCCAGTGCCTGTTTCAGTTGGTCTCTTTCTTGTTTTTCATCGTCCACAATGCCGATTCGGATCACCGTGCGTTCCTCCCTCCGCGCAAGGATCTATACAAGTATGATATACCCCCGAACGCAGCTGCGTCAACCTTTTACGAGCGAATCGTCCAATTTTCCAAGATATTTTCGGAATGCTGCGTGCTGCGCATGGAAGATTCTTGATCACCGTTTGACCACTACGGTGCAGTGACCCCTCAAAATACCGGAAAAGCCTGTTGTGATGACCAACAACAGGCTTTTTCTTGTTTTGGCGGTAAATGTGCCGAACCAACAAAATTTGCGTTCCAACGCCAGTCTATACCGTCCTGTCGTAGTTCTCCGACGCCAGGTGCCGGGGGTTCGAATCCCTTCAGGCGCACTTAAAAACCTCATTGCAATGTGTTTTTGCAATGAGGTTCTATTATAACACGTTTGCTGCTAGTTTGCATTATGTGGTATTGCCTTAAAGAAAAAGACCGAAGTTGTAATGCCTTTTATGGCTTCACCTCCGGTCTTTTCTTTTTGAAAGAGTATGCAGCAGCCCCGTCCTTGTCGATAATTCCTGCAGCCTTATAGAAAAACACAAATTGCCAACATGAAACATGCACCAGACAAGCGCTGCCATCTTAACGCAATCTTAATATTCCGGCAGAAAAGTTTAACACCATCTTTAAACGGGCGGCGCTATACTGTAATATGTGAAAAAATATGCTGGAGTGTGATTTCTTTTGCCATCTCATCGGCATTTGGCCTGTAAACTCAATTACTTTCAGTCAATTATTCTGCTGTTTGCAGTGGTTATTCTTATCGGGGCGGCACTTCTGATGCTGCCGATTTCTGCGCAGGAGCGTATGGTTACCCCTTTCCATGAGGCACTGTTTACGGCAACCTCCGCCGTCTGTGTCACAGGGCTGGTTGTGCGGGATACGGCTTCTCACTGGTCGGCATTTGGTCAGGCTGTTCTCATGGTGCTGATTCAAATCGGCGGCCTGGGTGTGATCACAGTTGGCGCGTCTTTCTCGCTTTTATCCGGTCGGCGCATTTCACTGTCACAGCGTGGGCGGATGCAGGAGGCCATATCTGCTCCAAAAGTCGGCGGCATTGTGCGGCTGACAGGCTTTGTGATCCGAACATCCCTGGTGATCGAGGGGATCGGCGCGCTTTGTATGCTCCCGGTTTTCTGCCGGGATTTCGGTGCTTCCGGGATATGGAAAGCCGTTTTCCATTCCGTTTCCGCTTTCTGCAATGCGGGCTTTGATTTAATGGGTACCCCCGACACGCCTTTTGTCTCGCTGACCGCATATCGCGCAGACCCGGCCATTAACCTGACGATTTCCGCCCTGATTGTTGTAGGCGGCATTGGCTTTCTGACATGGGATGACGTGCGGACCAATCGGCTTCACTTTCATCGCTATCGGCTGCAAAGCAAAGTTATTCTAACGGCAACAGCGCTCTTGATTTTACTGCCAACGCTATACTTTTTCTGCTTTGAGTTCAAAGGCGGCACACTGCGGGAGCGGCTGCTGCTCTCGCTGTTCCAGTCCGTAACGCCCCGAACAGCGGGATTCAATACGGCAGACTACACATCACTGTCCAGCAGTGGGCGCGGCCTTACCATTCTGCTGATGTTCATCGGCGGCTCACCGGGTTCAACTGCGGGCGGTATCAAGACAACAACGGCGGCAGTGCTTGTCGCCAATGCGTTTGCTGTATTCCGCAGGCAGAAAAGCCCCGAAATGTTCGGGCGGCGGATGGAAGAAAAAGCGGTCTATGATGCCGCAGCTATTTTTACACTGTATCTCGCCCTTTCGCTGACGGGAGCGTTTGTCATCAGCACGGTGGAGACGCTGCCGCTGTCCGAATGCCTGTTTGAAACGACCTCTGCCATTGCTACCGTAGGGCTGTCTCTGGGATTGACACCGCATCTGGGAATCGTCTCGCAGGGAATTTTAATCTTTTTGATGTTTATCGGGCGTGTCGGCGGACTGACCATGATTTATGCAGCACTCTCCGGCAGCAAATGCAGCATAGCGCGGCTGCCACAGGAACGGATAACCGTGGGATAAAGAAAGGTATATACCATGAAATCTATTTTACTGATTGGGTTGGGTCGATTTGGCCGCCATATCGCAGAAGAACTGAACAAACTCGGCCATGAAGTCATGGCGGTGGACGAAAACGAGGAGCGCGTCAATGCCGTGCTGAACATCGTGACCAACGCCCAAATCGGTGACAGCACCAACGCGGAATTCTTGGAGGCATTGGGCGTCCGCAATTTTGATGTCTGCATGGTAGCAATCAGCGGAAACTTTCAAAGCTCGCTGGAAACCACTTCCCTGCTGAAAGAGCTGGGAGCAAAAATGGTCGTTTCCCGTGCGGAACGGGATGTGCAGGCTAAATTTCTGCTGCGCAACGGTGCGGATGAGGTGCTTTACCCGGAAAAGCAGCTGGCCAAATGGGCGGCGATCCGCTACGGGTCCGACCATGTGCTGGATTATATTGAACTGGATCACGACCATGCCATTCTGGAAGTATCTGTGCCGTCCACATGGATCGGAAAGACCGTCGGTGACATCAATATTCGCAAGAAATACAGCATCAACATCCTGGGCATCAAGCGCAATGGAATCGCTGATGTAAACATTGACTCGGATACGGTTCTGCCCGGTGACGGCACATTGCTGGTGCTGGGCGAGGGCAAGGCCCTGAGCCGGTGCTTTCATATCTGATCATTTGCAAGGAAAGTGGTTCATTTGAGAACAGCACTGCTGATTTTACTGTTTTTAGCCGCAGGATTTTTTCTTGTTCTTATCGCTGCCCGATGCGATGCGTTCTGGCGCAGCGTTCGCCGCGCACAATTTGAGCGGCGTGAAGGCTTCCGGCGCTGGTAAGATCGCCCAAAATATGATATGATACCATCCAGAAGGGAGAATTTACTGTGAATATTAAAAAGCCATCTCCCGATAAAGTGAAAGAGCAAGCCGTCCGACAGGCAAAGGATCTTTTGATCACAGTACTGATTCTGGCCGCAGCAACTGGCATCGGCAATATTTTCTGGTATTTCTCTTTTACCCGCAATATCATATCGGTCTATATTTTAGGGGCTTTGCTGACCTCGCTTTTTACCAAAAGCTATTTCTGTGGCTTTTTAAGCTCGTTTTCCAGCGTGCTTCTTTTCAATTTTTGCTTTACAGAGCCCCGCCTGACACTGCACGCATACGAGCGCGGCTACCCTGTCACTTTTGCCATTATGCTGATCGTTTCCATCATTACGGTCACATTGGCGATTCAGAACATCCGCAATGCCGAAGAGAAAGAGCGCGCTGCCGTCCGCGCCAAGAATGAGCAGCTGCGCGCCGATATGCTGCGCACGATTTCCCACGACCTGCGTACCCCGCTGACATCCATTTCCGGCAATGCCTCCAACCTTATCAGCAACTATGAGAAGATGGACAACCCCACCCGCAAGCAAACATTTCTGGACATCTACGACGACTCTATGTGGCTGATCAATCTGGTGGAGAACATTCTTTCCATCTCCCGCATTGAGGATGGACGGATGAATCTGTCCATCTCTACAGAGTTAGTAAGTGAAGTGTTTGAAGAAGCTCTGCGCCATACCAACCGGCACAGTGGGCAGCACACGATTACTGTTCAGATGGACGATGATCTGCTGCTGGCGCGCATGGATGCCAAGCTGATTGTACAGGTCCTAATTAATCTGATGGATAATGCCATCAAATACACGCCCGCAGGGTCGCATATCATCCTTTCCGCTGCGGCGCAGGGAGAAACTGCCGTAATTCAGGTGAGCGATGACGGCTCCGGCATCCCGGATGGAGCAAAAGAAAAAGTGTTTGAGATGTTCTTCACCGGGGAAAATCGAATCTCGGACAGCCGCCGCAGCCTTGGGCTGGGATTGGCTCTTTGCCGCACGATCATCGCAGCCCACGGTGGCACCATTACACTGTCCGACAACAAGCCGCACGGCTGCATCTTTACTTTTACACTGCCCCTTGGGGAGGTTTCTTTGCATGAATAAACCCTTGATTCTGGTTGTGGAGGACGATGCGCCCATCCGCAACCTGATTACTACAACACTGAAAACGCAGGATTACAAGTACATTGCAGCGGCTACTGCCTCAGAAGCGCTCCAACAGGCAACGATCAATGCACCGGATGTGATGCTGCTGGATCTTGGTCTGCCTGATTTGGACGGTATCGAGGTGATTCGCCGTATTCGCAGTTGGTCTGCTATGCCTATCATCGTTATCAGCGCCCGCAGCGAGGACAGCGATAAAATCGAAGCCTTGGACAGCGGTGCTGATGACTACCTGACGAAGCCGTTCTCGGTAGAAGAGCTGCTGGCGCGGCTGCGGGTAACGTTCCGCCGCATCTCGATGCTGCAAAACGCCGCCGGTGGTTCTGTTTTTACCAACGGTGATTTGCAAATTGATTTTGCAGCGGGCTGTGCCACATTGAAAGGACAGGAACTGCACCTGACGCCCATCGAATACAGGCTGCTCTGCGTCATGGCCAAGAATTGCGGCAAAGTGTTGACCCATACCTATATCACCCACGAAGTCTGGGGCAGCTCCTGGGACAATGATGTGGCCTCTCTGCGTGTTTTTATGGCTACGCTGCGTAAAAAGCTGGAATCCGAGCCGGATTCACCGCAGTATATCCAGACGCATATCAGCATTGGCTACAGAATGCTGAAAGTGTAAAGGCAATACCGCATAATTCTAAGTGCCGATACGGCGA
>ULSY01029014.1_pt1 | contig 13007 bp, 6 predicted proteins | sample 1957201 | NCBI WGS metagenome assembly ULSY01 (sample SAMEA4835723, study PRJEB28245) | human gut metagenome | biome: gut microbiome; material: fecal sample | place: Denmark | collected 2008
GCGAAAAGAGGTTTGAAAGCCCCATTTATTTACCGTTTTCGTCGCAACTGTCAATTCTCCCCAAATGTAGGGGCGACCGGTCGGGTCGCCCGGTACAATCCATCGCCCGGTCCAATCCATCGCCCGGTCCAATCCATTGATAGTCCAATATCCCCCCAAATGCAGGATGAAAACAAACGCCGCCGTCCGGAGGCCAGATGGCGTCCAAACAGCGGCATTTCATGAGACCGTGTGTCACGGTCGGATAGAAGCTGATTCCCTTATTATCAGATGTACATGCCGAACGGAAATTGTCAATTGTCAATTGTCAATTGTCAATTGCTTAGTACGGCTTGATGAAATCGTCGTGTGACGATGCACCGCCCTGGTTGGTGATGTATTTCTGCAATTCGACATCGCTGACGTCTTTCACACAGCGGACGTCGAACTCGGTGAGCCATATCTTGCCACCGGTCTTGTTCAGCAAGTCTGTTTCACTCCATTTCGAGAGGTCCATCGGACGGGCACGGAAACCGTATTGCTGTGCCCAGAAGGGAGCGCCGTAGAAACGGTAACCTTCTTCGGTGTCGGTCTTGGACATGAGGTACGCCACATTGTATTCCGAACCTTTCAGTGTCTCGATGGTCTCTGCCTGATGACCGGGGTCATTGCTGTGCGTACCCCAGTTACGGGGCGAACCGGTTCCTGTTCCGTTGGAACCGATGGTCCACATCGGGTTCCAGTTCTCCCGGCGGAGGTCCAGCTTGTGTTGGGGTGGAACCAGACGCATCATGAGCATCAGCTCGTAAGCGTTCGGCATGCGCCAGCCGCGGATGAGGTGGTTGCCGTCTTTCGTGACCTCCACGTAGGTAGCGCAGGGATTCTCGTCCTTGCTGTCGTCGAGCATGTAGACGGGACGATGGGCATCGGCATCCCAAACGTACAGATTCTGCGTCTTTGTATAATCCTGTGGATAGCCCCATTCCGTGGTGAAACGTATCTTGTAGGAATTATGGTCCCAACCGAGCTTACGCATGGTGGCGATGACCGAGAGACGTGCTACACGGAAGTACTTGTACGGACGTGCCCAGACGGAATTCATCGTGTGCTTGGGCAGCGGACCGTTGGCAATGTAGTTCGGACGCAACGTCTCCTCCGGGAAGCGCGAGCAGTCGATGATGACACCCGAAGTAGGTACTCCTGCCTGGTTCAGACCACCGGAAGGAATCGACGTGTCGTTGGTCCAGTCGTTGCTCTCCGTCAGGTAGCGCTGTGCAGGACGGTAAATCTTGTTCGGGTCATAGATGCCCAGCGTACGGATGGCACGCACACGCAGAGGTTGGTTCCGGTCGGCATACCGGTTCCACTCGGGGTGTTTGCCATACCATCCCTGGTAGCCGTAGTGATAGCGCGTCATCTTCTCCCCCTGGTCCCACGCCCAGGGACGGAGAACACCCGCAGTCGCCTCCACCATGCGCTGACGCATCGTGGCTCCGTATTTTGCCATGAACATCAGCGGCTCGGTTAAGTTGCCGTCGTAGCTGTCCACCATGCGGGAAGAGGTGATGTAGGGAATATCGTTGCGCAGGCGGTAAGCCGGCGACATCATGTTCTGGTTCATCCAGAAGTACTCCAGCTGCGGCAGGGAGGGAAGGAACCACTTCACGTCCTTCTCGTAAATCATCTCATAGGAAAGGCCGCGCGGGTTTGCCGGCTCGTTGCGGCTCAGCACGGAGAGGGCTGCCCAGCTGGACAGTTTCTTATGACCGTTATTAATCATACGAGGATAAATCACCTGCCACTTGTAGACGAATCCCGGCTTGTTCAGCGGACTCTCATCGGGCACGTAGACAACCTCTCTATCGTTTGCTTCACCGAAGGTATAGTTGAGCATGTCCTTCCACTTGTGAGAGCCCTGCAACCAAGTGTCGTTCACCAGCGTCAGGTAGAGCAGACGTCCGTCGTAGATGTTCTTCTCGCCCTGAGTCGGCACATAGTCATTGAAATTGGCGACAATCATGTGGTCTTCACGCAGATTGTGCACGCGGGAAAGTCCGTGCGGCTGGTTGGGGATTTCCATCCAGTCCTCCTCTTCCGTCATCTCCATACCGAAGCCCACGTAGTCCATGGGGAGGGAACGGAGGTTGTAGGGCGCCATGATGGAGTGCTGCTGCACATTGATTTCCGCATCGTCCCACGAGCTGTGCCCGTCGTGCGAGTACTCCGGCGTCTTGTCGGAGAAGACTACCTTCATCTTGCGGTCGGGACGGTTGACGAAGAGACGCCAGCCATTGTTGTCCCAGTTGGAGGAGCTGATGCTTCTGGGAGCACGGTTCATGTCCTGAATGGCACCGCTCAGCCAGGAAGGCATCTTGTCGTAGTAAAACTCCCGGGTATGGACCGAGATGACCATGTCGCCGGTCTCCGGGTCAAAGTTGTGGTCGGCGAGTGCCTTGCGCATCCGCTCATCCTGCTTGCCCGTGGATGGGGAAGTGTAGGCACCTCCCTGCTTGTAAATCTCCGCCATCCAGGTACGGATGGTCTTCACGAGCTTCTTCGGATTGTCAATCCACAACTTCGCGTAGCGCGGGTCATTGTCGGGGAACATCGTATATGCCAACGACTTGTTCATGGTGAAACGGGGGATCCGCGGCTCCTTTTCCAGGTTCTTCCTTCCGTTGCTGCTGTAAGTCGTGGTATAGGGATGGACGAAGAACGACACCCAGTCGATATCCGTCTTGTTGCGCTTGTAATCGCCCGTGGTAGAGATAGGTGCGGGGTCAAAAGGCGTAATCACCTCGTAGTGCTTCTCCAGCTCCGCATCAGTCAGCACCTGATTCTCCCAACCGGTGTTCATGCGGTGCAGGAGGTCATAGTAGTTGATGAGCACAGCCTGTGCGTCGTAGTGGCAGTCGAGAATGGCAGTAGATGCCTCCGTCACAAATCCGTCGGTATGCGAGTTGTCCTCGAAATCCTTGTTTTCGGACGGGATGTTGTTGATGCGCACTTCCGCCTTGATGTCTTCGAGGGAGAGAATCTGCATGTCGTAGGTGTACCACGTGTTGCGGTTGACGTTGTAGTCGTTGATGTCGCTCTCACTCTCGGCACCTCCACCCAGGATGAGGCGGTAAATCACATTCTGACCGACGCGCTTACGGTTGAGGCTGCCGGTGTTGTCCTTCACATCCTCGTAGACATCCGCCATGATTTCAATCCACACGGCATCCTTCGGCGCATATTCGAAGGGCAGGAAGTTACCCCCCTTGTCCACGTTCGTCAGAGTCTGTCCGCCGTGGTAGTACTGTCCGTTCGTCGGGTTCACCGTGACGTAGTCCTTATAGGTCTCCGACTCGGAAGTCTGCTGCTGCTTGGCAAGGCGGGCACGCATGCCGTAGAGGTAGCGCAGGCGGTCTTCAGGCGTGAAGTCATTGATGGATTGGATATTTCCTGCCTTCAGGACAGACTTGTATTTCGCATCCCATTCGCTGGCATTGATTTGCTTCTGCGGGTCCAGCTTGACTTCGGGCATGTAGAAGACAAAGCCGGACATGTTGTCCGTTCCTCCGGTGTAGGCGTCGGGGACATAGCCTTCCTTCACCACACCGTTTTCGATCATCTTCACGAAGTCGAACTGACGCCAGCGCATGTTGTCGGGATTGTATCGTCTGAGGGGATAAGTGTCTTCCTTGTCCGTCAGCTTGTTGGGATAACTATGGTTCGCGTCAGCCAGCAGCAGGGAGGCGGTGGGGATGTTGTGCACGCGCCAGCTCTTGGGGAAGACGCGCAGGTTGGGGTTCACACTGCGGAAGTGCACCTCCACCTTGGCATCCAGACGTTGCAGGTCGACGGGAATCGTCACACCGCGCACGCCGTTGAGGTTGACCGTGACGGGATTCGCACTGACACCACTCATCAGCAAGCCCTGCGAACGGTCGGTAATACCCTCATAGGAGTCGATGTCCGGCAGGGAAAATTCAGTGGTCACGATTGTCGCCTTACGCGTAGCCCGGATGGTAACGTCATCGATGTAGGAGCGGTCGCTCGACCGGTTGTTCGCCTCGGGGTCGTCCTCACGGAAGATGGTGGCGAGGTATGCCACCTCCTTTTTCAGGTCATCGAGAGTCAGGAGTGCGCCACTCTGTATCTTCCCCTTCACCCAGGCATTGAGGCGGAACAGCTGGTCCTCCTCTCCTTTCTGGTTGCTGAACCAGTATTCGGGCGAGTTGAGCAGCATGTTGCCGATGGAGACTGCCTGCAAGGGATAGCTGACAGCCATCTGGTTGTCCAGGTTCGGATAACGTTCCTTCACAGCCGAACGCACCACCCCCAGTGACACCTTATAGCTACCACGGAGGGCGCCGCGCACCTCCCCGTTGTAGGTATTGGCAGTCATGGACGACTCGCCGAGGTACACATGCTCGCCGTTCTCCTGATCGATTCTCAGAGGAAGTATCTTTCCCTGGTGGTCAAAGAGCATGACGAACACATTCTGGGGGACGTTCTCCTCCACCTCGCTGAGCGAGGCACGTGTGCCGATGTTCTTCTTCGGATAGGCATCCATACTGAGGGCGATGTCCAGCAAGTCCGACGAGCTGTCTCCACCGCCTGTCACCAAATCGTCGTCCACACAACTGCTCACGGCGAACAGGAGTGTGAATGCAGACCACAGGGTCAGTAAGGTTCGTTTCTTCATATCGTTGTTTTTCTTATTTTACTTGTTACTTGTCAACTAATCAATATACGAGGTTGGGAGCAGACTGGTCGAAGTCGTACTGGTCCCGGATGGGCTTTGCCACCTCGCCGTACTTCACGATGCGGTCGTGACGGATGAGCTTGCCGCTGTCATAGGTCCGTATTTCCACATCAGCCCCGAAGCCCACGGAGATGTCCAGCTGGTAGGTATGTCCCGGCTCGACAATGGAGGGGAAATACTTCAGGATTTCGTTACTGATATCTGAAGAGATACCATACGAACGCTTGAACTCCGGAATCAAGCCATAGTTCAATTTTCCAATGGGGATATCAGTGATTTCCACCCAGTCTTCTCCGCCATTAGAAGTCGTTCTGGGCCTGCGGATGTTCAGACGGATGTGAGGGAAATAATTTACAGACAAGAACTGATGCTGATCGGCGTTTGCCCGAAGAATCAGTGCCTCGTCACTCGTAAACTTCTGACCGGTCTGATTGTTTATCTTATTTTCATAGTCAATAGGCGTACCATCCTTCTCCATGTAGCGTACGAAGCCCTGAATGGGTGCTTTCCGTGGGTCGAACGGCGGAATATACACATCGCATACAGTCTTATAATTGGGCGTGTTATATTCTGCCGCATTTCCCTTTGCTGTACGGTCGCGCCCCATGGAGGCGCTGCGACTCTCCGCATAGACCGTTACGTCCGCGTTCCGGATTGGATGGAACTTCATCGAGACTTCATAAGCGTGATTCGTGCTTTGGTCTTCATTCATCAATTTGATGAAAGCTCCCGAAGTTCCCATTTTCTTGGTCCATCCACCGGCATTATCCAGCGAGAAGTGGTTGCCCTCTCCATCATAGGGTTTGTCTCTCTTCTTCAAATCCTTTTCGATATCTCCATATTCCTTGATATCCAGCAACGGAAAGAACTTTTGGTCATCCATACGGAAGAATTGGGGGATTTGCATCACGAGCAAGTCTCCCAGCCAGTATTGGTCCGAAGTGGCATTCGATGGCTTGCTCTGGTCATACGAAGACTTCACACGGATAATGAGTCGAGCCATGCGCGCCTTCATGTCAAACGTCTTGTAGAGATAGCCGTCCTTTCCTGCCACATTCTCGCTTGGAGCTTCGGGCTTGTACTGCTTGTTTCCTGAAAAAATCACCCGGTTGTGGGTAATCTGCTTCATCAGGTCCATGTTATACTGGTACACCATGTTGCTACGGACGTACCAGCCGGAGAAATCAGGCTTGGGTGTTCTGTCCTGATAGCCCACCGACTGATTCCACTGGTCTATCCAAGAGATGAACGAAAACGTGTCGTTCACCCTCCACCTGCCACTAAAATCGGTGAAGTGTGTCCCTGCCACATTGAGAATGTCTGCCGCATAGGAGAAGATACCGTTGGTCGACAAGGCAACATGGTTGACGTCATCTATGGTATAGGTCGGAAGCCAATCATAATCACTCGAGTTCAAGGGATGATGAACCCTGGCCGGTTTGAAATCGTAGTATTTGATTCCATTCCAGCTGTACCGTTCCTCGTAGTCCCAGCCGCGGGCATTCGCCAGGAAAGATTCATCCCCCTTAATCGGATTTGTCAACCGGTCGATATTCGGGTAACCCAGGTAGTAGAAAGTAGTTGACTGATTGAGCCACGAGGCAAACGGCTCCTTCGTCTTATCCCGTCGCGCAATGAACTGGTGCGTCTCGTCGTCGTACGTACTCAGGTCGCCCTGCTCGTTGGGATCCGGGAATTCCTTACGTTCTGAATCATCCAGGCCTTTGGTCATGGACACCTTCTCAATCCACTGACGGTTGCCGTCGATGATGGGTATCCCGTCGGCACGGGTCTCGGGACGGAAGAGGAAACCGTCGGCAGGACGCTGTGTCGCATCTTCCGGAGCAATCTCCTTATCCGTACAGGCAGGCAGGGCAAGCAACGCCACGCCCAAGCTATAGAGTAAATGGGGCTTCTTCATAAGCTAACTGATTAGATGTCCAAGTTAAAGAACGGCTCGTCGCGCACCACCACTTCGCGCAGGTGATAGTCTCCGCCCAAGGGGGCAAAGAGGATGCGGTAGTAGTCGGGCCTGTCGCCTTTGTACGTCATGCGGTAGTAGTTGAGCCGGTTGGCATAGAAGCTGAACTTATCCGTATCGGCACTGCCGCCCGGCAAGGGAATCACGTAGGTCTTGTCCGAATACTCGGCAGCCGAATGCCCCTCCCTGTACATCAGGCTTTCGTTGTAGCTCGTGTAGATTTTGAGCGAGGGGAGCTTGTCTACGGTCCTGAAAGAGGCAGGCGGGATGTAGTAGGTACGCCGGATGGAGGACTGTGTCTGGGGGTCGAAGTCGTAGACGGTCGTCGTGTCCTTCAGCGTAGTCACCTGCACCTCGTTGGTGTAAGTCTCCGTCGGTGTGGCAGGCAGGGTTGCGGCAAATCCCCTCCAGAAAGGTTCAGGGCGGGAAGCGTCTGCAAAGAGCGGCGAGGCAACCTGAATCTTTGCCGGAGCATTCACCAGCTCGGTGCCAAGGATGTATTGCAGCTCTTCCGCCTTGTTTGTGTCACTGTTCTCATGCACGATGTCCACCACCACCTTTGCCATGTTGCGATAGAGCTTCACCTGCACAGGGTTCTCGTTCCAGCTCTGCAAGTCGCCCGTAAAGTCCACCGAGCCGATCATGGTCAGTCCGTAAGGACGTTTGTCCGCCTGCACGGCTTTGCGCAGGTCAGCCTCGGTGCGGATGGGGTTGTCGATGGTTCTTTTGGCATAATCGGAGAAGAGACCTTTCACCTCCTCACCGAAAAGGCTTGTGCTGCCGTCAGCACTGAAAGGTTCGTTGGCTACGAGCACGATGCGCTTCACGTAGTTGTTAATCACCTCGGGAGCAATTTTGTCAGGCATGTCGTAATGCAGCTCATAGTAGAGCACCTCGCCGCTGCTTCCTGACTTGGAGACGGGAATCATCACATCCTCTCCCTCCTTGGGGAGTGACGATACAAAACGCTTGTGCATCAGAATATGGTCGTTATCGTTGAGCAGGAAGACATGGATGTTTCCCACGAAGTCCTCGTAGTAGTTCACGAGGTTGTATTGTGACACGTACTGGTCGTAGGCATCGGCGTCGGCATCCACATCAAAATAGTGTGCAGAGTCTACCGGTTCAGGCGCAGGCGTCACCGTCGCCACGCGCGTATTGCCTTCCGCCATCCTTCCCAAGCCTACAATCGAGGCGCGGATGCGGAGCTTGAACGTCTCGCCATCGGGTGCGTTGCCTCCGCCGCCTATCTCATCCTTGCTGCATGCTCCCAGTCCGAGAAGGAGGAAGCACGCCGCCAGGAAGGTCCATAGGGTTGTTCGTTTCATATCTTGTTTTTGTTTGGTTCGTTACACATGTAGTCAGTCATCCTGTCTCGTTCGGACATCAATAGGTGGTCGTATAGTCGCCCTGTCCGATGGTGCCCTTGAAGCCCTGCACATTCCACCTCATCACCCGGGCACGGACACGCAGGGTCACGCGCTTGCTGTTGATGGGCGTGTTCTCGTCGATGTTGTCATAGGGCTTGTCGGTCTTGCCGTCAGTAGGCTTGGCAATGTAGAGCTGGTTGCCCCACTCGTAGTTATACTTCAGGTTGGGGACATCGCGAGTCAAGCCCACATATTTGGGCGGCGTTATCAGGTCGGCGCCTTCTTTGTGTCCTAGATCAGCCTCTGTGGCGTATCTATGCTCCTCGTCTCGGAAGAGATGGCTGGGGTAATCGCTGTTGCCGTGCTTGCATCGTCCGTCGGTTGTCAGACCGGGGTTTCCGCTGTCCACGTTGTCCCAGTTGGAGGGCATGTCCGAGATACCGGCAATGTCCACGATGTAGAAGTTGTTTCGCACCACATCAGCATTGGTCACGGGTTTGCTGTAGAGGTTGAAGTCGGCATCCGCGGGATAAACGTGTACGGGGGTACGGTAGAACCCGCGCCCGTTGGTATACTTGTACCAATACTCCGGCTTCATCTGCTCACGCTCGGCTTCAGTCGAAGTATTGACCGAAGAAAAGTTTTCCAGCTTATAACAAAAGCGGTTGAGTGTCTTGTTGTAGTAGAAGGTATGATCCCAGCCGGCAGGACGTTTGTCCGCATTGCTCTTGTAGAGTTCGGCATCCACAAACAAGTCCGCGTTGGGGTCGAAGACACCATAGACCTTGAAGTGCGAGGTGTTGAACCAGCGCATCTCGTCGCCCCGGGTCAGGAAGTTCTCCGGCATGTAGATGCCGTACAACTTGTTGAGCGGCGTATTGGTATCGCTGACACGCAGTACTTTGTAAACCGAGGGATAACCATCCCGGTGACCGTCCTGTCCGATGACACCGTATTCATAGATACCAATGTCATAGGCTTCGTCAATGCGGCTGCGCAACCCGATGGGAATGTTCTCGTCGGCATTCGCATCCGTGGAATAAGTTCCGTTGTTCAGGAAGATGGTGTGCGGAGGGTTCTGCCGGACGCCACTGAGTGCATAGAAGCGGTCCGGCTGGCGGGTCACCGTGTAGTAGTCAAAATAAAACGTGCCGACCTGTTCGCCCCGGAGGGTGAGCGGAGCCGACATCGGACCTGTCACTGCAGCTTTCGCCACGACACGTTCCAGCTCGAAGTCCACGTTGTTGTTGAGCTGCGGATTGAAGAGGGGGCTTTCCGCCTGCTCCTTCGTCACGCCGGGGATGATGGTCTTCGCCTGCGTGGTCGTGGCAAACATGGTGAAGTCGTGTGTGTAGCAATAGTCACCCAAGGCAAGTTGCGGCTGGATCAGGGAGCCGTTGTCCACCAGCTGGTTGACATCCGACATCAGGACAAACTTCCCCAACTCAGGATTCAGGATGACAGAGTCGAAATAATCGTGATGACTCTCCACATCAATGTCCGGAGTCTGGTCCTCCGTATCCGGGTAACGATCCCACGTCCAAGGGTGATTGGCAAACATCCCGAAGTGGTATTTCTTGGGGCGTATCTCCCACGCATGTTTTGACTTATAGTAAGGGCTCTCGTAGATGAGCAGGCTTTCATCCGACGTATCCTCGGCGGAGGAAAAGCCTTTGTTGTCCACCAGGTCCGCATCCGGGTCCTTGATGGCGAGATACAAGAACCCTACCCGTCCCTCCTTGGTGTACTCGTCGTTGAGTCCTTCAGTGGTGGTGGTCTCCTCCTCCGTCTCTCCGGCACGGGTACCTCCAAAAGGCAGATCGCCCACATAAACGCTGAGGTTCATGTAAGCTCTCCCATCGGCAGCCCCGTCATTTCCCGGGGTGTCCGTCACGATGCGTTCATCGCTACAGGCAACCAGCGAACCGGCAGCCAGTGTGGTCAGCAGTATGTTCGTTATTCTTCGCATAGAGAATTCGTATTTTAGTTGACGTGGGCTTTATCAATACTCGCCGAGGTTCACGGGGCGGTAGATGACTTGCCAGTCGAGGATGCGTACGGTGACGCGCATATAAGTTTCTTGCGGTTCCACATCGACATGGATGGGGATGTCCGCCAGACAGTTCAGATTCCACTTTATACCTCCGTTCGCCTTGCTGATGTCGTCGAGCAGGGCGGCAAGGCTCTTGTCGAGATAGGTTGTCTCGGGAGAAGCCAGGGTGAGGCGTACACCCTCATAGCTGTTTCCCATGCGAAGGACGGCAACGCGCAGGGCATCGTCCGCACCGCGGGCAGTGGTGGTGGAGGTGTACAGGGTAGGACGTTCGATGTTGCCCTGCCTGAAGTTCACCTGTGGGTTTTCGTCCTTATAGGTAAGGGTCAGCTGTTCGTCCGCTTTCGCACCGGAGAAACCGACGCTGAAGGTCTGGACGTAAGGACGCAAATTCACAGTCGCATTCATCAGGGTAAAATGTTCGTCCTGGTTTACGGGGACGCTGAGTTCCGTCACGCCGTAGAACAGTTGGGGCAGCCTTCCGTTGTTGGCAGCCACCTTCTGCAGGTCCATCTTCCAGGGCACGGCATCGGTCACGGTGTTGTAGTCGTTGGGTGTCTCGGCAGCCCAGACGGTGATGACGTAGTCGCCGGCAGGAAGCATGGGGAAAATGGGTTTGTAATTGCTTAGTGCCGTCGCGTTCTTCTCGGACCGGACATCCACGAGCTTTCCCGTCTTGCGGTCGAAGACAGCCACCTGCACCTCATGCAGTGCGCTCAGGTCATACTTGTAGTAGTCCCCTTCCCCACCGGCAGTGGCACATTCATCGTCGGCGATGGCGGTAAGCTCCACCTGCAGGTCGGGCTGGCAGACGTCCTGATGGTCGTAGATACAGGACCCGGCAAGCGGTGCGAGGAGAATCAGTGCGAGGTATGTAAGCAATTTCTTTTTCATAATCTTCTCAAAAGTACTGTTTCTAGTTGGGGGGATACCCCGTCAAGGGGATATCAAACATTCTATCAGGCAGGCAGTGCGCCTGCCCGATAGAATGTGCTCCGGGCGTGAGTCAGGCAGGAATGTGCCTGACATTCCGCGCCGGATGATTTAGGTTATTGGATATGGGATTAATATTCACCGAAGTTAACTTCTCTCTTAGAAACCTTCCACTTCAGAACTTGAGCCTTCACAGCCATGTAGGTATTAGCTGTCGGATTCGGATCTTTGTCAACAGTAGGAGTCGGGTCTGTAGGATCGGGTTTCGGCAAGTTAGGATCATCGGGGTCAGAGGGGTCATTGTTCATCGGACGACCATAGAAGCCTGTGATCTCCAACACATAGATGTAGTTACGCAACGTGTTACCACCGTTGAATGCATTACCTGCACTTTCTACGCGATTCCACAATGCCATGTAAGCACCACGACCATTCTTATAAGTGAAACCATCGTGTTCAACATCTACACCATCGATAGCAGCCGCGAACTTGTCTTTATAGTATTTACCCTTGGCCTCGCTGTAAAGATAAGATATCGTACCCTTAGACTTATCTTGGGCGTCGACCCATATCTTATCTGCTGCAAGTTTTGTTACCTTAGTACCCTTCTTGTACCAGATATCTTTAGTTGACTGATCTGCAAACGTTAATGTTTTCTTATCGTAAGTTTCTGCATCATTGGGATCTTCAGTTACATATTCAGCAGTCCAGATGGTAGCAGGAACATAAGTCACATACACTTTGGCAGAAGCAAAGCGGTCATAACCGTTCTTGTTATCCTTAGCTGATTGAAGAGCGGCAGCATCAGCTGTATTCTCGAAGAAGTAAACAGCTTTATCACCTGCAGTGAAAGGTACATCTTGTTTGTCTGTTACTGCAGGAGAAGGCTTCAAGTTCACCGGTTGAGCTTTGTAAAGGATACCCAAATCATCATTTGTTGCGTCTTGTGCCTTTGCTTGTTTAGCAGCCACACCCATACGGAACAAACCAGCCTCAACAGCCTTAGTTGCATCGCCAACAACACCCTTTTCAGATTTCAGCGTATTGATGGCAGACTCACCCGGAACGTTGAATGCGTTAACAAGCAAACCACCATTCACACCAGCAAACGTAAGGTTTTGGTTGTAAACTTGACCCAATACCACAGTACCAGTCTTCACATCAATCATCTGGTCAGCATCGTTTTGAATCTCGTCTGAGGTATAAACCATACCTTTGGAGAGTACACGAGAAACCTCAAAGGGGAACAAGTTGGAAGCTTCATTCTCCACTTTCGAAGGATCATCGATACCAGCAGCAATCTTATGCTGATCAATGGTACTAGACATCGTGAATCCTGTTCCAGCAGTAAAATCCGTAGCACCAGCTTCAACACCGGCAAACTGTGCAATTCCGGCTACAATAGCACCTTTCGTATCCAGCTTAATGGTGGCAAGGTCATTCACCTTTACAGCATCCCCATAGAAATCGTTCGTGTTGAGAACAACTCCCATCGGAATCTGATTATCAACCGGATTTATCTGCCAAGCTGCAGTCTGCCAGTCATCTTTACCAGCCGCCAAGCGATAGAATTTGCCTTCGGTAGCTACTGTAGTTTCAGGACTCATCTTCTCAAATGGCTTATTATCGGCATCCCAATAAAAAGCCATGTCTTTAATAGCCTTCTCATAGTCTTCACCTACATACTCACCGTCACCGGTATTTCCGGCTCTTGTGCCCGGGCTAGCCATAGAAACTGTCAGACCCACGTAGGTGTTACCTTTAGCCACATCTTTACCATTGTCAACGCTGTTGACAACATCGTCAGAGCAAGACGCGAGGGCTAAGCCCACGGCTGCGCTGAAAAGAAAAAACTTGTTCAACTTCATTGTTACAGAGTTTAGATTAGTAATATAGTTAATTAGGGATAGTCGTGAAATAGCTTAAAGATATGCAACT
>ULSY01042350.1_pt1 | contig 12990 bp, 14 predicted proteins | sample 1957201 | NCBI WGS metagenome assembly ULSY01 (sample SAMEA4835723, study PRJEB28245) | human gut metagenome | biome: gut microbiome; material: fecal sample | place: Denmark | collected 2008
AGCCTCCCCAAGCTGGCCGTCAAGCAAGGTGACCCGGAGGCCAAGACCGGCGTGGTGGGCGCTTTCTGCCGCACCTATGACATCTACCGGGCCATGGATGAGCTCATCCCCGGCATGTATGAGGCCGTGGACACAATGCCTGGCCGGTACACCTACCTGGGCGGCTCCACCACCGGCGGCGCTGTGATCTACGACAACGGCAAATTCCTTTACAGCCACCACGCCACTGACCCGTGCAGCGGGCGGCTGGTCAATGCCTTTGACATGGTACGCCTCCACCGCTTTGGGGACAAGGACGATGAGGCCCAGCCCGGGACCCCCACAAACCGCCTGCCGTCCTACAAGGCCATGTGTGAGCTGGCGGTCCAGGACGCCGATGTGGCCGCCCTGATGAGCCAGGAGCGCTACCAGGAGGCCATCCGGGACTTTGAGGGCGTGGAGCCCACCAACGAGGAGGACCCAGCCAACTGGATGGCCAAGCTGGCCGTGAACACCCAGACGGGGCTCCCCAAGGCCACCATTGACAATGTGTGGATTATCCTGGAGCATGACCCCCTCCTCAAAGGCAAGTTTGCACTCAACCAATTTGCTGGCCGTGGTGAGGTCCTGGGGCCCTTGCCGTGGGACAACCGCACGGAGCGCCGCTTTTGGGATGACAACGACAACCAGGGCCTCTACTGGTACATGGAGAGATACCACCACATCACCGGCAATGGGAAGATTGACGGGGCCCTCTCCCTGCACTCCACCGCCCATGCTTTCAACGACATCCAGGACTATCTCCGGGGCCTGATCTGGGACGGGGTGCCACGCCTGGACACCCTTTTCATCGACTACCTGGGGGCGGCTGACAGCCCCTACACCCGGGCCGTCACCCGCAAGTCATTCACCGCCGCCGTGGCCCGTGCCATGGTCCCCGGCACCAAGTATGACACCATGCTCATCCTGTCCGGGGCGCAAGGCCTGGGCAAAAGCACCCTGCTGGATAAGATGAGCCGGGGCTGGTTCAATGACAGCATCCGCACCTTTGAGGGCAAGGAGGCCTCTGAGCTGCTCCAGGGCGTCTGGCTGGTGGAGATTGCGGAGCTGGACGCTTTCCGGCGCACAGACATTGCCCGCATCAAGCAGTTTCTCTCACTACGGGCTGACCGTTTCCGGGCCGCTTATGGCCGCCATGTCAAGGAGCTGCCCCGCTGCTGCGTCTTTTTCGGCACCACGAATGTGAGCGCCTACCTCCAGGACAGGACCGGCAACCGCCGTTTCTGGCCCGTGGATGTGGGCCTGGGCCCCGTCACAAAGAATGTGTGGGCTGATCTGCCGGGAGAGATTGACCAGCTGTGGGCGGAGGCCGTGGTCCGCTGGAGGACCGGAGAGGCCCTTTTCCTCAAAGGCGATCTGGAGGAGGCCGCCAAGGCCAAGCAGGAGGAGCACCGTGAGGTAAGCACCCGGGAGGGCCTCATCACGGACTTTCTGGAGCGCCAGGTGCCGGAGGACTGGCCCAGCTGGCCGCTGGACCGCCGCCGCATGTTCTGGGCGGGGGCCGTGCAGGGTGATGTCAAGCTGGTGGACCGTGACCGGGTGTGTGCCCTGGAGGTCTGGTGTGAGGCCCTGGACGGCAAGCAGCGGGACATGAGATACAGCGACACGGCGGAAATCAACAGCATCATTGAGGCCTCTGCTGACTGGGAGAAAAGCGCCAACTCCATGCGCTTTGGCTATTGCGGAAAGCAGCGTGGTTTTCTCCGCCGGAGGGACATTTGACCCCCGGAACATTGAGCGGAACATTGGGTGGAACATTCAAAAAACGGCCTCCAATGTTCCGGGACATGTTCCGGGCAATGTTCCGGGCAATGTTCCGGGCAAAACCCTTGAAAACACTGGATTTTTTGGCAAGTGGAACATTGGAACATTCATTTTCTATTGATTGTGAAATAGAGGAAATAGAGAGAAAAAAACTCTCTAACCCGCCTGTATGCGTATATGTATAGAAATCAATGTTGACAATGTTCCACCCCCTCAGATTGGAGGTTGAAAAGCATGAGAGAAAGCAGCATAGAAAGCTACCTTGTCCGCAAGGTGAAAGAGCACGGCGGCCTATGCTATAAGTTTGTGTCACCCGGCAATCCTGGTGTGCCTGACCGCATCATCATCACCCCCACCGGCAAGACGGTGTATGTGGAGCTGAAAACAGAGATTGGGAGGCTGGCCAAGGTGCAGAAGTGGCAGCGGAGCGAGATGGAGAAACGGGGGGCGGATGTCCGAGTGCTTTATGGCCTGGATGCCGTGAAAGATTTTTTGAGGGAGGTTTTCACCGATGCAGTACACCCCGCATAACTACCAGGCCTACTGCATCCAGCGGGTGGTGGAGGACCCGGCCATTGGGCTGTTTCTCCGGCCAGGCCTGGGCAAAACCGTCATCACCCTCTCTGCCGTCAATATTCTCAAGTATTTCCGCTGGCAGGTGGCCAAGGCCCTGGTGGTGGCCCCCAAAAAGGTGGCAGAGGCCACCTGGAGCAAGGAGGCGGCCAAGTGGGACCACCTCCAGCATCTCCGGGTGTCCACCGTCCTGGGGAGCGCCAGCAAGCGCATCAAGGCCCTCAACACTCCGGCGGATGTCTATGTGACTAACCGGGAGAATTTTGAGTGGCTGGTGGACTACTACCAGCAGGCCTGGCCGTTTGATATGGTCATCTTTGATGAGAGTACCAGTTTCAAGAACTCCCAGAGCAAGCGTTTCAAGGCCGCCAAGCGCATCCGCCGGTTTATCAAGAAAGTGGTGCTGCTGACCGGCACGCCGTCCTCCAAAGGCTTGATTGATCTGTGGGCCCAGGTGTACCTCCTGGATGGTGGTGAGCGCCTGGGGCCGTCCCTGTCCGCCTACCGGGAGCGATACTTTGACCCAGACAAGAGGAGCCGGACCCAGATTTTTTCCTACAAGGCCAAAGATGGAGCGGAGAGCGCCGTGCTGGATGCCATCTCAGACATCTGCATCTCCATGAAAGCGGAGGACTATTTGCAGCTGCCGGACTTCATCCAGCATGAAATCCCCGTCCTCCTGGATTCCAAGGCCAAAAAGGCCTATGACCAGTTTGAGCGGGACCTGCTGCTGGAGGTGGATGAGGACATCATCACGGCGGGCACCGCCGGGGTGCTGGTGGGCAAGCTGCTGCAATTCTGCAATGGGGCTGTGTATGGCAATGACGGCAAGGTGGTCCCTGTCCATGACTGCAAGCTGGAGGCTTTCACGGAGCTGCTGGAGCAGCTGAACGGGGAGCATTGCCTCACATTCTACGGCTACCAGCACGACAAGGACCGCATCCTGGAGCGCATTGAGAAGTACAACCGGGGCCGGGCCGAAAAGCTGAGGGTCCGGGTCTACAAGGGCGTGGAGGATGAGGAGGCCTGGAACGCCGGAGAGGTGGATGTGCTACTGGTGCATCCGGCCTCCTGTGCCTACGGCCTCAACCTCCAGGCCGGTGGCCGCCATGTGGTGTGGTATGGCCTCAACTGGAGCTTTGAGCTGAATGACCAGGGAAACTGCCGCCTGTACCGGCAGGGCTCCCCCTACGAAAAAGTGTTTGTGCATTACCTCATTGTGCAGGGCTGTGAGGATGAGGATGTCATGGCCACCATACGGGACCGGGCAGACACCCATGAGGCTGTCATGCGGGCCCTAAAGGCCAGAATACGCAAGGTAAAGGAGAGTGCAACATGAGCATCGTTATGAACAAGGAAACCATCTACACGGATGAGCTCATCCGGGAAAACGCCCGTCTGACTGTTCAGCATGAGGCGGACAAGCTGGCCATTGAGGCCCTGCGGCAGCAGGTCCAGGACCTTGAGCGATACGCCAAGGAGGCTGAGGAGGCCGGGGCCATGTGCAACGCCGTCCAGAAAGAGGCCGCCACGATGAAAGCGGAGCTGGATGCCGAGCGGGCCGCTTATGCCAAGCTACTCAAGGACATGCACTTTGTCATGGCGGGCGGTGACCCTTGCAAGGTGTGCGCCAAGGTGTGCATGATGGGTGAGGGAAACTGCCAGCCGGAGTGGACTGGAGAGAAAACGGAGGACTGAGCGCATGACCTTGGAAGAGCTGTCCCAGCTGTATTACTTAAACCGGGAGATTGAGATGGACAAGCGCCGCCTCCAGGAGCTTGAGGTCAAGGCTTTGCCTGGGGCTCAGGTCCTCACCGGGATGCCACACGCTCCGGGTGTGACAGACAAGGTGGGTGAGTGTGTGGCGGAGATTGCTGATCTGCGGGGCATCATTGAGGCAAAATGCCAACAATGCCTCTATGAGCGGAGCCGTCTGGAGCGTTACATCTCCAGCATTGATGACAGCTTCCTCCGGCAGATTTTCACATATCGTTTTGTCAACGGGCTCCCCTGGCGTCAGGTGGCGGCCTGTGTTGGCGGGGGGAATACCGGGGACGGATGCAGAAAAGCCGTGAAACGGTATCTGGAACGGAACTAAAAGAGATTGTCCGTTTTGTCCGGTGTATTTATGTTACACTGACATAGCGGGTATAGCCTCATCATGGTTTTACCTCCTTTGAGGATGGCGGCGGGGTGACGGAGCAAGCACCAGATCCCCGCCGCCATTCATTATGTCTTTTTGGCTGCTTTTCTCACAGAAAAGCGGCTTTTTATTATGTTTTGGGGTGGTGAGCGTGGCAAAGCTGAATGACAGACAAGAGCGGTTTGTGGATGAGTACCTGGTGGACCTCAATGCCACCGCCGCCGCAAAGCGGGCCGGGTACAGCGAAAAAACAGCCAGGAGCCAAGGGCAAAGGCTGTTGACGAATGTTGACATACAAGCCGCAATCCAAAAGCGCCAGGCAAGGCTCCGGGGCAAGCTGGAAATCACCCAGGAGCGGGTGCTGGAGGAGCTGGCTGCCATAGCCTTTGCCAACGGCACGGACTTTGCAACCATCAACCGCAATGGCCTTGTCCGGCTTGTCCCCACGGATGATCTGCCGGAGGACAAGAAAAAGGCCGTTGCCTCCATCAAGGAGGGCCAATATGGCACGGAGGTCAAGCTCCATGACAAGGTAAAGGCGCTGGAGCTGCTGGGCAAGCACCTGGGAGTGTTTGACAGCGGCAATGGTCCTGGCAATGAGCAGGAAAACAACATCTTTGAGGTCATTGACCAGAGCACCAGAGAGGAGATAGACACGGATGAGATACCAGAAATTGAGCCCCCGGCAAAATCTGGCCATGACCTGGTGGAATAGGCCGGGCTTTGAGGGCTATGACGGCATCATCTGTGACGGCTCCATCCGATCTGGCAAAACCGTGGCCATGACCGTGGGCTTTGTTATGTGGGCCATGAGCCGCTTTCAAGGCCAAAACTTTGCACTGTGCGGCAAGACCATTGAGAGCTTGCGGCGCAATGTGACCTCCAACCTGCCCAACTGGCTGGCTGGGGTGTTTTCTTTTCGGGAGTACCGCACGGAAAACAAGATTGTGGTGACCGCCGCCGGGCGGAGCAACAACTTTTACCTGTTCGGTGGGCGGGATGAAAGCAGCGCCTCTCTCATCCAGGGCATCACCCTGGCGGGCGTCCTGCTGGATGAGGTGGCCCTCATGCCCCGCTCCTTTGTGGAGCAGGCCTGTGCCCGCTGCTCTGTGGACGGCTCAAAGCTCTGGTTTAACTGTAACCCAGAGGGGCCGTCCCACTGGTTTTATCTAAACTGGATATTGGAGGCCGCCAAGCGGAACATGCTGCACCTCCATTTCACCATGGATGACAACCTCAGCCTCTCCGCCTCCGTCAAGGCCAGGTATGAGAGCCTTTACTCTGGCGTGTTTTATGACCGCTTTATCCGGGGCCTCTGGGTGGTGGCGGAGGGGCTGATTTACACCATGTTCAACAAGGATTTTCATGTGGTGCCGGATGTCCCCAGGCCCTATGACCGCTACTACATTTCCATCGACTACGGCACCGCAAACCCCACCAGCATGGGGCTCTGGGGCCGGGCAAGCGGGAAATGGTATCGCATCCGGGAGTATTACTACAACAGCCGCAAGGTGGGCCGCCAGCTCACCGATGAGGAATATTATGCAGAGCTGGAAAAGCTGGCCGGTGATCTGCCCATCCGGGCGGTCATCGTTGACCCCTCAGCGGCCAGCTTTATTGAGGTCATCCGGCGGCATGGCCGCTTTTATGTGGAAAAGGCCTCCAACTCTGTCCTGGACGGCATCCGGGATGTGGCCACCAGGCTCCAAAGCGGGGACATTTTCATCTGCTCCTGCTGCACGGACTGCATCCGGGAGTTTGGGCTCTATCGCTGGGACGAAAAGGCCTCAATGGACCGGCCCATCAAGGAGAATGACCACGCCATGGACGAGGTGCGCTATTTTGTCCACAAGATTTTTGCGCCCGAGATTTTCAGCTTTTGAGGTGCGCTATGTTTGAGCAGCAATATGTTTTATCTAAGATTGAGCAATGGGCGGAGCGCCTGCCATATAACACTCTGCGGATTGAGGTGGAGCTCCCTGGGCAGACCCTCACGCTGGAGAAGTGCAAAGCCCGGCCCATTGGATTTACCCCCCAACAGGAAAACCAGAAAAGGAGGTGATGCACGGTGGTGGTGCTTAATTTGCGGGATGACTGCGTGGCCAGGGCGGCCACTAATTTCCGCCGGGGCATGACGGACAAGCGCTTTTTGGAGCTTGAAATCACGGCCTGGCTGGGCTCCAAAGAGCGAAAACGGCAGCTGGCCGGTGAGGCCTACTATGACGGGGACCAGGATGTGACCCGCCGCAAGCGCATTGCCCTGGACGATGACGGAAACATCAAGGTGCTGGAGCATCTGCCCAATAACCGATTGGTCCATAACATCTATGCCAAGACGGTGGACCAGAAAACCAATTATTCCTTTGGGCGGCCTTTTTCTCTTGATACTGAAAACAAGGCCTATGCAGAGGCCCTCTCCACCGTCTTTGGGTCCCGTTTTCAGCGGACCATGCACAACATTGGAGAGGGTGCCTGGATTGGCGGCAAGTGCTGGGTGTTCCCCTACTACGACCAAAACGGGGAGCTGGCTTTCCAGCGCTTTCCCGCTGATGAGGTTTTGCCTTTTTGGGCGGATGCTGACCACACCATCCTGGATGCTGCTGTCCATGTCTATGTGGTGCTGGAGTATGACGAAACCGAACAGACCAAGGATGTGGTCAAGGTGGAGGTCATGCACGGCGGCGGCGTGGATTGCTTCATCCGCCGGGATGATGGCACCCTGGAGCCGGACGATTTTGCCCGCTCTGGGCCGTACATAACCAACACGGACCCCCAGACAGGCGAGGAAACCGGCTACAACTGGGAGCGCATCCCCTTGGTGTGTTTCAAGAGCTCCCACCATGAAATCCCCCTGCTGTCCAGGGTGCGGTGTCTGCAAGACGCCTATAACAACATCATCTCCAATTTTGCCAACCAGATGGAGGAGGACATCCACTCCACCATCCTGGTCATCAAGAACTATGACGGGGAGGACCTGGGACGGCTCCGGGCCAACCTGGCCACCTATGGCGTCATCAAGGTCCGCTCTTTTGAGGGCTCTGAGGGTGGAGTGGACACCCTCCAGATTGAGGTCAACGCCGAAAACTACAAAGTGCTGCTCTCTATGCTCAAGGATGCCATCATTGAGAACGCCCGGGGCTACGATGCCAAGGATGAGCGCATGAGTGGAAACCCTAACCAGATGAATATACAGAGCATGTACTCTGACATTGATCTGGACGCCAACGGCATTGAGATGGAGTTTCAGGCCTCCATGGAGGAGCTGCTCTGGTTTGTCAATAAACACCTGGCCAACACTGGCCGGGGGAGCTTTGACGGCACGGAGGTCAAGGTCATCTTTGACCGGGATGTCCTCATCAATGAAACGGAGGCCATCAACAACTGCAAGAACTCTGTGGGCATCCTCTCTGATGAAACCATCGTGAAAATGCACCCCTGGGTGAGCGACCCGGAGCAGGAGCTCCAGCGCATCAAGGATGAGAAAGAGGAGGCCATGGCCGACCCCTACCAAGCCGCTTTTATGAAAAACCGGCAGAACGGAGGGGACGGCTCCGGCAATCCCGTGACCGATCAGAACGGCGGTGGCGGCAATGCCGAGGAATAACCTCCAGCGCAATGCGGACTACTGGGCCCAGCGCATGAAAAACATGGAGGACGCCCTGCTGGACCAGTCCTATTCCTATGTGGAAAACCTGGATGCTCAATTCCGGGCCGCTGAGGCTGAGATTGAGCGCCAGATGTCTGCATGGTATAGGCGCTTTGCCGCCAATAATGACATCACCCTGGCCGATGCCAAGCGGCTGCTCAACAGTGATGAGCTGGCAGAGTTTCACTGGACTGTGGAGGAGTACATCAAGCACGGCGAGGAAAACGCCCTCACCGGGGCCTGGATGAAAGAGCTTGAGAACGCCAGCGCCCGGGTCCACATCTCCAGGCTTGATGCCCTCAAAATCCAGCTCCAGCAGCAGGCGGAGCTCCTCTATTCCAACCAGCTGGACTACCTGGACACGGTGACACGGCAGGCCTATGCCGGGAGCTACTACCACACGGCCTATGAAATCCAAAAGGGCCTGGGTGTTGGGTGGACCATGCAGGCCGTCAATGAAAACACCATCAAAAAGGTGCTCTCCCGGCCCTGGACCACGGACGGCCAGACATTCCGTGACCGCTGCTGGACGAACAAGCAAAGCCTTGTCAACTCCGTAAACACCCAGCTGACCCAGATGATTATACGGGGGGAGCCCTCGGACAAGGCCATCTCCGCCATTGCCAAGCAGTTTGAGGTGTCCCGCTCCAAAGCGGGCCGCCTGGTGATGACGGAAAGCGCCTATTTCTCCAGCACGGCCCAGCAGGACTGTTTCAACGCCCTGGGCGTGGAGCAATACCAGATTGTGGCCTCTTTTGACCGGGACACCTGCTCCCTTTGCGCTCAGCTTGACGGCAAGGTGTTCCGCATGTCGGACTATCAGGTGGGGCTCACCGCTCCGCCGTTTCATCCGTGGTGCCGGTGCTGCACCTGCCCCTACTATGCGGACATGGAGGGCATTGGAGAGCGATGGACCAGAAACCCGGACGGCACCACAAAGAAAATACCGGCCAACACCACCTTTGATGAGTGGCGGCAGAGCTTTGTGCAGGGCCCCACACCTGGTTTGCAAACCCAGGCCCCGGGTGTTACAATTACAGCAAAGACAACCCCGCATTTCCAGAATGTTGTGCAAGGTCTGCCGTCCGCTCCCAGCGGCTACACGGACGCCCTTGAGCAGTATTATGCTGCGGGCAACCAGACGGCCCAGGCCGTCTTTGAGCGCTATGTCCAGCCCGGCTCTGTGGCGGACGGGGCTTTCTCCGGCACGCCGCATTTTGACAGCCGCATCCAAAAGGTCAAAATGAACTTTGCCGCCGACATGAAAGACCCCAGAGGCCCGGCAACAACCTTTTTCCATGAGCATGGCCATTTTGTTGACTTCACATCCTGCGCCGGGAGTGGCTACACCTCTTTGCAGACGCCGGACTTTGGTGATGCTCTGAAAAAGGACTTTGAGGCCTATGTCAAGGCCACCATGAAAGCCAACGGCACCCGGAAAAAGACGGATGCCTACACCATCATTGCCCGGGAGCTCATGGACGCCGATCACAACGCCATTTCCGATCTGTTCGGCGGGCTCTCCAGGAACAAAGCCCGGGGCAATTATGGCCACGCCACCCGCTACTGGACATACTACGGGATGCTGGAGAAAGAGGCCTTTGCCCACATGTTTGCCGCTCAGTTTGATGCTGGGCGCTACGCTCTCATGCAGAAATATTTTCCCACCGCTTTGGCGGAGTTTGAAAAGCTCTTGAAAGGTGTGATTTGATGACGCTTTTGGAATACAGCAACAGCAAGCAGGTGCAGGACGCCGCCACCGCCTATGCTGAGAGGCATGGCGGGAGCTTTTTCTGGGAGGAGCCCGGAGGCGGCTTTGTGTATGAGCTGGAGGAGGACACTTTTTCCCCTCCGGCGGATGCCACCGTTGACCAGGTGCTCAAGGACCTCCAGGGCGGCAAGCTCATTCCTGACATCTGGACAAAGCTGGAGGACCCCGGCCCGGATGTCCTCTATTAAACCGTTGATGAAAGCATCGTGCTGAAAAGCACGGTGCTTTTTTCATACCCAAATACCGCCGGGCCCCGGTGGAAACCAACAGGGGCGCTGCCATACCGGGACTGGCCGGACACAAGGAAAGCAGATAACAGGAGGTAAACGAAACATGAAACTTTTGTGGCTCAAGGAAATCATTGGCGATGCCTACACGGAGGACATGGACGCCGCCGCCTGCCAGGCGATTGGCAAGGACTTTGTTGCCCGTGCGGACTTCAACGCCAAAAACACCCGTGTCAAGGAACTGGAGGCCCAGGTGGGCCAGCTTGAGGAGGCCGCCAAGGGACATGCCAAGCAGCTGGAGGAGCTGAAAAAGTCCGCTGGTGACAACGAGGAGCTGACCCGCAAGATTGGTGAGCTGGAACAGCAGAACAAGGCCGACAAAGCCGCTTTTGAGAAAGAGCTGGCCACCATCCGGCTGACCTCTGCCGTGGATGCTGAGCTCACCGCCGCCGGAGCCAAGAACAACACCGCCGTCCGGGCTCTTTTGGCTGACTACCTCAAGGATGCCAAGATTGAGGACGGCAAAGTGGTGGCCAAGGTCAACAATGAGAGCATCACCCTGGCCGCTAAAATCGAGGCCATGAAAAAGGACGCCGCCACGGACTTTCTCTTTGGCAACCCCGGCGGAAAGCTGAGCGGCTGGAAACCCGGGGACCCCGACAACGGACGCAAGCCCGGCGAGGGGAAAAAGCCCTCTGAGATGTCCTACACCGAGCTGGCGGCCTGGATGGCCGAAAACCCGGATGCAAAGCTGGAATGAGGTGCAATATGAGAAACATTACTACCCCCACCAAAGCGGTGTCTTTTGAGGACGCCCTGAGAAATCTGGCCGCTAAGCTGACCGGCAAGCCTGCCGCATCTCTGCCCCGCACCCAGGAGGCTGTTGTGCAGTTTATCGCTGACAACATCTCCTCCGTGAAAGAGCTGACGGATGCCATGGCTGTTGAGCTGGCCACCCGTCTGACCCAGGAGCTTGCGGAGGCCATCGTCAAGGAAGTCATGGCCCGCCTCTCTCCTGCGGCCTCTGAGGAGCCCCAGGAGGACCAGGATGCCGCACCCGATGAGCAGGCCTCCCCCGAGGCTGAAACGCCCGCTGAGGAGCCCCAGGCGGCTCCCAAGACCCGCAAACGCAAGACCTAAAACTATTTTGTAAGAAAGGACGATTGAATTATGCCTAACACCAAGTTTGACGCCAAGTCTTTCAATCCCCAGGCTTTCAAGTATGCGGTGGACCGCATCCCCCGCACCCGGCTCAATGAGATGCGGAAGTCCAGAGCCCTGGCGGGCAACCCCGACATCCGGGAGGTGTTCAGCACTCAGGGTGGCACCGGCTATGCCCGTATTGCTATGAGAGGCCTGCTGGACGGCGATGCTGTCAATTATGACGGTCAGACCAACATCACCGCCACCTCCACCAAGACCTTTGAGCAGGGCGTGGTGGTCACTGGCCGTGCCAAGGCCTGGACTGAAAAGGATTTTTCCTTTGACATCACCGGCGGCATTGACTGGATGGACAATGTGGCCCAGCAGGTTTCTGAGTATTGGCAGGACATTGACCAGGACACCATCCTGGCCGTCCTCAAGGGCGTCTTTGCTATGACCGGCGGCCAGAGCGCTGAGTTTGTGGCCAAGCACACCTATGAGGTGGCAGGCAACATGGAGGCCACCACCATGAACAGCGCCACCGCCCAGGCATGTGGTGACCGCAAGAAGAAGTTTTCTCTTGTGTTCATGCACTCTGTCCCCGCCACCAACCTGGAAAACCTCAACCTGCTCACCGCTCTCAAGTACACCGACAAAGACGGCGTGACCCGTGACCTCACCCTCTACACCTGGAACGGCAAGACGGTGGTGGTGGATGATGGCATGCCCGCCGAGGACGGCTATTTCCCCGCCAGCTCCACCGATGAGGGAGCGCTCCAGGTCAAGGCCTCTGGTGCCTCTACCGGCCAGATCAACCAGGCGGAGGTCACCCCCTACTTTGGCGAGGGCACCCCGGCGGCGGACAGCTATGTGGTCCCCGGCACCCGCTACACCACCTATGTGCTGGGCGAGGGTGCCATCAACTTTGAGGACATCGGGGCCAAGGTCCCCTATGAGATGGCCCGTGACCCCAAGACGGACGGCGGTGTGGACACCCTCTACACCCGCCAGCGCAAGGTCTTTGCCCCCTTTGGCATCTCCTACGAAAAGACCAGCCAGGCCACTCTCTCCCCCACGGATGCGGAGCTGGCCAACGGTGCCAACTGGTGCCTGGTCCATTCCGGCGAAAGCAGCGAGGGGGACCGCTCCTACATCGCCCACAAGGCCATCCCCATTGCCCGCATCCTCTCCAGAGGCTAACGGCCATGGAGGCCGTATATGAGGCCGTTGTGACCCGGCTGGCCATGCTGGGCTACACCGTCACGGACGATGACAAAACCGGCCTTGAGTACACCATCCGCAAGTGCGAGGCAGAGCTCCTGGCGAACATCAACCACCGGGAGCTCCCGCCTCCTCTTTTTTATACGCTTGTGGACATGGTGGCCGGTCAATTCCTGTTTGATAAGAAAGCCGCCGGAGGGCTGGAGGGCTTTGACTTTGAGGCCCCCGCCAAGAGCATCACGGAGGGTGACATCTCCGTCACCTTTGCCGAGGCCAGCGATGGTGCAAGCAATGCGGAAAGCCGCTTTGACACCATGCTGTCCAGGCTCATGCACCCGGCAGAGAGTACCCTGGCGGCTTTTCGGAGGCTGAGGTGGTAGCAATACCCGCCGCCTACAAAAAGGCCGTCCAGAGCCTCTGGACCGGTCTGGCCACCGTCACCGTGCGGCAGGGAGTGCTCAAC
>ULSY01016860.1_pt1 | contig 12965 bp, 9 predicted proteins | sample 1957201 | NCBI WGS metagenome assembly ULSY01 (sample SAMEA4835723, study PRJEB28245) | human gut metagenome | biome: gut microbiome; material: fecal sample | place: Denmark | collected 2008
CGCATGAAGTACGACGAGAGCATCAAGATTTATAGGGACAACCTTGCCGTCATGAGCTTTGCGGAAGCGAACGGAAGGGAGAAAGGTAGAGCCGAAGGTAAAGCTGAAGAAAAGATTTCCATAGCCCGCCAAATGAAAGCTAAAGGATTTCCAACAGAATTAATTGCTGAAATCACCAAACTTAGCAAAGAAGACATCGAACAACTCTAACTTCAGACTTGTAAACCAAGACACACTATGGAAGAATCACCACTCATCAAAATGATCAATGAGCAGTTCAAATGCATCTCACACATTACCGACATATCTGCACTGTCCAAAGAGGACCGCATAAAGTACGATGAGACCATAAAAATTTACCGGGACTATCTTGCTGTAATAAGTTTCGCAGAAGCTACTGGACGGGAACAAGGTTTCAAAGAAGGACTGGAAGAAGCACGTAAAGAAAGACTGGAAAAAGAGGAAAAGGAAGGACGGGTAGAAGAGAATATTTCCATAGCCCGCCGAATGAAAGCCAAAGGAATTTCAACAGAACTAATTGCTGAAATCACCCAACTTGGTAAAGAAGACATCGAACAACTCTAATCCTGGGAAAGGGATGGGAAAGAGCCAAAGATGAAGATAGTCTCCTCACAAAAATAAAGCAGCAAACGTTTTGTCACACCCCATGCGTTTCATTATCTTTGCCCGTTAAAGACAAACAAACGACAAACACCGACGCATGAAAGTTATCGATTTGATCAAGGAACACCAGAAGACAGCTTTCTCTTTCGAGATTCTCCCACCCCTCAAGGGGACGGGCATTGAACGACTCTACCAGACCATCGACACGCTCCGCGAGTTCGATCCCAAATACATCAACATCACTACCCACCGCAGCGAATACGTCTACAAAGACCTCGGCGGGGGACTTTTCCAACGCAGTCGTCTGCGTCGCCGTCCCGGAACGGTCGCTGTGGCTGCTGCCATACAGAACAAATACAACATCACCGTGGTGCCCCACATCCTGTGCAGCGGCTTCACCCGGGAAGAAACGGAATATGTATTGCTCGACCTGCAGTTCCTCGGCATCACCGACCTCCTGGTGCTGCGCGGTGACAAGGCACGCCATGAGAGCATGTTCACTCCCGAAGTGGACGGATATGCACATGCCATCGAACTGCAACAACAAATCAACGACTTCAACCGCGGCGTGTTTGTCGACGGGTCGCCTATCAAAGTCACCGGGACACCCTTCCACTATGGAGTGGCATGCTACCCCGAAAAACACGAAGAGGCACCCAACATGGAGTCGGACATCTACTGGCTGAAGAAGAAGGTGGAGGCAGGAGCGGAATATGCCGTGACGCAACTCTTCTATGACAACCGGAAATACTTCGACTTCGTGGAACGGGTACGCCGCGAGGGCATCGACATCCCCATCATCCCGGGCATCAAGCCCTTTGCCAAGCTCTCGCAACTCAACATGATTCCGAAGACGTTCAAGGTCGACCTCCCCGAACCACTTGCCTCGGAAGCTGTCCGCTGCAAGACCGACGAGGAAGCTGCCGCACTGGGAGTGGAATGGTGTGTGGCACAATGCCGCGAACTGATTGCCGCCGGCGTTCCGAGTATCCACTTCTACACAGTGTCGGCTGTCAACAGCATCCGCGAAGTGGCAAAACAAATCTTTTAAACCGAAGACTTTATGTATTTCAAGGACATCATCGGACAAGAGACAGTTAAGCAACGGCTGCGACTGGAGGTACGCGAGGGACGCGTCCCCCATGCACAGCTCTTCGCCGGTCCGGAAGGGACGGGAGCACTGCCGCTTGCCATAGCCTATGCCCGCTTCCTGCTCTGCACACGGCGGGGGGAAGAGGACGCCTGCGGGACCTGCCCCTCGTGTGTGAAGCTCAACAAGCTGGCACATCCTGACCTCCATTTCGTGTTCCCCGTGGTCAAACGGAAGGGAGGGGGCGACACGGTGTCCGACGACTATATACGCGAATGGCGCGAACTCGCCATCAGCACGCCCTACTTCGGCATGAACCACTGGCTCGACGCCATGGGAGCCGAGAACCAGCAGGCACAGATTTTCGTGAAAGAGAGCGACGAACTGGTGCGTAAACTCAGCCTGAAGTCCAGCGAAGGAGGCTACAAGGTGGTCATCATCTGGCTACCCGAGAAGATGAAGGTGGAGTGTGCCAACAAGTTGCTCAAGCTGCTGGAGGAACCGCCGGCACAGACCGTGTTCCTGCTGGTAAGTGAAGAGCCCGACCGCATCCTGCCCACCATCCTCAGCCGCACACAGCGCATCAATGTTCCCCGGCTGGAGGATGCCGAGATTGCTGAGGCACTGAAGGCCCGCTTCGGACTTCAGGATACCGATGCTGCCGAGACGGCACGGTTGGCGGAGGGAAGTTACCTGCAGGCACTCGAAATCATCCACCTGAGCGAAGACACCCAGCTCTTCTTCGGACTCTTCGTGAGCCTGATGCGCCTGGCATACCAGCGCAAGGTGAAGGAGATGCGCGAATGGAGCGACACCGTGGCAGCCATGGGACGTGAACGGCAGAAAGACTTCCTGACCTACTGCCAGCGCATGGTGCGGGAGAGCTTCGTGTCGAACTTCCACCGGAAGGAGATGAACTACATGAACCGCGAGGAGGAGAACTTCACCATCCGGTTTGCCCCGTTCATCAACGAGCGCAACGTGATGGGCATCACCGACGAGCTGGCGGAGGCACAGACCCACATCGAACAGAACGTCAATCCGCGCATGGTGTTCTTCGACTTTGCCTTGAAAATGATTGTACTATTAATACAGTGACGTCCGTCCCACGGGAAGGGCTTCACGCCACCTAAAAACAACAAGTTTATGGATTTCAAACTGAGAAACGGCTGCGGCAGGCTATGTGCCAAGGGATGCGGCCGACAAGATAACAAGCTGAACACCTACGACTGGCTCGCCGACATCCCCGGAGGAGACGAGGTCTGCGACATGGTCGAAGTGCAATTCAAGAATACCCGGAAAGGATACTACAAGAACAGCAACAAGCTGAAACTGGAAAAAGGCGACATCGTCGCCGTCGAGGCAAGTCCGGGACATGACATCGGTACCGTGACCCTCACGGGACGGCTCGTGCCGCTCCAGATGCGGAAGGCAAACCTGAAGCCGGATGCCGAGATACGCCGCATCTACCGCAAGGCAAAGCCGGTGGACATGGAGAAGTATGCCGAGGCAAAGGCGAAGGAGCACGACACGATGATCCGCTCACGCCAGATAGCCGCAAGCCTCAACCTCGACATGAAAATCGGCGACGTGGAATACCAGGGCGACGGCAACAAGGCCATCTTCTACTACATCGCCGACGAACGTGTGGACTTCCGCCAGCTCATCAAGGTGCTCGCCGAGGTGTTCCGCGTACGCATCGAGATGAAGCAGATCGGCGCCCGTCAGGAGGCAGGACGCATCGGCGGTATCGGTCCCTGCGGACGGGAGTTGTGCTGCGCCACCTGGATGACCAACTTCGTCTCGGTATCTACCAACGCCGCACGCATCCAGGACATCTCGCTCAACCCGCAGAAGCTCGCCGGACAGTGTGCCAAGCTGAAGTGCTGCATGAACTACGAGGTGGATGCCTACGTCGAGAGTGCCAAACGTATGCCTTCCCGTGAGATTACACTGGAGACAAAGGACGGCACCTATTACTACTTCAAGTCGGACATCCTCAAGGGACTGGTCTCCTACTCCACCGACAAGAACTTCGCCGCCAACCTGGTGACCATCACCGGCAGACGCGCCTTCGAAGTCATCAACATGAACCGCAACGGAGCCAAGCCGGACAGCCTGCTTGAAGAGACTCCCGTCGCCGAGAGCAAACGGTCCATCGACCTCCTGGAGCAGGAGAGCCTGACCCGCTTTGACAAGAGCAAGAAGAACAAGAAAAAGAAGAAGAACGGTGCCCAGGCTGCCGGCAACCAACCGTCCGCCAATGCCGAAGGGAGAAAGCAAAACGCCTCTTCCGCTGAAAACAAGAAGGGAGGAGAACCCAAGAAACCCCAGGGCGAGGCACGAAACAAGCCGCAGGGTGAACCCAGGAACAGACAGCCCCAAGGTGAAGCCCGGAACAAGCCCCAGGGCAAAGACAGGCAACCTGCCGCCGCTGCCAGCGGAGAACGTAAGCCGGGTAACAACCCCAAGCGACGCAACAACAACGGCAACCGTCCGCCGAAAGAGGGCAACAAGGGACCGCAGGGACAAGCGCCCCAGGCACCCCAGGATGCCCGGCCCAACCCAGACAACAATCCCCAATGAGACGCTCCTGCAAACAGTTCATACAATTATTCTTCCTGCTGCCGGCGGCACTGCTGTCGGCAGCAGGTTGTCATGCACCCCGGGGGTACCATGCCTTCCAGAGTCTGCCGACTGACGGATGGAAACGCGGCGACACCCTGCTCTTCACGCTCCCCCGGCAGACGGAGCCTCAGCACTATCATGCCCGCATCGAAGTACGCCACACGGGCGACTTCCCCTACCGCTCCCTATGGCTGGTCGTCAGCCGGAACACCGTCGACTCGCTCACCTTCCGGACCGACACCATCGAGTGTGTCCTGACCGACCCGAACGGACACTTCGACGGAGATGGCATCAACAACCTCTATCAGAAGAGCTTTCCCCTCCCCGACCTTACCCTCCCTGCCGGCTTCACTCCCACCGTCAAGATTGCCCACCACCTGCAGGACCGCTACCTGACAGGCATCACCGACGTCGGTATCCGCCTTTACTGATTCCCCTTTTTCCCTACCGTGTTTTGTTCAGCGGAAGCCACTTTACACCTTCCCCACTTTCCGCTCCCTCTCCCATCAGTCCGGCACCTGCCGCTACCTATTCCAGAAACACCTGTCGCCTATGCCGCAAAGAGCGGCAGGGAAACTCCTGCCCGGGACGAATGTCCACCCCAAACGACCAACCGACGAACAACGAACAACGATTCCACGTTAAAAATTCAGCATCCCCACAGACAACCTGCAGTTCCCTGAAGTCCTGCAATTCTTCTACGTCGGCTACAAGTCACGCGAAGTGCGGGTCACCAAGCCGGAGACGCTGGACATCACCCTGGCGGAAGACGTGAGCGAGCTGAACGAAGTGGTAGTCACCGGCTTCATTGCCAAGCAGAAGAACAGCTACACCGGTTCACAGGCTACCGTCAAGAGAGAGGAACTGCTCTCCGTGGGTACGAAGAACGTGTTCGAGAGCATCGCCGCCTTCGTGCCGGGCATGGAGATTGTGCAGAACAACAACATGGGTTCCGACCCCAACACCCGCCCCGACATCAACATCCGCGGACGCGCCAGCTTTGAAGGCTCTGCCAACATGCCGGTGTTCGTGGTCGACGGAGGCATCGTGGATGTGGACTATGTCTATGACATGGACATGAACGACATCGAGACGGTGACCGTCCTGAAGGATGCTGCCGCCTCGGCACTCTACGGTGCGAAGGCTTCTGCCGGTGTCATCGTCATCACAACCCGCAGCCTGCAAGGCGGAAAGCTGCGCTTCAACTACAGCGGGACCGTCCGCCTCTCTACCCCTGACCTGAGCGACTATGACCTGCTCGACGCCCGCCAGAAGCTGGAGTACGAACGGCTGGCAGGACTCTACACCAGCACGTCCGATGACCTGCTCGACCAATACCGACTCGACCAGCTCTATGCCGAACGGCAGGCACTCGTCGCCGGCGGACTGGACACCGACTGGATGTCAAAACCGTTGCGCAACGGTGTCTCCCAGAACCACAACCTCAGCATGGAAGGCGGCGACGAGTATGCCCGCTACTCCGTGGGCGTGCGCTACGGCAACGAGGAAGGTGTGGTGAAAGACTCCGGACGCGAACGCTTGACGCTCAACTTCAAGCTGTCATACAACCTCGACCAGAGGTTCTACATCTCCAACTCCACAACCATCAACAACGTCAAGAACGAGGAGTCACCCTTCGGCTCGTTCAGCCAATATGTCAACCTCAACCCCTACGACGACCCCTACAATGCGGACGGCACGCTGAAGCCCGAGCTTTCCTACCAGCAGATAAACCCGCTCTATGAAGGTTCCATCGGCAGCTTCCGCAAGAGGGAACAGTTCTATGTGATGAACAACACCGACCTGCGCGTATGGATAAAACCCGAGCTGCGCCTGGACGCCATGTTCTCGTTCACCAAGCACAAGGATGACGGACGCTCGTTCACCTCCCCGCTCTCGAAAGACGAACTGAAGAAGGCGGCCGCCCTGCGCGGAAAGATGGACGAAGACAACAGCAAGTCGATGGACTACTCCGGCAAGCTGATGCTGTCCTATAATAAATATGTATACAAGAAGCTTTACCTGAGTGCGATGGGTGGAGCCAACGTGGATGCCTCAGACTCCGACGACGCCACCTATAGCACCACCGGCTACTTCTCCGACAAGCTGGCTCACCCCGCCTTTGCCTCCCGCTACGTGGACGGAGCACCGACCGGCAGCGACGGCATCGAGCGCAGCGTCGGCTTCTTCGTCAACGCCAACACCATGTGGGACGAGAAGTACTTCCTCGACGTCATCTACCGCTACGAAGGCTCGTCGAAGTTCGGAAAGAACAAACGCTTCGCACCGTTCTGGAGTGTCGGCGGCGGATGGAACATCCACAAGGAGAGCTTCATGAAGGGTGTCCCCGTGGAGTTGCTCAAGCTGCGTGCCAGCGTGGGCTACACCGGCAACGTGAGCTTCTCGCCTTACCAGGCCATGACCACGTACCAATACAAGGGAGAGTATGACTACTACAAGGGCATCGGCTCCGTGCCCATCACCATCGGCAACCCCGACCTGACGTGGCAGCGCACCCTCACGACCAACGTCGGTGTGGACCTGACCATGTTCAAGGGACGGTGGGACCTCTCGCTCGACTATTACATCAAGAACACCGACCAGCTGCTGCTCGACGTGACCAAGGCGCCGTCCATCGGTGTGGCCACCGCCCGTGAGAACGTCGGTTCGCTGGAGAACAAGGGGCTGGAGTTCCAGACGCGCGTCATCCCCATCCGCACCAAGGACTGGTACTGGGGCTTGTCGCTCAACTTCTCGCACAATACGAACAAAATCAAGAAAATCAGTAACGCCCTGCAGGCTCTCAACGAGAAGAATGCCGCCGCGACCAAAGACGAGGACGGAAATCCCATCCTCGCTCCGCTGCCCCTCTACGAGGAAGGACAGTCGCTCACGGTGCTGAAGGTGGTTCCGTCGGCAGGCATCGACCCGGCAACGGGCAAGGAGGTCTTCATCAAGCGCGACGGCAGCTACACGTTCGACTATGACTCACGCGACAAGGTCGTCTTCGGCGACACCACCCCGTGGGCATACGGCAGCATGGGTTCCTACCTGACCTGGAAACAGCTCTCGTTCAACCTCCAGTTCGGCTATTCGTTCGGTGCAGTCACTTACAACCAGACCCTCGTGTCGCGTGTGGAGAGTGCCAATCCGGAACACAACGCCGACGTACGTGTCCTGGAGTCGCGCTGGAAACATCCCGGCGACGAAGCACGCTTCAAGAACATCGCCGACCGCAGCCCGCACGACCAGACCAGCCGTTTCGTGGAGAGCGAGAACTATGTCGAGCTGAAGTCCGCTTCCCTCGCCTACGAGTTCACGCCGAAGCAGCTCTCGGGATGCTTCATCAACCGCCTGCGTCTGGAGCTGATGACCAACGACCTGTTCTACATCTCGTCCGTGAAGCGGGAGCGCGGTCTGACCTATCCCTACGCCCGCACCGTTGAGTTCTCAGCCAGAGTTTCATTCTAAAAACGCGTCCTACAATGAAAAGACTATTTATTCCATTATACCTGTTGCTCTCCCTCCTCACCGCGTCCTGCGAAAGCTTCCTGGATGTCAACCCGAAAGGGACAGTCGAGGAGGACAAGCAGTTTGCCAATGTACAGGGATTCAGAGAAACGATGTATGGAGCCTATGCGACCATGGCATCCAAACCACTCTACGGACAACAACTCTCGTGGGGCTTCACCGACCAGATCGGACAGATGTTCGTCTATGCCTCACCGGGGCAACTCAGCTACAAGGCGGGACAGTACAGCTACCAGGTCGCCGAGGTGCGCGAGGTCATCAACAACATCTGGAGCGCACTCTACCAGGAGATCTCCTATGTGAACAACATCATCGAGCACGCCGAGTCGACCGCACTGACTGACCCCGACATCACGCTCATCAAGGGCGAGGCCTACGCCCTGCGTGCCTACCTGCACTTCGACGTCCTGCGCCTCTTTGCCGGCGACTACATCCGCTCGACCAAGCGCGACGGCATCCCCTACTCGCTCCATTACGACCTGAAGCTGAAGGAACTGCTGTCGCTCGACAAGGCATACGAACAGGTGCTGGCGGACCTCACCACCGCCGAGGAAGCCCTGAAGGACGACGACCATGTGACGACAGACCGCACGGACCTGAACTCCGTCTATGCCAAGCTGCGCTACATGCACATGAACAAGTACGCCGTCTATGCCCTCAAGGCACGTGTCTACCACGCCATGGGCAAGAACGAGGAGGCCGCACGCTACGCCCGTCTGGTGATCGGCAGCACCGACAACTTCCAGCTGGCCAACGGCACGACGGAAGGCGTGAACGCCGTGAAGCGCTTCCCTGCCGACAACGAGAAGAACAAGGAACTTATCTTCGGTCTCTACACCGCTGCCCTCAGCAAGGACGTGGCAGACGTATTCGTGCCCGACTCCTACAACGAAGGCACGTTCATGCAGGGCCGACGGGACCTGAACGAGCTCTATGAGCTCAGTGAGGCCAACCTCAGCCCGGACATCCGCTACGCCCGCTACTACTTCGCCTCGGGCAAGGTGTTCCAGTTCACCCGCCTCGTGGCTTCGGAGGACGACAAGATGAACGGTCTGTGCATGCTCCGCCTGCCGGAGATGTACTACATCCTCTGCGAATCCATCTACGACACCGACAAGGCCGGAGCCATTGCCGCACTGAATGCCGTACGTGCCAGCCGCGGACTTGCCGACGTGCTGGAGAGCAAGGTCGACACCAAGGCACACCTCATGCAGGAACTGCTCCGCGAACGGATGCGCGAGATGCCCGGCGAGGGACAGGCCTTCTTCGCCCTCAAGCACTACAACCTGCCTTTCACCTCCGTCCTGGGAACGGCAGTGAAACCGTCCGACGAAATCTTCAACCTCCCGTGGCCGCAGAAGGAAGAGGAATTTGGCAACACGAACAAATAGGAAACACTCAAACGAATCATAATGATGAAACAGACGATATACTACACACTGCTACTCCCGGTACTGGCCGTCCTGCTGGCTGCCTGCGACGGCATCACCTACGACGGTACCTTCAGCGAGGAAGGCTATTACACCGGGATGCGACGCGCCTACTTCGACAAGAAGGACACCGTGCGCTCCTGCTCCTTTGCACTGTCGGGCATCGACGAACAGACCCGGGTCCTGCTGATCCCCGTCCGCATGATGGGACCGAAAGCCGCCACCCCCATCCGGCTGAAGCTGGAGGTAGACCCCGCCTCAACCGCACAGAAAGGCACCCAATATGAGCTGCCCGACGAGATTGCGTTCAACACCGACTCGGTCAATGCCTACATCCCGTTGACCGTCCTGCGTGCCGGGTTGCCCAAGGACTCGCTGGGCAACGTCTTCCTGACGCTGAACCTGCAACCCACCGACGAGTATACCACCGAAAAGGCATTCAACAACTCCATCACCATCAAGATGAACGACTTCCTTGCCAAACCGGCATGGTGGGACTTCGAAATACCCGGCTTCAGCTATCGGGACTACTATTGGGGCCCATACACCAGCATCAAGTACCTCAAGTGGCTGGAGTTCTATGACATGGATCCGGACAAGCTGAACGACGTGATGAGCTACACCTACGACTGGACAGTGACACTCCCCAAAGTAGTCGAGTATTTCAGAGAACACCCGGAGTATGAACAGACCTTCGGCACCGCCTATCAGAACTAAAAACACCGTGCACTATGAAGAAAAGAATCCTATCAACCCTCCTCGCCGGTCTGCTGCTCGCACCGGCATTCGTGTCGTGCATCAACGACGACTCCAAGGAGTTCGGGTCTGTACCCATGGCGCAGATTCAGCTGCAATCGGAACTGCAGGAGCAATATGACAAGGAGAAGATGGAAACACTCTCGCTCACCGCTCCCGACATCACCCAGGCTCCCCTCCAGAAGGACGTGAGCTACACGTGGGAAATCGGCGGCAAAGTGGTGTCGACCGACAAGAAACTCGACTACGTGTGCGAGGACTCCGGCACCTTCCCCGGACGCCTGACCATCAAGAACGCCGACAACACCGTCTACCGCCAGTTCACCGTCAAGGTGCACTTCCCCTACGAAGAGGGCGTCTATGCCCTGGCAACCCGGGACGGCAAGACCGTGGTCACCTACGTCAGCGAACGTTTCAAGGGCGAGAAGGTGGTCTATGACGCCTTCGGCGCGGAGAACCTCGAAGTCTCCTTCCCGCTCGGCAAGGAGCCCACGGCCCTCTACTACCTGAACACCCGTCGCTTCACCGAGGGGAAAGTCAGCAAGGAGGCAAGCCTCTTCTACATCGCCACCAAGAACCCCAACAAGTTCTACCGCGTACAGGCGGACTCCATGATTGTGAAGAAGAGCTTCAACGAAGTGTCCTACGGCTCGCCCGTGACGGCTGTCATCGACGACTGGAAGGCGGACACCGAGTTCCAGCACGGCTCGGGCTACGTCCTCATCAAGCAGGGCAACCGCATCTGGGCTGCCAACTACGAAAGCCAAGGCATCGGGAACTTCGGTGTGGGACAAGAGCATCTCGCCGGGACGGAGATTGACGACAAACTCCTGGTCACGGCGACACAGACGCTGTACAATCGCGACGGCGTGGTCGTCTTCGACAAGAAGAAAGGCGCCCTCTTCGGCTTCAACGACCTCCGCAAGTTCAGCTACTACAACGAGCTGGGCGACTACGACTACCTCGGTTCCTTCGCTTCGGGACCCGGACGCTGGAAGGTCGTCAGCGTGTTCCAGAAGAAAGACCTCAGCGAGTGCAAGTATTACTACTTCGACCCGGGAGCCAACAACAAGGTCGACTTTACACCGGCACTGGAGAACGTCACCATCCCCGGACTGAAGGAGCGGCCCGTCCTCGCCGTGGCACGGAATACGGAGTTCCTGTTCTATGCCGTAGGCAAGCAAATCTTTGCGCACTACGTCCCCGTAGCCAAGTTCCCCGAACAGAATACGCCCCTCCTCACGCTCGACAAGGAAGGCTCCATCGTCTCCCTGACCCTCTCGCCCGACGGCTACAAACTCATCGTCGGCATGGACACTCCGGGAGCGGAGAAGCCGGGCAGCATCTTCGTCTACGACATCTCGCGCATCGAGCGTCCCGCACTGCTCTACAAGGCAGAGAACTGCACGGGCAGCATCAAGCAGGTAGCCTACCGTCCGCTTGACTGACCCGCCCCGTCCGGAGAACAGCCGGAACGGAAACAACCACGGCGCACGGGCTTCCGCCTGTCTGCCTGAGACACTTGGATGTAGAGAGACCGACCGCAGGCAAGCGGCCTTCCTCTACATCCGGGTATCTTTCTATTTGCAAGAACATCAATCCATTTAAACAACAACAGACATGAACCTGAACTTGCACCCCCACGTGTGGGTACTGGCACTGGCGATGCTCTTCGCAGGCACTTCCGCCTTCGCGAACCGCACCCGGACAGCCGCAAAAGACTCGCTGGTGACGGCAGCCAAAGACAGCACCGAAGCCAAGAAGAAGGAACAGAAGAAACTTACCCCCTACGAACGGCTCTTCGACGGGAAGACCGTCGTCTCCGCCAAGGGGAAATTCGCCAACCTCTACCTCATCGACAAGAAGGTCTACCTGGAGTATCCGGTGGCTGAACTGGGCAAGGAGCTGATGCTGAGCACCACCATCGCCGCTACCTCCGAACCGACCATCCTCACCGTCGGCAAGACCAACACCGAGCCGCTCCACTTCCGCTTTGCCATGGAAGACAGCGCCATCGTCATGAAGTCCGTCAACGCCGTGCTGGTGAACCCCTACAACCAGGCTTACGAACAGTCCGTCTCCGCCCTGCACTACGCCGGGGCGTCCATGGCGAAGTTCAACATCGAGGCGTTCAACAAGGACAGCTCTGCCGTGGTCATCAACCTCAGCCCCTTCGTGACCGCCTCCAACAGCATGATTCCCATCGTACCGAATATTGTAGACCCCTACGTCGTCACCCCGCAGCCGAAGAACGAGCTGAACTACGTCAAGCAGCTCAAGGCGTTCGACACCAACTGCACGGTGCGCACCGAGATGAACTACCTCCTCAACGCCACCCTGGCAGGAGTCCTCACCGTGGCATCCAACCTCCCGGTGTCAGCCGAGGTCAACTTCACGCTCAGCCGACTGCCCGAGAGCCGGATGCTGCCGCGCATCGCCGACAGCCGCCTGGGCATCGCCTACAACCGCAAGCTGAAGCTGCCCGACTACGCCGAGGGCATCCAGGCACAGTACTGGACCCAACGCTGGAACCTGGTCCCCGCCGACAAGGCTGCCTACCTCGCCGGAAAGAAGTCGCGCCCCGTGCGCCCCATCACCCTCTACTTCGACCGCGACTTCCCCGCCGACTGGAAACAGGCGGTGCGTGAAGGCATCCTGGAGTGGAACAAGGCATTCGAGGCGGCAGGCTTCCTCGGCGCCATCGAGGTGAAGGACTACCCGACGACGCGGAAAGACTTCGACATCGACAACTACACCGTGTCGAGCATCCGCTACTCCCCCTCCATCGGGCAGACCGTGCAGGGCAGCTTCGGCGCCAACCCCTCCACCGGCGAAATCACCCACGCCACCCTCATCGTCAGCAATAACATCGGACAGCTCATCGCCCAGCAGAAGTTCGTGCTGAC
>ULSY01019625.1_pt1 | contig 12944 bp, 11 predicted proteins | sample 1957201 | NCBI WGS metagenome assembly ULSY01 (sample SAMEA4835723, study PRJEB28245) | human gut metagenome | biome: gut microbiome; material: fecal sample | place: Denmark | collected 2008
CCTGACCGTCCTGATGACCTACATTGGGGTGAATTATTTCCTCGGCGGCATGCACAGCTATGCATAAGGGAGAAACAAGGACACTCTCAAGAAAGAAAAAGCAGTCTGCCGTGTATGATTTTTGGAGATTATACTACCTTTGCAACACATACATTTATTTATAGAAGTCACATGCAAACAGCAGACAGCATTGTTATTATCCCGACCTATAATGAGAAGGAGAACATCGAAAACATCATCCGTGCCGTCTTCGGCCTGGAGAAAGAGTTCCACATCCTGGTCATCGAGGACGGTTCACCCGACGGAACAGCAGCCATCGTGCGCCGCCTGCAAGGTGAGTTTCCCGAGCGCCTGTTCATGATCGAGCGCAAAGGGAAGCTGGGATTGGGCACCGCCTATATCACCGGATTCAAGTGGGCCATCGAGCACCGCTATGATTATATATTCGAGATGGACGCAGACTTTTCGCACAACCCCAACGACCTGCCCCGTCTCTATGATGCCTGTGCAAAAGAAGGGTACGATGTTGCCATCGGCTCCCGCTACATCAGCGGGGTCAACGTTGTGAACTGGCCCATGGGGCGTGTCCTGATGTCCTACTTCGCTTCGAAATACGTGCGTTTCGTTACCGGACTGAAGATACATGATACTACAGCCGGCTTCAAATGTTACCGACGCGAAGTCTTGGAAACCATACCGCTCGACCACATCCGTTTCAAGGGTTATGCCTTCCAGATTGAAATGAAGTTCACCGCCTACAAATGCGGATTCAAAATCAAGGAAGTGCCGGTCATCTTCATCAACCGAGAACTTGGAACATCCAAAATGAGCGGAGGCATCTTTGGTGAGGCCATGCTGGGCGTCATCCAACTGAAGCTAGACAGCTGGTTCAAACATTATCCCAAACGTAAACAATCCTAAGCCCTATGAACAGATTACTCATCGACCACGTCCGCATCATCAATGAGGGACAGACCTTTGACGGAGCCGTCGTCATCGAAGGCGAAAAGATTTCCGAAGTACTCCGTTCCGGAGAGAAGCCCCGTGCTGCATGCGACACCGTCATCGACGGTTCAGGTGCCTGCCTGATGCCCGGAGTCATCGACGACCATGTACATTTCCGTGACCCAGGGCTGACCCATAAGGCAGACATGGTGAGCGAAAGTCGTGCCGCAGCTGCCGGTGGCGTCACCTCATTCATGGACATGCCCAATACCAATCCGCAAACGACCACCCTGGAAACCCTGGAAAACAAATTCCGGGATGCCGCTCTCAAAAGCCGGGTGAACTATTCATTCTATTTTGGAGCGACCAACAACAATGCCCCCCTGTTGAAAGAGCTGGACAGGAATCAGGTCTGCGGCGTCAAGCTGTTCATGGGTTCCAGCACAGGCAATATGCTGGTGGACCGTATGGAAGCTTTACGCACAATCTTCCGGGAAGCAGGCATGATTATCGTGGCACACTGTGAGGACCAGTCCGTCATTTCGGAAAACACCCGTCGCTACAAAGCACTTTACGGGGATGACCCGGATGTCCGGTTCCATCCGGAAATACGAGATGCCGAAGCCTGCTACCGCTCTTCCTCCCTGGCAGTCCGGTTGGCCGAAGAGACCGGAGCCCGCCTGCACATCGCCCATGTCAGCACTGCACGCGAACTGGAACTTTTCAGCAGCGCCCCCATGGAGCAGAAAGCCATTACCGCCGAAGCCTGCGTCGCACACCTCTATTTCACACAAGATGATTACGCGACATTGGGCACACGCATCAAATGCAACCCGGCCATCAAAAGCGCTGCCGACCGGGATGCACTGCGCCGTGCACTGACCGACGGACGGATTGATGTCATTGCTACAGACCATGCCCCCCACCTGCTGAAAGAAAAAGAGGGAGGAGCGCTGAAAGCCGTCTCCGGAATGCCCATGCTGCAATTCTCCCTCGTCACCATGCTCGAAATGGCGGATGCCGGCATCTTGCGTCCGGAAGACGTCGTGGAAAAGATGTGTCATGCACCGGCCCGCCTGTTTGCCATCGAAGGACGCGGTTACATCCGTCCGGGATACCAGGCAGACCTGGTTCTGGTGCGTCCGAACAGCCCGTGGACGGTCGATAGCAATACCATCCTGAGCAAATGCGGCTGGAGTCCGTTGGAAGGGCACACTTTCCAATGGAGAGTGGAACGCACCTTTGTCAACGGACGGCAAGTATACAACCACGGACAGATTGACGACGACTGCCGGGGGCAAGCCCTCCGCTTCCAGCGAAACTGATACGATTTATTTTTAACCCAACCTCAACATTTACAACTATGACTATCACTTACAGAATTCACGAACTGACCGACTACATCAACTGGATCTATTTCTTTCATGCCTGGGGATTTCAACCCCGCTTTGCCGAAATTGGTAACGTCCATGGATGTGATGCCTGCCGCGCCATGTGGCTGACGGACTTCCCGGTAGAAGACCGTCCCAAGGCAGCCGAAGCCATGCAGCTTTTCAAAGAAGCCCAACGCATGCTCTGGCAGTTGGATGAAGACTACAAGGTTCACGGTGTATTCCGCCTTTGTAAAGCCAACAGCAAGGGAGACAACCTGATACTTGACGATGAGACGGTATTCCCCCTCTTACGTCAGCAGACGGTCAAAAAGCCCGGAGACCCCTGTCTCTGCCTGAGCGACTTTGTCCGTCCGATGGAACAAGGAGTCGCCGACACCGTAGGATTGTTTGCCACAACCGTAGACCGGGAGATGGAAGAACTCTACGAAAACGACCCGTACAAACGCATGCTGGTGCATGTCCTTGCCGAACGCCTGGCTGAGGCAGCCGCTGAACGGTTGCATGAGCAGGTACGCAAAGAGTTCTGGGGCTATGCCAAGGATGAACGGCTCACCATTCCCCAACTGCTGAAGGAAGAATATCAGGGCATACGCCCGGCAGTCGGCTACCCTTCCCTGCCCGACCAATCCGTCACCTTCCTGCTCGATGCATTGCTGGACATGAAGCAAATCGGTATCCACTTGACGGAAAACGGTATGATGGATCCCCGTGCTTCAGTTTGCGGACTCATGTTCGCTCATCCACAATCCCATTACTTTGCCGTAGGAAAGATTGGAGAAGACCAGCTTGCCGACTATGCATCCCGCCGAGGCAAGAGCCTCGAAGAGATGCGGAAGTTCCTTGCCGCCAATTTAAGTGAGTAGTCCCTGGATTGCGAAAAGAAATAACCTGTAAATCTAATATCATGCTTCAACGAATCACCCTCTTCTTATTAATCTGCATGGTGTTATCCGATTGGTACATCTATGCAGCTTACATCCACCATCTCACCCGACGATGGTGGCTCCGGTTACTCTACTTCCTGCCGTCACTTGTCCTGCTTGTGACACTGGTCATCCTTGTCACCCACGAAGATTACAGTGCACGACAGACCCATCTGACAGGATTGTTCGTCATCGTCTATATGGCATTTACCATTCCCAAAGGATTGTTCTGCCTCTTCTCTCTCCTTGGCAGAGCATTCCGACGGTTATGGAAACCCGCAGCTACAGTTGGTACAGCCTCCGGTTTGTTTGTCGCTCTGTCCAGCATGGCAATGGTACTTTACGGCACTATTTGCGGATGGCATCGCTATGAGGTCAAAGAAGTCTCGTTTGAATCGGCTGACCTCCCTGAAGCCTTCGACGGTTACCGCATCGTACAGTTCTCGGACTTGCACATCGGAACCATTGCCGGTTATCCCCGTCGTGTCCAGGAGCTCGTCGATCTCATGAACCGACAACAAGGCGATCTCATTGTCTTTACGGGAGACCTGGTCAATCACCGCGCCACGGAATTGGACGGTGTCGAAAACATACTCAAGCAGCTCCATGCTCCCGACGGTGTTTTCTCCGTACTGGGCAATCACGACTATAGCACCTACATCCGATGGAACAGTCCCCGTGAGCGGGCAGCCAATCTGGAAGAGCTCAAACAACGTCAGGCCCGAATGGGATGGAAAATGCTGAACAATGCCCATGCACTGATTCATCGGGGAGATACCTGCATCGCTTTGATCGGTGTCGAGAATCAAGGTTATCCTCCATTCCCGGAAAGAGGTGATCTCCCCAAAGCGATGAAAGGTACGGAAGGAATGTTCAAGGTCCTACTCAGTCACGATCCGACCCACTGGCGTCGTGAAGTATTGCCCGACACCGATATACAGCTGATGCTTGCCGGACATACCCATGCCATGCAGTTCCTGCTTTTCGGATTTACACCTGCCTCCTGGTTTTACCCTGAGAATCGTGGAATGTATCTGGAAAACGAACGCGGCCTTTACGTCAACATCGGCGCAGGTGAAGTTATGCTTCCCTTCCGCTTTGGCGCATGGCCCGAAATTACTGTAATAACTCTACACAAAAAACAGAAATAACCATTACCTTTGCAGCCAAATCGAATATCATAATCATGGGAAAAATAGTATATCGCGTTTATCAACTATGCATTGCATTGCCAATCTTGCTAGTCCTCACTCTACTGACGGCTTTGACCACCATCGTCGGTTCATTCATCGGAAGTGCGCACTTTTGGGGGTATTACCCCGGTAAGATCTGGTCCCAACTGATTTGCCGTATCCTGTTACTCCCGATTAAGGTCAACAACAATCAGCTGGTCAAAACCAACCAATCGTACATCTTTGTAGCCAACCATCAAGGTTCGTTTGACATCTTCCTGATATATGGCTTTTTGGGACGTAACTTCAAATGGATGATGAAGAAATCGCTCCGCAGCATTCCTTTTGTTGGAAAGGCATGCCAGTCCGCCGGGCATATCTTTGTTGATAAATCCGGTCCCAAGAAGATACAGGAGACGATTGAACAAGCACGCCATACATTGATTGACGGAACTTCGCTGGTCGTATTTCCGGAAGGCAGCCGCACTTTCAATGGGAAAATGAAACCATTCAAAAAAGGTGCTTTCCAATTGGCAGATGAGCTCCAGCTACCCATTGTCCCCCTAACCATCGACGGTTCATTCGAGGTATTGCCACGTACCGGAGGTTTCATCAGACGTCACCGCATGATTCTCACCATGCATGATCCAATCTATCCACAGGGACAAGGACCGGAAGATATCAAAATTACCATGGAAAAAGCTTATTCAGCCGTACAAAGCCGTCTGCCTGAATGCTATAAGGATTAAAATCAAATACGCGTTCTATATCATTCCAATACTTCCGCCGAAAGCCTCCATAACTTTCGCAGAAGTATTGGAATCTTTCTTTCCAAAAGGATTGACATACACAATTCGTGGATTGCACCAATGGCATCCATCGCTTTCCCTCCTGCTCGTTCTCAATAACTCTCATACTTTTCAGTTAAGCCTGCTCTCTATCCCAATTCCTATCCGATTCAAAGCCATAAAAACGGAGCCCTTATAACAGGTTTTCCAAAAATAAAAAAGCTCCAATCCCGTTGGGAATCAGAGCTTTTCCTAATCTTACTTTGTAACTGGCGGTGCGTACGGGACTCGTACCTGCCGCTTATAATATCTTTTTAATCAGTAACTTATGCGTAACCTAAAATTTAATGGTTACGACTTGGTTACGATTTCATCTTGTCAATTTTCGTAGCTTATGACACCACCGTGTCACCTTTCGATTGCGAGTGCAAAAGTACTACACATTTTTGAAACATGCAAGTTCTTGACAATATTTTTTCAGCCTTTTTTTCAAGTGCAAGGTGCGAGCCTATATTATATAAATAGGCTTGCACCTTGCACTGAACTAATTTTGAACCTATTAACCTTACTCCTGACCGAAACGGATTGACCTCGCATTTTCCCGCAAAAAAAATGCAGGAACAAAAAAATTATGGTGTAGTACACGTATAGTATACCATGCGGATTTTGACTTATCGGGAACTTTGCGGCAAACATTTCAATAATTAGGATTATGACAGAAGTTATCGTAATGGAAAGTGCCGCCTATCAAAAGATGATGGGGCAAATAGCGAAAATCGCTGAGTTCATTACCAAGAATGAACACAAGTTGCAGGATTGCGACTTTGACAACGATGTATGGCTGGACAGTCAAGAAGTGGCCGATATGCTCCATATCAGCACACGCACCCTGCAACGGTTAAGGAGCGACGGACTGGTAGAGTATTCGGTGTTCCGCCGCAAGTGCCTGTACAAGCTCTCAGAAATAGAGAAAAAGGTACGGGAAAAGGTTATCACGTGTGAACCGCACCTGATAGACGTTTACAAGAAGAACCGGTTGTTGGATATAACAAAGGACGAAGACAATGAATAAGGAGGATATTTTGCAGGCGACGGACAGGGGGCTTTCGGTGTTCAGACACTACCTGCCCGTGCCGTTCCGCATCGGTAAGAAGTTCCTGAATCCTTTATATAAGGATACGAAGGCATCGTGCAACGTATATTATGACCGGCGGCATTCGGTGTATAAGATGAAGGATTTCGGCAATGAGGAATATTCCGGGGACTGCTTCGAGTTGGTAGGGACAATGACGGGGCTGAGTTGCAGGAACGCGAAGGATTTCGTTGAAATCATGCGCATCATTGACCATGACCTGCATTTGGGGTTGGCGGACGGTTACGAAAATTGTGTGGACACATCTTCCGTTCAGGTAGTTTGTCCGCCCACGCCGGAACAGGTGATAAAGAAAATACGCCCGTATAATATCGTACCAAGGGCGTTCAATGAAACAGACCGGATATTTTGGAGCAAATCCAGAATCACGGAGCATACATTAAATAAATATAATGTACGGCCTCTGCATTCGTTCAGTTCCGTCAATCAGGAAGGGAAAAGCTATACCTTGACTGAAACGGCACAGGAACCGATGTATGGCTATGTAGGCGACAAATACATTAAAATCTACCGCCCGCGCTCGGAGATGCGTTTCCTCTATGCCGGAGATTTGGGCGACAATTACTGCTTCGGACTTGACCAATTATCCGCCAAAGGGGATTTGTTGTTTATCACAGGCGGTGAGAAAGACGTGATGAGCCTTGCGGCAAACGGATTCCATGCCATCTGTTTCAATTCGGAAACGACGGTCATCCCTACCTCTGTGCTGATGCTGCTCTCCTACCGGTTCAAACACATTGTCCTGCTGTATGATATGGACAAGACCGGTCTGGAAGTTTCCGCCAAACGGCAGGAAGAATTGAAGCCGTTTGCATTGAAACGCCTTTTGCTGCCACTGTCAGGAACAAAAGAAGAAAAGGATGTAACGGATTATTTTGCGTTGGGACACACGCACGACGATTTATTGAAATTGTTCTTAAACCATTTGGATTCATTATACAAGGAAGATATGTCAGCATTAAAATCATGCGAGTTGGATTTCAACAACCCGCCACCTGTGGCACAGACAATCGTATCGGTGAACGGCGTGCCGCTCGGAACACAAGGAAACCTGCTCTGCATCACCGGCGGGGAGGGTACGGGGAAAAGCAACTATGTGGCCGCCCTGATTGCCGGTGCTGTGAAACCGGAAAACGCGGAGGGCATCGACACGCTGGGCGTTTCCATTGAAGGGAACCCGAAAGGCAAGGCGGTGCTGTTCTATGACACCGAACAGAGCGAGGTGCAACTATACAAGAACGTAAGTACCCTGCTGCGCCGTTGCGGGCGCGACACGATGCCGGAGTGGTTCAAGGCATACTGCCTGACGGGAATGAGCCGCAAGGAGCGGCTGAAGTCCATTGTGCTCAGCATGGACAAGTTCCATTACCAATACGGGGGCATCCATCTGGTGGTCATTGACGGCATCGCCGACCTGATACGCTGCGCCAACGACGAGGCGGAGAGCATCGCCGTCGTGGAGGAACTCTACCGGCTGGCGGGCATCTACAACACGTGCATCGTCACGGTGCTGCACTTCATCCCCAACGGGCTGAAGCTGCGCGGGCACTTGGGCAGCGAACTGCAACGCAAGGCTGCCGCCATCCTCTCCATCGAAAAGGACACGAAGCCCGCCGTTTCGGTGGTGAAAGCCCTGAAAGTACGGGACGGCAGCCCGCTGGATGTACCGCTCATGCAATTCGCATGGGACAAGGAGAAGGCGATGCACGCCTATCTGGGCGAGAAACCGAAAGAGGAAAAGGACAGGCGCAAGGAAGAGGAACTCGTGGCGGTAGCACGCGAACTGTTCAGCCGGAAACGCTTCATCGGCTACATGGAGCTTTCGGAAGAACTTCAGGCGGCGTTCGAGGTGAAGGAACGCACGGCCAAGAGCTACATCCGCTTCATGCGGGAAAAGGAAATCATTGTGAAATCACCCGACAGCCCGAACAGCTACATGCTGGGCGAGGTATAAAAGCACAGGAGGAACGGCCATGTTAGTGGACAAGACTGAATTTGAGGCGTGGATGGAGCGCATCATGGGTGAACTTTACCGCATATCGCGCAAGCTGGACAAGGCGGAGAACCGGCAGAAGCACCTGAACTACCTGAACGGGGAACGGCTGTACGACAACCAGGAGGTGTGCCAACTGCTGCGCATCAGCAAGCGCACGCTCCAGCGATACCGGAACAACGGGGCATTGAAATTCCATTCAATATACCACAAGACCTATTACAAGGAATCAGACCTGCACGAGTTCATCCGCAACAACTTCGACGAGAACGAAATCAAGCGTCAGGCACGGAAGGACAAGCTGTCGGAAACCTATCCGATGCCCGAAGAATCGGATGAAAATGGCGGGGAGAAAGAAGCAGAAGATAAAGAACTCTCAGATGATTGTGGATAATGCATCTTGGATTTGCATCGTTCAGGGATGCTCTCTACCGCTGTGAAGCAGGAAGTTCCCGCTAATTAGGTTAAACAACCGGCTTCATTCTGTCGGGAGGACAGGGTGGAGCCATTTCTGAATCCATTTCTAATAAAATTCCAGTTTTGTGTCGTAAAAACAAGAATATTTCTTATCTTTGCACCGACAATCAAGGACATGGGATTATGATTATCACAAGGGAAGTACAGAAACGATTGGAAGATTTTCAGCCCGATTACGTGTTTACCTACCGGGACTTAAACTTGCCTGCCGAAACGAGCGAAAGCATCATTAAAATGCTGAACCGGCTGGCGGGTGAAGGCTACTTGGCTAAAATATCCAAAGGACGGTTCTACAAGCCTAAAAAGAGCGTGTTCGGAACGTTGAAACCCAGACAAGAAGAGTTGGTGAAGGATTTGTTGGAAAAGAACGGAAAGCGCATCGGATATTTGACCGGTTACTCCGTCTTTAATCGGTTGGGGCTTACTACACAAGTGCCCAACATCATCCAAATCGGCACAAACCAACGCAGGAACAAGAAACAACGGGATATATTCACCGTCTGCTTTGTCCTGCAACCTAACCCGATAACCAAAGACAATATTCCGCTCCTGCAATTATTGGATGCCATCCGCTTCATCAAGGAAATACCCGACACCACGATAGAGGCATCATACAGGCGCATAGCTTTTCTGGTAGGAGAACTTGGCAGGAGGGAGAAGGAAAAGATGGTTGCCTTGGCCGAGGCCTATCCGCCAATGGTACGCGCCTTGTTGGGAACCATCATCGAGAACGATTGCGGTATGGCGAAAGCGCAACCTTTATGGGATTCATTGAATCCAGTAACGGTCTATAAATTGGGAATAAATGAAGATACATTGCCTAATAAAAAGAAATGGAGGATTGAATGATACTGGAAAAACAACCTGAACTGTTAGCAGATGCAATACGCGCGGCTTCCGAATATTACCATATAGCACCGGTCTATATCGAAAAAGACTATTGGATAAGCAAGATATTGCAACAACTCTCCCGAAGCGTTTATATGGAGAACACGGTGTTCAAGGGCGGCACATCCTTGTCAAAAGGGTACGGATTGATTAACCGCTTCTCGGAAGATGTGGATGTGGCTGTACTCACGCAAAAGTTGAGCGGAAATCAGATAAAGACTTTGATTTCCAAGGTCTGCAAAGAAATGACCCAAGGCTTGCAGGAACAGGTTGTGCCTGAACTGACAAGTAAGGGTTCCCGTTATCGGAAAGCCTTGTACCAATATCCGGCAAGCGTCCATGACCCGTTGTTTGATTTTGTCGCCAACCGTGTAGTCGTGGAAATAAATTCGTTTGCCAATCCTTATCCATATGTCAGACGGCAAATAAAGAGCTTTATCACTTCCTACCTTGAAAATACAGGTATGGACTCTTTCATTGAAGAATATGACCTGCATCCGTTTGAACTGAACATTCTGGACAAACGGCGCACCTTGTGCGAGAAAGTCGTTTCGCTTCTCCGTTTCTCCTTTATGGATAATCCGGTGCAAGGATTAACCGGGAAAATCCGCCATTTCTATGATATCTATTTTCTGCTTGACGATAGGGAATGTATGGAATATGTGGAACAGGATTTCATTAAAGACCTGCAAGAACTGGCGGCGCATGACCGACAAATGTTTGACTCACCGGAAAAATGGAAACATACACCCATTAAAGAATCTCCCCTTCTTGGTTCATTCAATGAGCTATGGAAGCAATTGGGCGGATATTATGAACGGGAATTAAATTATCTGGCATATAGCCGGATACCTGATGCGAATCAAGTTGGAAAGAAATTGCACGATTTCATTTCGATAATTGAAAACAAGATATAATTTACAACATACAGGGATTTATGGCTCGACCGATTAAAGAAACGCCGGTAGTTACCGGTAAGGACGCTAAACGCTTTGCGGAGAAGATAGCTCACTTGAAACCTGAAAGCAAGGAAGAAAGGGAGGCGGCAAAGAAGGTTTATGCGAAGTTCAAGGCTCAATATACATTTTGGTGAAAAACATATAAAGAATGTATTGGCGAGATTTGAAATAGAAAACTTGGCAACCACCTTACTATATGTAGTTGCCAAGTTTTTCATTAAGTGTACCCCGCTCACAGCTTCATCCTCCATTTCGGTTTTTCCTGCGGCTTCTCCGTGCCGTCTTCCGGTTGGGGGATGCCGCCGATTACGACCTTTTCCTTGCCCGCGCTCATCAGCTCCTTGATGCTGATGGTCTTGGGCATGGCTGACAGCACCGGCGGTTTGCGCTCCGCCGCATGTGCCATGTAGTCGGGCATACGGTGGACGTATGGTTCGGATGCTGCCGGGACGGCAGGGTCGCCGGGCATTGAGGGAGCGGGTTGCGCCACCGATGGAGCTTGCGGCTCCGGCCGGATTTCCGTTACCCCTTCAGTGTTGGCCTCCTGCGCATCGACGGATTTGAGGGAGAGCAATATCCGGCGGTCGAGTGCGGCAAGCTCGGCCTTGAGCTGCTTTAGTTCATCCTCTTTTTTCCATGTTTCGTCCACGACCTGCTTCAGGACGGGGATTTCCTTTTCGATGTCGGCATTGTCCCGCGTGTATTTCTCTATCAGGCGGGGGATGCTGTCGAAGGCGTTGATGAAGTTCCGGCAGGCGGTCTGCGGGTCGGCTGCCAAGCGTCCGTTGTTGTAGTTGTACAGGAGCTTGCCCGTGCCGCGCACGAAGAAGCGGTTCTCGCAGAAGTCCAATCCCTCCTTGACGGTGGTGTCGGTCTTGACCACGATTTCAAAGCCGTAGAGGGAGCCGATGGGAACCGGCTGGCCGTGCGTGCGCTCCTTGTCCTCTATCTCGTGCAGTCGGGCGGCAATGACTTTGGGGTCGCTGCCCGTTACCCCGTCAATCTTCAGCGGGTTGAGCTTCTTGCCGTCCTTGTCGTACTGCACGCGGCTCTCGAAGTCGGCCATGTCCTGCCGCGCCCTCGCGATGATGTCGCTGTTGGAGGCTTGGTTGGCCAACAGGGTCTCCAACCGGATGCGCGAATCGCCCTTGCTGCGCTGGAACGCCTTGCGCTCGCCCTCCAGTCCGGCAATCTTCTTCTCCAGACGCGCCTTGTCCAAAAGGTCTGTGTTGCCGGAGAGGATGGCCACATACTCGGAGTAGTTCATGCCCCCCTTCTCGTCCATGCTGCCCTCGTCGATGGTGCGGCTGCCCATGCGGTTCTGCTTGAGCTGGGTGATGAAAAGCTGCTTGTTGTGGAGCAGGTTGAACTTGTAGCTGTCCAATGATTTCTCCACCGCATAGATGATGACATCGACCTTGTTATCGGCATAGAGCTTCGCCACCTCGTTGCCCTTGCGGATGCCGCGCCCGTCGCGCTGCTGGAGGTCGCTTGGGCGCCACGGTGCGTCCAAGTGATGGATGGCCACGCATCTTTTCTGCGCATTGACACCCGTGCCCAACATTTCGGTGGAGCCGAACAGCACACGGATGCGCCCCTCGTTCATCGCCTCAATCATCGCCTTGCGCTTCTTCTCGGTCTTGGCTTCCTGAATGAAGCGTATCTGGTCTTCGGGGATGCCGTGGTCTTCGACCAGTTTGCGCTTGATTTCGCTGTACGGGTTCCACTGGTCGGGCTTGTACGTGCCCAAGTCGCTGAACACGAACTGCGTGCCCTTATGCTCGGCATATCGGTTGTAATACTGCGCAATCATGTCGGCGCAGTGGGTCGCCTTGTTGTCGCGGTCGTCGTCATATTTCAGCGGGTCGATGAGCCGCATGTCAAGCGACATCTTGCGGGCATAGTCGGTGGCGATGAGCATCTTGGCCTTTTCTTCCTTCTCGGTCAGCGGCGGACGGCCCAATACGGTGGCATTGCCGGTCTTGGCGAACTCCATGAGCCTGGCGATGAACTCCTGCTGGTCAGGCGTGGGCGCGATGTTGTGCAGTATCTCGTTCTTCTTCGGGCGGTCGATGCCGATGTCCTCCGCCGTGCGGAAGTCGGTAATCTCGGAATAGAACGAGGCGAGTTCGGGCACCTTGATGAAATAGCGGAAGCGTTCCTTCTGCACAATCTCGTTGGTCACGGAAAACTCATAGTCAATGGACTTGCGTGCGAACACCGCCGCCCATGCGTCGAAGGAGCGGATGGCC
>ULSY01002658.1_pt1 | contig 12827 bp, 10 predicted proteins | sample 1957201 | NCBI WGS metagenome assembly ULSY01 (sample SAMEA4835723, study PRJEB28245) | human gut metagenome | biome: gut microbiome; material: fecal sample | place: Denmark | collected 2008
AGGCACGGTAATCACAGCCACAGGCACAGATCGGCAGAATCTTCTGCAGACAGCTCAGATTGTAATTTTTCCGCATCGAAACCATCTTCTCGTTGTTGTTCATGCAGAACAGATGTTGAATCGTCAAATTCGGGTTCTGTTCCCCGAATACCTGCAGAAGTTCCATGGCAAAATCGAAGTCCGGCTGGACCAGAACGGAAATTTTTCCGTCTTCTTTTACAGCTTCACCGAAAAACAGCTGCAAAATTGCATGCCGCACATGTACTGCGCCCCGAAAGGGAATCTCTCCGCTCCCCCGTTCAATTCCAGTTTTGCAATCTCCGCCTCATGGAAGATATATTCCTTTTTCCCCTCACGGCAGCTGAACGTTTCAATCAGTTCTCCGACTGATTTGCGTCGGTAATAAACCTCTTCACCCATCTGGGTAATGTAAAATGCATCCATGAAATCTGTTTTTTCCCGTGGCGTCAGCTGCATGAACTGTGCCATCTTCCGCACAACATCCTCCCCGGACGGATTTCGTTTTCCATTGATGATCTTATACATGAAAGAACGATCGAGTCCGCAGAACTGTGAAAGCGGGTAAACCCCGACATCCTTCATGGTGATATATTCGGATAATAAATCTGAAAAAACTGACATAGAGCCTCCTGTATCTCGATATTTTGTGTCGATTCTTTTCCAATATAGGTAAAAGTTTACCATGTTCAGAGAGACTTGGCAATTCTTCCGTTCGGCTTTGCATATCGTTTTTCTTTTTTTTACAGGATTTTCACACTGTTATGGAAAAACCGACGGAAAATTCCGCCGGTTTTTCTCTCTTTCGACCTGTTTAATCTTTTTTTATTCCAAATACAGTCAGTGCCTGACGTGGTGAAATACCGAGTCCACCGACACTAATCAGCGTATCCTCTGCCTCCAGCAGAAGATTTTCCTTCTGGAATCTGACGATCATGCGGCCACCACTCAAACCGTCCATCCGCCGAATCTCCATCTCGAGCGTATTTAGCGTACGCCATGCAGCAGAACCAGCATAAATATGGCCATCCGCTTCACTATAGGCGAAATCCCGGCGCATGGAGAGGACAAATTCCTTTTCTTTCCCGCCTTCTTGTACTTTCCAGTACATCTTATCGCAGCCAAAAGCGAATCGCATCTCCTGAATCGGGCTTGTCTCCAGCGAAAACAGACCGCTTCCGCCGATCAGAATTTCTGCGGAATCCGGCAGCTGCTGGTTCCCCATCAGCGGAGCAGATACATAAACATGCTTGCTTACCTTCTCTTCCATAAACGGATTTCTCGTTCCTCTGCGCGGCGGCAGAGCCAGATCTGCGGTACGCTCTTTTACTGCACCGGCAAGCGGGGACGGTGGCAGCTCTCCTGCCTCTTTCTTCACATACGGGATCAGTTCCTCCTGCAGTGCGCTCAACTCCTCCTGAGTCTGTTCTGTTGCTGTTGTCAGGATCACAATCAGATCGAGATCCGGGAACACAACGCCGAACTGACCGTACGCACCATCTGCGCGGAAGGAACCCGGATAACGGCACATCCAGCACTGATAGCCGTAGCCCTGCGCCCAGTCTTTTACGTGGCCTTCCGAATCGCCCTCCGTCTCAATCTGCTTGCGGCAGGCGCGTTCAAACCAGTCTTTTCGAAGCAGCTGCTTTCCTTCCCACTCACCCTGTCTGGACAGAAAATACGTGAATTTTGCCATATCCTCCGTTACCATCTTCATACCGCCGCCGCCAAGCTCCGTTCCGTCTCCGAGCAGCGCACAGGTAAGGGATGTGATGCCAAGCGGCTCCAGCAGACGGGATTTCAGAAATTCTGTGACGTTCTGTCCCGTTTTTTTCCTCAGAACGGCAGCCAGCATGTTAGTTCCGGCTGTATTGTATTTATAAAACGTTCCCGGCTCATGGAGCACCGGATGATGAAGAAAGGTAGAAATCCAGTTTTCGGAATTGTCCATAATCTCCGTCTCGTGACCACAGCCCATAATCAACAGGTGATGCAGTGTGATCTTTTTGAGATTTTCGGATGGGTTTTCCGGCAGCAGGTCCGGAAAGATATCGACAATTTTCTCATCCAGCGATAAGATTCCTTCCTGCTCTGCAAAACCAATCGCCGTTGCTGTCAACGATTTGCTGAACGAATACAGTGGATGACGGAATTTTTCATCATACGGCTTCCACCAGCCCTTCGCCGCACACTGTCCATGGCGGATCACCATAAAGCTGTGCAGCTCAATCTGGTTCTCTTCGATTCGGTCGAGAAAATTCAAAATTCCTTTGGAGCTGATTCCAGCTGATTCCGGTGTCACATCTTTAAAGTATCCCATTTTGCTTTTCCCCTTTCTTTCAGCCCTTATGCATCAATTTCGTAAAGTTCAACGGAAAGATCGCCCTTCCAGCTTACACGGTCGTACGGTGTCTCCGGATAAACCACTGTGGAAATAGCATCTACGCCATCCTCAGCAAACAATTCCAGAATGGAAACATCAAAAACAAGCTCCAGATTCCATGCTCCGTCTTTCTTTCTCGCTGCGGTGCTGATGGAATATTTTTCCGTCATGAAGTGCTCACTGAATTCTTTGTAGCCCGCCATGGTACGGTCAACCGTGATTTTGGTGTCAGTTACATAAATCTTCAATTTCTGTCCCACTGAGTTTTTCAGACAAATTTTCGCATCTCCTTTTCCGGAAACCTTCAATCCAAAGGTCTCTGTGCGGATCGTTGTATGATTCTCGATCGGATAGCTGCTGTGGCGAAATTTTTCCAGTCCGGCCGGAGCAGCCACGAGGGTCAGCGCACCATCTACTTCTGTCAGGGACAGCTTTCTCGCCAGGGTTGCCTGGCCACAGTACTCTTCTGTCGGAGTCTGTGCTGCATACTGCCAGTTCATACCCCATCCCATCAGCAGAACATCTTTCGCATTCTGGAATGTAACGGCTGCATAGTTGTCGAAGCCTTCATCCAGCCATCTTGGCTCATCGGATGGATAGGTGCAGAGGAATTTTTCTCCATCGAAATCACCCAGGAAATACTGCATTTTGCAGTGGTCGTCCTCGGAGGCTTTTGTCATGCTGACAACAAGAACCCATACATTTTTTCCTTTATACTCAATCGGGAACAGATCCGGGCATTCCCACACCCCCTTCGCATGATTTCCTTCCGGTCCGAATTCTCCTGTTTTCTCCCAGTTTTTCATATTCTGGGATGCATAGAAGAAGACACGGTCCTGCGCTGCAAGAACAAGGCTCCAGCATCTTCTGACCGGATTCCAGAACGCTTTCGGGTCACGAAAATCGGAAATTCCCGGGTTTTTGATGACCGGATTCAGATAGGACTTTTCAAAGTGCCGGCCCTTATCATTGCTGTATGCAATACTCTGCTGTTCCAAACCGTCTTTGTGATGGCTGGTATAAATAGCAATGATCGGCGGATTTTCATTGGTACCATACTCAGAAGAATTCTGCGTATCATACACAGCACTTCCCGAGAAGATAAATCCCAGTTCATCCGGATAAAGTGCGATCGGCTGATGCTCCCAGTGAATCAGGTCGCGTGATGTTGCATGGCCCCAGTGCATCGGTCCCCAGCTGGTATCATACGGGTACTTCTGATAAAAGAAGTGATATTCGCCGTCCACATAAACCATGCCATTCGGATCATTCATCCAGCCTTTTTCCGGCGAAAAATGGATTTTCGGTCTGTAATCTCTTTTTTTCATCATTTTTGTAAAATCTCCCAGAATAAATATATCCCCTATTTTTTAATGGTGTACATTTTCACTTCCAGATCTCCGTCTGTGGAAACCACCTGATACGGTGCATCCGGATAAACGCATACGGAAGCGGTCTCCAGACCACCATCTGCATAAATCTCCAGATAGGAAACGTCAAAAATAATCTCCATATTGACATTTCCGCGCATGTAACGTTTTGTTGTGGATACCAGCAGATCCTCTTTTTTGAAGAGCTTCGGATCTACATCATCAAAGTAACTAAGGTCGCCGCTCTTAGAGCGGTCCACCGTGATGCTGTCCACCGTCACCTCGATGACTACTTCCTCACCTCTGCTGTTTTTCAGTGCAATTCTTCCGAAATTGCCCTGCACGAGAAGTCCAAAGCTCTCGGTCAGCAGCGGTTTCTGATTTCCGATCGGGAAGGCGCCCGCACGGTATTCGTCGATCCCGAACGGTTTTGTTTTCAGGCGGTAGCCCTCCTCGGTCTCACAGAGAGAAAGTTCTCTCGGCAGTGTCATCAGGCCGGAATACTCACCGGTCGGAACGAAATTCGCGTAGAGCGGATTAACGCCCCATCCAAGGTAAACCGGACGGTCATAGTTTCCATACGTTACGCCGGCATAGTTGTCGAATCCGAAATCAATCCACAGCGGCTCGTTTGTGATCTCGGTACACTGGAAGGTGTCTCCGTCAAAATCACCGACAAAATACTGTATATTGGCACGGCCTTCGGTTCCCGGATGTATCATACTGACTATCAGAATCCATTTGAACCCGTCAAATTCATTTCCTGTTTTAACACGGATCAGATCGGTGCATTCCCATACGGTCGGCACTTTGTTGACACCGACACCGAACTCGCCTGTTTTCTTCCAGTTTTTCAGATCCTGGGATGCATAAAACTCTGCGTGGTCGCCGGATGCCAGAACAAGGCTCCAGCAGTCCTTTTTATCATTCCAGAAGACGCGCGGATCGCGGAAATCCGGTACGCCCGGGTTTTTGATGACCGGATTGCCATAATATTTTTCAAAATGCTTTCCCTGATCCAGGCTGTATGCAATACACTGCTGCTCCAGGCCTGTTTCCATATTGTGCGCCGTGTAGACAGCCACCATCGGTTTCTCACCGTATTTCGCAAATCCGCTGCTGTTATTTTCATCGTATGCCATACTTCCGGAGTACATTGTTCCGATCTCATCCGGGTACAGGGCAACCGGCAGATGCTCCCAGTGAATCAGGTCTTTCGATACTGCATGACCCCAGTGCATCGGTCCCCATACAACGTCATTTGGGTTATTCTGATAATACAGATGCCAGATACCATCGATGTAAATCAGTCCGTTCGGATCGTTGTTCCAGTTTTTCTCCGGTGTAAAATGAATGTTCGGTCTAAAATCTCTTTTTCCCTGTTTACTCATATGATCCCTCTTTTCCTGTTCTCTCTTTTCCTATTTTATCGTTTTCCATTTGGAACTTCAACAAAAAAGAAATACGAACGAAATAGTCTTCTTTTTAAATATGACCATGTTATATGGGATACAACATGGCCACATTTAGAATTTCTTTAGTTATAGAATATCAATTGCAAATCGTTTACGTTACTGTTTTTTCGTAATCGCTTTTCGCACGATTTTTAGTTTGCTGCAGAAGCTGCTCTGTCTACTGCGCCCTGGTAAGTCTCAACCAGTTCATTCAAGCCAGCGCCTTCCAGCTCTGTTTTATAGGAATCCCAGCTTGCATCATCAACGCCGCCGGTTACCCATGTGGTGATGTAACGATCAACAATATCGGAGATGGTCGGCTGAATCTGTGCCAGACGCTGAATCTCTTCCTGGGTCATCAGAACACGCGGAATAGTGTCATACTCTTCCATGATGTCATCTTTACCGTTTTCTTTCTGCATCTCGAGAAGTTTTACAGCATCAAAGGTGTAGCCGCAAACGGTGTCATAGTACTCGTTCTGAACGATCATAGAACCACGGCAGGTTGTGGAGTTTACACGAGCCTCACCAAAGTTCTTATATTCCGGATTCAGAGGTTTGTAGTTTCCGTTTTCATCGAGCGGTGTACGAAGAATGCCGTCTTCGTCTTTCTCATAGTTGTATCCGATTGCGCCCCAGTTAGATGTAACAGAGATTTCCGGATCGCCTACCATGTAATCTACAAATCTTGCAACAACGTGCGGGAATTTGCAGGTCGTTGTGATTGCTGTGTCGGAAGAATCCTGCAGCTCAGAGTAGTTGCACTCGAAACCGGTCATACCGTCTTCGCCCTGCAGTCTCGGAACTGCTACGTACTGATCATGCACTTCCTGGTTTGTAATTTCCTGATCACCCCAGACACCGAAGGAACCGATCTTTGCAACATTCTCTTTGATCAGAGAAGATTTGAATGACATACTTTCATCTGCCTCGAAGGAACCGTTCCAGATCAGTCCTTCTTCATACAGCATGTTGAAAAATTCTGCTGTTTTCTTGAATGCTTCGTCTGTTGCAGTGAACGTAACTTTTCCATCAACTATTCTTAAGTGATCCGCATAGGAGTTTCCTCCGCAGTAGGAGTCAGCGCATCCGAATGCACCTGTGAAACGATAGAACAGGTTGTAGGAACCAAAGGTATCGGTTGCGCCGAACCAGGTTGCCATCGGGATTTCATCGTCTTCGCCGTTTCCGTTCAGATCGCCGCCGTCGCGGATTGCTTTCAGGCAGTCTACCCACTCGTCTACGGTTGTCGGCACTTCTTTGCCTACTTTATCCAGCCATGTTTTGTTGATCACGAACGGTCCAGGTGTTAATACAAGACCTTTCATTTCCTCTACGTACGGGAATCCATATTTATGGCCGTCCGGAGCGGTGATCTCAAGCTGATACTGCTCATTGTCATCGAGGAATGCTTTCAGGTTCGGCATATACTCTTCGATCAGGCCTTCGGTCGGAAGGAATACATCCTGGTCTGCGTACTGAACTACGGTGTTTCCGGATTTACCATCGCCGAAGTTCCAGAATACATCCGGAAGATCCTGTCCGGAAGAAAGCATCAGGTTGATTTTCTCTGTTGCGCTCTCCTGCGGGATCGGCTGCCAGTCAAACTCTACTCCTGTGTCCTCGAACCATTTCTGGCACATAGCCAGGTCGCCTACTTCTACGGTTCTGTCTGCAGTGTTTACGATCAGAGCGGAAATTTTTCCGTATTTCTCTTCGAATTTTGCCGGATCTTTGATGATCGGAAGGGTACCGTCGAGCTGGATGATTCCCTCATCTACTGCTTCCTGCTCTTCTGCTGTGAGACCTGTGTCACCTGCTTCTGTACCGGATGCAGAGGTGGTGTCTCCTCCTGTGCTTCCTGCACCGGAGCTGCTTGAGCTGCCGGAGCTGTTTCCACAGCCTGCGAGCATGCTGGTTACCATAAGGCTTGCCAGTAATACGGATACGATTTTTTTCTTCATATTGTTCCTCCTTTATTTTGCTGCCTTTTCCGGCAGTGAAATACGTTAGTATTTTTGTATTCCTACACATAAACCATGTCTGCTATATCCATGAATTCTGCAACAATAAATTTTCTGTTCTGCATCAGCCCTTGACTGCACCGATCGTAACACCTTTTGCGAAGTATTTCTGCAGGAAAGGATATACGCACAGAAGCGGGAATGCGGAAACAACTACGACACAGTATTTTAACTGCTCAGCCAGTTTCTGTTTTGTTACCATCTCAGAAGCACTACTTCCCATCTGGTTGGACTGGTTCATCAGTACCAAGTTTCGAAGAACGACCTGAAGAGGCATCTTGCTGTCATCCTGCAGGAACATCAGTGCGTTGAAGAACTGGTTCCACATTGCGGTTGCATAGAACAGACACATAACTGCGATGATCGTTTTCGACAGCGGAATTGCAATTTTGAAGAAGAATCCAAAATCGCTGCAGCCGTCGATTTTTGCTGCTTCGAGAAGCTCGACCGGAATACCACTTTCAAAGAAGGAGCGGCATACGATCAGGTTGTAAGCGGACACTGCTACCGGAAGGACCATAGCCCATGTTGTGTTGTAGATGTGCAGCTGCTGTACGGTTAAGTACATCGGAATCATACCGCCGCTGAAGAACATCGTGAAGGTGAACAGGAACATAATCGGTTTTCTTCCTACCATATCGTATCTGGAAAGTGCATAGCCGGCCGGAATGGTGCAGACCAGGGAAATCAGCGTTCCTAATACGGTATATTTGATGGTGTTTGCATAGCCGGTCCAGAGCGGCTGGTATTTCAGTGTGGTTTCATATCCGTTGGTGTACCACGCTTCCGGATAGAGAAGAATTTTACCGGAGCTTACAACAACCGGGTCTGTAACAGATGCCAGAAGCACGTAATACAGAGGATATACAATTGCAATACAGACAAGGATCATGATGACGGTATTGATCACGGTAAAGACCTTGTCTCCCGTACTCATTTTTACTTTTTTCTTTTTCACAGTGTTATTATTTGCCATTTTTCAAGCCCCCTGACTCTTAGAAAATACTGATATCGCTGGTCTTCTTTGCAACTGCGTTTGTGATAACCAGAATAATGAAGTTTACAACGGAGTTAAACAAGCCAACGGCTGTCGCAAAACTGTACTGTGCGGTCTGGAGACCTACTTTGTATACGTATGTCGAAATGATCTCACTGACGGTTGTGTTGGTACCGTTCTGCATCAGATAAGCTTTCTCATATCCCACGTTCATAATGTTACCTACCTGAAGGATCAGCATCAGGATGATGGTCGGCATAATCAGAGGTAAATCAATGTAAAGGATTTTCTGAAATCTGGAAGCACCATCCATCGTTGCTGCTTCGTAATACTCCGGGCTGATTGCGGTCAGTGCTGCGATGAAGATGATGGCGTTGAATCCCATCGTCTGCCAGATGTTACTTCCGATGAAGAGTTTGCGGAAGTACTCCGGAAGGCTGGTGAACATGATTGCTTTTCCGCCGGCTCCCATAACTGCGTGGTTTACAAGACCGTTTGCGGAAAACAGTACGGAAATCAGGCTGACTACAACTACGTTTGACATAAAGTACGGTGCGTAGGAGATGGTCTGGATGATTCGTCTCGGTCCGCTTCTCTGTACCTGGTTCAGTAAGAGTGCGAAGATAACCGGAATCGGGAATCCGATGATCAGGCTCTCCAGACTGATGATGATCGTGTTCTTGATTGCCGTCATGGCAATACTGGTACTGAAGAACATCTTGAAATACTTGAAAATCGGATCTGCCCACGGGCTTCCCATGATTCCCATGCGGCCTTTAAAATCTTTAAAGGCGATGATCAGGCCGTACATTGGATAGTAAGCAAAAACGATCAGCCAGATCAGTGCAGGAATCAGCAGGATGTACAGCTGCCAGCACGAGAGCGCTTTTTTCAATTTTCCACTTTCTGCCGTTTTCGGCGATGACGTTTTTTTCTTCATAGTTCCCTCCTTATTTCTCTAAAAGCTTTACCAACCGCTTTTCGTTCCACATTGGCATTGTTTCCGTTTCGGCACTTTGTCTTATGGAACCTGTTTCATATCTGTATCATAGTACTCAGTTCGCCCAATGTCAACGAATTTTCCATATTTTTTCGTCATTTTCAACATTTTCACAATTTTTATTTTATGTTTTTGTGCAATATGCATCCTGTTTTTCATAAAATTCACACTTATCTTCTTTCTTCTCCCATTTTCCTGTTCCACATGTTCCGCTGTTCCATGCTTTTTCTGTTCCATATGTTCCACTTTTCTGTTTTTCACTATTTTTTCGACAATTGCAACTGTTTCAGCAGCGATTTCATCTCCTTTTGCTCAGTCTTTCTGTCCTTTTGCCGCATATAAGTTGGTTTTATTTCATTTTTATTTTATACAGGAAAAAGAGACACCCTCTCTTTTCAGATCGAGTGTCTCTGATATCTGTTCTTCTTCTGTTCTATCGCAATTCCGGAAAATGATGCAAAATTCGGTAATTCCCTGTTTTGTTATCTTCAGGTACTTTCTCCTTTTCGGAAGGTCACATCCACAATCTGCTCCATCTCCTCAATCTTCTTTCCGTCAATCATGCGGATGACTGTGTCCACGCTCCGCTTTGCGATTTCCGGTACATTCTGACGAACCGTTGTCAGCTCCGGTGTCAAAAAGCGGGTAAAATCCAGGCCGTCGTAGCCGACCACCTTCAGTTTTTTCGGAATCTTAATCCCTTTTTTCTGCAGCATCTTCATGAGCGCTGCCGCTGTGACATCGGCTGTAAAGAGTCCATCAATTCCATCAAAATGGCTGATGTATTTTTTCCAGATCGTCGGGCCGCTCTGAAAATTCGGAATCTTGCTTCCGGCATCAATCGCTGTAATTTTACATTTATGCTGTTTACAGACTTCCGCAAACCGTCGGTAACGCTCCATTGAGTAATCACGCTCTGTTGCACTCGATGCAAAATAGAGCACGTTCTTACATCCTGCACTCAAAAGTGCCTGCGCCGCAAGCTCACCGCCGCGCTTATGGTCGGAATGTATACACGGAATCCCTTCGGTGACGTAGCGGTCAATCATGACAATCGGACGATGAATTTCCGCCAGGCTGACAGAAGACGGGATATCCGCACAGCAGATAATGCCGTCCATGACATTTCGCTGCAGCATTTCCACAAATTCCTCGATGCGGTTCGGATTGTCCCCAACCTCGCAGAGCATGCACTTGTAGCCATTGGTGTACAGATTATTCTCGACATGTTTCACCAGAGATGCCATAAACGGATGTGAAAGATTCTTAACAACAATTCCGATAAAACCGGACTTGTTGCGGAACAGGTTCTGGGCAAGCTCATTTGGTTTATAGTTCAGTTCCTCCACTGCCTGCATGATCTTCTGTTTTGTTTCATCGGAAATATACCCGCTCCCATTGAGTGCACGGGATACCGTTCCGATTCCTACTCCCGCTTTGATCGCGACATCTCTAATACTTGCCATAGTTTCTCCTAACTCCTATTCTGACACTGGGCTGTTTTCTCTGACTCGTTCCGGCTTTTCCCCCGCTGCCGGTCTGTGGAGCCCGTTCCACAATGCTTGATTACTTTTATTTTAAAGCACCGCAATCTACAAATCAAGTTAAAAGCTGAAAATTTAAGTACAAAAAACAAGCGACTGTTTGGATCATTTCCCTTTTTCTGGTGAAACTATCCAAACAGCCTCCTGTGTTTTTGTCACTTTTGTCTTATTTTCCAAAAACGCTCATTCATGCGGGCATGCTTTGCGATTTTTCTGGAATTTCATATGTCCCTGAACAGTCACAAACGCTTAATCGTTTTCCAACGAGATATCACCATCCTTTGTCATCAGTGTGATTCTGCCCGCTGGCTGATCCGGTACATAAGAAAAGCTCTGCTCGTCCTCCTCTTTCTGCATCAGATTCTCCATGGTATCCGGTACATCGATCTCCCCAAAATCTGTCTTTGCCGTAATTTCCAGCCGTTCCAGATCTTTTTTACCCAGTTCAAGTTCAATATCGCCGTAGGAGTTTTCCACCGACACGTCTCCGGAAAGCTTCGTATTTTGGATTTTCGCATCGCCATCCTCCAGCGTGATCGACCCATTCTCCCACGTTCCGCTCTTCAGTTCCACATCACCGTAATCTGCTTTGCATTTGATATTCTGCATGTCACATCCGAAAAGTGTGATATCTCCATCCGCATTTTGCAGTCTTCCGCTTTCCGCCTGGATGCCATTCATCTGCACATCACCGAATCCCATCGTTACCTCTATTTTTTTCAGTACCTTCTTTTCCGGTACATACAGAATCACTCCTGTTTCCGACTGTTTACCGCCACTTAAGATTTCTTCCGTAAAGTCAATATTAATGTAAATCGTATCGGACACTGCGCTTGTCTCTTCGATGCTCAGAACACCGTCCCGCACGCGATATTCCACTGCAGTCTCTCCTTTTTTCGACGGAATCCGCCAGGCGAGATAACAGGAATCGTCACCGGACGGAAGGATGTTCAGGTCGCCGATCGTAAGGTCTGCCTGCAGTTCATCAAAATCATCAAGTTTTATCTTTTCCTGTGCGGAAATGCCGTCTTCCTTCTTCGCAGAACCGCTCATCGCATTCAGATCATACGTTTCCGCGTATGCTTTTCCGCCGCTTGCCCATCCGCTGAACATCAGCACTGCACCGGCAATACAGCAGGCACATCCTGTCAGTAATGCTGTTTTTGTCCATTTTTTCATGATCTGCTTCCTCCTTTTTTCGTTACCTTACGTGTACACCACACGAACAGCCGTCCCATCCATTTTGCAAAGTATACGCCGAACACCGCGCACAGAATACTGATTCCCAGCATGAAAACGCCCATTCCGGTAATAAAGCAGAATCCGCCGAAGGAAACCGAGACTGCCAGAATGCCGCGCAGCAGCATCTTAATTCCGGCGGCCACGCCGACAACTGCAATCAGAAAGACGCTCATATCAAGCAGTGCCGCACAGAGGGCCGCGCAGAGCAGAACGATGAGAATGCTGATCAGAATCGGGGCTCCGATCGGGGCTGCAAACAGGGCGAGAATCGCGATCCAGACGACGTTGGCGCCTGTCGTTTTTTTCTTCTCTTTCTGTTTTTCTTCCTTTTCCATTGCCTCGCGTTCATCTACTTTTTTGTCCAGAAGATTCCGCATCAGCTCGGCGGCTGCCTGTTTCGGTGTTCCGAGTTCTTTGATCACGGCCTGCTCATTTTCCGGACCGGCATCTGCAAAATACTCGGTGAAGTATTCCATCGCATCTTCATAGTCGCTCTGCGGAAGCTTCCTCAGATACTTTTCCAATTGTTTCAGATATTCCCCACTCGTCATTCTTTTTTCCTCCACTCGATGATGTTGTCAATGGTGTCACGATAGGACTTCCATTCGCCCTGCAGGTACGCCATCTGTGTTTTTCCTGCTTCTGTGATCGAATAATACTTCCGTTTTCTGCCCTGGTACTCTGCGGAATACGTCGTCACGTAGCCCGCCTTTTCCAGTTTTTTCAGGATCGGGTACAGTGTCGACTCTTTGATGTCTGCAACCAGTTTGATCGTCTGGCTGATTTCATATCCAT
>ULSY01034738.1_pt1 | contig 12682 bp, 15 predicted proteins | sample 1957201 | NCBI WGS metagenome assembly ULSY01 (sample SAMEA4835723, study PRJEB28245) | human gut metagenome | biome: gut microbiome; material: fecal sample | place: Denmark | collected 2008
TACGCAAAGATTGTCGATGCGAAAAAGGAAGCTGCCGTGCTGATGATAGATGAACTTTTTGAATAACAACAACTAACCGGAGGGAAAAGCATGGCAAGACCCAAGAAACAAATAAAGGCTAAAGAACCGGTACGCTTGCGGTTCAACAAATTGAAGAACGGGAACACTTCCATATACCTGGACATTTACCATGATGGAAGAAGAAGCTACCAGTTTCTCAGGTTGTATCTGGTACCCGAAACCGATTATGCTTCCAAAATTCAAAATGCAAATACACTTGCCACTGCCAATGCGATAAAGGCGGAAAAGATATTGGAATTGACCAATAAAGTGGCAGGTATCACAGACCGTTCGTACAAGGCGAAGATGCTGTTCACCGACTGGATGCGGGTGTATCATGACCATGTGATGAAGCGTGGTGGCTCCAAGTCTGCCTTGACATGGATAAGCCGTTGCATCGCAGAACTGGAAGAGTATAATGGCATGGTGACGCTTGCAGAAGTGGACAGGGACTACCTGCTTGGCTTCATGGAACGATTACTCACAAGGAAAGCCTATACCCGGAATCACGACAATCTTGCCAAAGAGACTGTATTCCTGTATCTTGATTTCGTCCGTGCCGCATTGAATTACGCGGTTAAAGAGAACCTGCTGCAGAAATCACCATACCGGGGGATAAAGCGCAGCATGGTGGCCGGCAAGGAGACCAAACGTGAGTATCTTACCGTGGACGAAGTAAAACGGCTCATCAAGACCCCGTGCAGACGCCCGGACATGAAGGCGGCTTTCCTTTTCTCCTGCTTCTGCGGACTGCGCATCATGGACATCAAACTGCTCCGCTGGAAAAACATCATCAGGAACAACGGGAAATGGCAGGTGGAGATACGCCAGTTCAAGACAGGCGTGCTGCTTTACCTGCCGCTGAACATGAATGCCCGCAAATGGCTGCCCGAACAAGGCGATGCAACACCGGATGACCCGGTATTTCCTACCTTAAGCATTTGGTATAAACACGTGTTGAGCGATTGGGCGAGAGATGCAGGAATTGACAAGAAATTTTCATTCCATGTCGCCAGGCACACTTTCGCGACCCTTGCACTGACCGCCGGCGTTGACATCTACACCACAAGCCAGCTGCTCGGGCATACTACCATCCGGCACACACAGCGTTACGCAAAAATCATCAACAGCAAGAAAGACAATGCGGTCTCCCTGTTGGATGACGCATTCATTGAATAATCACCCATTAAACTACCTGACAATGAAGCGTAAATGCAAAAAAAGAGGAGCTTTTAAAAAAAGCCCAAACGAAGCGTAACGGCCTTTACGGCCAAGTGGCCCGTAATGAACTGGATGGTTTGTTGCGGGAGGTTCTATCATCGTACAAAACAGAAGTGTTGGTAGGAGGCAAGCTGCACAATCTGTTCGCTAAGGACTTCCTTAATTCCCACCACCACACGGACAGACAGGACGCCAAAGGCCTGAACGAACACCGGAAGAACCTTGGCATTCTGGACGGACTCCTTACAACACGTGAAGATCTCCTCAGACAGTTTTCTATGGAAGACGACCCTGACAGAGGCAAACTTGAATGCCTGTTGCATATTTATTACACTACGACACCTCCACCACGCGGACAAGTTGTTTTAACATCCAAAAACGGCGGTGAAATTCCTTCACGTCAGCTATCATTGGGCTGCAGCCTGAACGATGACCAGATGAGCCTCATTGCGCATTGCGTGAATGAGGCTCGTCTGTTTGAGGAGGTTGTCAATGTTCCTATGCTCCGTTCTCTTTTGGAAGGCAGGCTTTCCGTTCCGATCCACTCAAAGAACAACCGCCTGCTTTCCTTCTTCTTCGATCAGTTGTGCCAGCACCGGCTTATCCTTTCCCGTTGGCAACACCTGTTGGGGCAAGCCGGGAGCATACTCGGCCCGAAAGATGGCAGGCCGTTACGGCATGAACAGTTCTCCAATGCCCTGACCCATGCGAAAAGCAACCCGAACAGCATGCAGGAGAAAATTCGCCACTATGTGCGTCAAGTGCTGCCAAAGGGAGAAAATACAAACACGGACAACAAATGACAGAAGAAAACAGCAACAGTAAGGACTACAGTTCCGAACTGTTGCTGCCGTCAATCGCCTGGTATGCTGGCAAGACGCTAATTTCGCCCCCTGAAACAAACAAGTTTCGGAGGGCGAACCCTTTCATTGTCCAACTTAATAAAATGTAAGAACGATGGAACAACAAAGCATTGCAACGAATGAACGGCCCGGACGGGTAGAATGTCCGTCCTGCCTGTTGAAACTGAGTCTGATACAGGCGCAGGTGGAAAAAGTGGAAAAGATGCTCTACTGCATCAAGGACACGCTCAACTTCAAGGAAGCGTGCCTGTACACGGGACTGTCGGGCAGCCAGCTTTACAAACTGGCAAAGGACGGGAAAATACCGCACTACAAGCCAAGCGGCAAACTGCTGTTTTTCAGCAAGCGGGAATTGGACGGATGGCTGTGCCGCAATCATGAGTGCGGCGAATTGGCCGGCCCGGATGAAACTACGGAAGTGGAACTTAAAGGAATGAACGTATGACGGAATCAGGATTTTTGGAAACGCTGGAGCGGGTGGAAGCCGTCCACTCCATATTGAAGCGGATGGAGGACATCGACTGCGTATTGGACAAGATAACAGTCATAGAGGAGTTCATCAACCGTTTTGGCACCCTTGAGGCATTAATAGCCAGGTTCGAGGAGATAGAGCGGCAGCTTTACATATTGAAGGAAGTGTTCAACGTGGAAGAAGCGGCCAAGTACCTGAACATATCCACCGGTCATTTGTACCGTCTCACGTCCACTCATGAAATTCCTTTCTCGAAACCCAACGGTAAGCACATTTTCTTCGAACGGAAAGCATTGGATGACTGGAAACGCCGGAATCCTGTTCTGTCAAACCGTGGGATTGAACGGCAGGCGGCATTGGCCGGAACCGGAATGGGGACTGAAAACCAACTGATGAAGAAAGGGAAGAAACAATGAATGCACGTGGGATTATACCGGTGTCGGAAGACATCGACAGGAATGTTTACGAACAGATACTGAATTTCATACGCCTGCGGGTCACGGAGACCTATGCCTACCCTCCTGAAATCGTGCAGGTGGACGGTATCACCATCGCCACGCTTGGCAATTTCAGCGCTTCTGTGGGCAAGCCCAAGAGCAAGAAGACCTTCAACTGCGCCGCCATTGTGGCATCAGCCTTGTCCGGCAGGAACATCCTGCACTACAAGGCGCACCTGCCTGAGGGAAAGCACAAGGTGCTGTATGTGGACACCGAGCAAAGCAAATGTCATTGTCACAAAGTGCTGGAGCGCATCCTCAAACTGGCCGGGATGCCGACAGACAGGGAAACGGACCGACTTGTGTTCTTCATGCTGCGGGAGTACAGCCCCAAGCAGCGGAGGCAAATCATCAACCATGCGCTTTCCTCCGATCCGGAGATAGGCTTTGTCGTGATAGACGGCATCCGCGACCTGATGTACGACATCAACAGCCCCAGCGAGTCGGTGGACTTGATAAACGACCTGATGCGCTGGTCGAGCATGCACGACCTGCACATCCACACCGTGCTGCACCTGAACAAAGGTGATGACAATACGCGGGGGCATATCGGAACTGAACTGAACAACAAGGCGGAAACCATCCTGCAAGTGACCAAGAGCCAGTTTGACGGCAACATCAGCGAAGTCAAGGCAATGCACATCCGGGAAAGGGAGTTCCAGCCGTTCGCATTCCGCATTAACCGCGAGGCATTGCCGGAACTGGTGGAGGACTACGCCTTCACACAAGAACGCAAGCCTACGACCGAGGCCATCACGGACTCCCAACACGCAAAGGCGTTGGAAATAGCTTTCGGGAACGGTCCTATTGTGGGGTACGGACTTCTCATCAAGTCTTTGCGGCAGGGGTATGCGGAAATCGGCTTCAAGCGTGGGCGCAATGTCTGCATCGAGCTGAACAAGTACCTGATGGGCAGGGGCGTCATCGTCAAGGATGACAAGGCTTACGTTTATCGGCCGGAAGCATTGGACAACGGGGGCAATGCCGTCCCGGAAGAGGTTTAGTTTAACGGGAGGGGATATATATGATAAACCTGGAGAACTTCCGACCATGCATAACCCGGCATGGAAGATGAAAAACAAACAGGTTTAGTTTAACACCGGGCATATATATATGACAAACGGGACAAACTTCCATTCCTTGCCAATATTTAGGGATTGGCGACAAAAGAAGTTTAGTTTACGCAGGGCGTATATATATGGTAAACTTGGTTGTATCCGCTCCAATATTCATCAAACATAGAAACAGAACGATATGAACATCTTGCAAATCAAACAAATAGCCATTGTTGACTTCCTGTTGGCCATCGGTATTCATCCCACCAAGGAAACCACTGTGTCCGCATGGTATCATGCACCTTATCGGGAGGATGAAAATCCGTCTTTCAAGGTGAATAAGAACCGCAATATATGGTATGACTTCGCTACGGCCAAGAGCGGCGACATCATCGACCTTGCGGTATTGGTATATCGAACCCCAAACATACCCAAAGTATTGAAGATGATTGAACGGGCAGCACCGGCCGTGCCTTTGAAGGTGCGGACGTTCGTGCCGCATCCGCAACCGTCCGCACCGGCTGGAATGCAACCGCAAGCGTCTGCATTCCGGAACCTACGGTTACTGGCGCTGGCATCCATTCCCTTGCTCTCCTACCTTTCCAAGCGTGGCATCGACCTTGACATCGCGAGGCAAGAATGCAGGGAAGCGCATTACACCTGCCACGGGAAAAGCTACTATGCCATCGCATTTCCCAACGAGGCGGGCGGCTATGAGATACGCAATCCTTATTATAAAGGGTGCATCGCCCCGAAAGCGGTGTCATTGATTTCACAGGGTCAAAGTGACAGTGTTTGCCTGTTTGAAGGGTTCATGGACTACCTGTCCTTTCTGACCTTGCGGAAACAGGAACGGCTGTCCGTACCCTGTTATGGTGCAGACCTGCTGGTGCTGAACTCGGTGAATAACTTGCCCAAGGCATTGCCGCGGCTGAAAGCCTACGAGCACATCTATTGCTATCTCGACAATGACGATGCCGGGCGGCGTGTGGTGGACATGCTTCGGGAACTCAAAGGGAATGCCGTACATGACATGATGGAAGCCAATCCACTCTACAAGGACCTCAACGACATCCTTGTCGGGAAGAAAAAGATGCCCTAACAATACGGATTTGCTTGTTACAGAGTCTGCAATTCCCTATTTATGCGAATGTAGTGGAAAATATTTCGCAAAGCGCATCAGGAATCACCTTGGAATATTTGGTGGTTCGGTTTGGAATTTGTATTTTTGCTAAAAATTTATCGTCAAACTCATAATAAAGGCGAATATGGCAACAAAAATACAGCAGATATTGGAATCCCACCCACATGAGGCATTATTCTTCGGGGATTGGCTCACAAGGCAAGGGCTTAATGCCAAAGAACAGCACTCATATATGAAAAGAGGCTGGCTGACACGCATCTCCAAGGGGGTTTATGCCTTGAAAGGCATGACACCTTCATTGTTACAAGCTGTGGCAGCTTATAACTCCCAACTTGGCAAGCAGTGCATCGTGGGTGCTTATACCGCTTTGGAGCTTCGGGGATACTCGCATTATCTTTCCCTCGGCAAGCCTAAAGCCTATCTGTTTACCGACAAGGAGAACAAACTGCCCTCTTGGATTGTTCAAGGTGAGTGGGACATGGCTGTCAAGTATATGACTACCTCTTTCCTTGGCCCAGGCTTAAAGGCTGTAGAGCCTATGGCGGTTAATGGTGGCAGCCTGCCCGTTTCCTCGCCGGAGAGGGCTTTTCTGGAATGCCTTCATCTGCCGGATGCAGCTTCCTCCCTGTTGGATATATATTACATCATGGAGAGCCTGACAACGCTACGCCCAAAATTGGTGCAGTCGCTGCTTGAATCATGCACCTCGCAAAAAGTGAAACGGCTGTTTGTCTATATGGCAGAAAAAGCGGCTCACCCTTGGTTCAAGGCTTTAAAACTGGACTCTGTAACATTAGGTACATGCCGATACATGGTGGTGCCTACAGGAAAATATATCGCCAAATATAATATGACCATACCCAAAGAACTTGCAGAATATGAATAGGAACAACGCCAATACACAGATATACGCCCAGAAAGTGGAACTTCTGTTGCGACTGATGCCAATAGTCATGGAAGAGGGCGTGTTTGCCGTACATGGTGGCACAGCCATCAATCTTTTTCTTAAGGACTTACCTCGCTATTCGATTGATTTAGACCTGACATATATTCCATTGGCAGGCAGAAACCAAAGCTTGGAAGACATCAACCTGCACTTGAAATCCATCAAGGAGAAAGCAGAAAATGCTTTCAAAGGGATGCACATCGTGCCTAAGTACGACATTTGCAAATTGCTTTGTGAGTACCGGGGCAAACAAGTCAAGATGGAAGTGAACCAGACTAAGAGAGGCCTTGTCGGTGGCGAGTCAGTAACCATGCCGCTGAGCGACAAGGCACAAGAGGAGTTCGGACTCTATTGCGAGGCTGACATAGTGCCACTGACACAGCTATACGGCGGTAAGATTGCGGCGGCTCTTTCCCGCCAGCATCCCCGTGACCTGTTTGATGTGAAATATATGGATTTGCCGATGGCTGATTGCAGGGAAGGACTTATCTTCAACTTGCTTGGCAGCGACCGTCCTATCCATGAATCGTTTTCCCCAAGGCTCATAGACCAACGTGGGGCTATGGCGAACCAATTCGACGGCATGACAGACATTCCTTTCACATACGGGGAATTTGAGGAAACAAGGACAAAACTGATAACCGAAGTCAACCGGTTGATGACTGATGATGACAAGAGATTCTTGGTCAGTTTTGAACTGGGCGAACCGGAATGGAATGGATATGAGTTTGAATACTTCAAAGATTACCCGTCTGTAAAATGGAAACTTGTCAATCTTGCTAAGCTGGCAAGACAGAATCCCCAAAAACTAAAAGACGAAGCAGCCAAACTTAAAGCACTTTTTAATGTGGAGTAGTTCATCAGTAATCTGCTTATGACAGGTTTGACAAGTATATAAAAATGTAGTAAGCTTGGGCTTATCAACTATCACAAGGAAGGACAACCGTTTCTGCCCTGTCGGGGGAACGGCTGTCCTTTCCTGTTTTCTGCGATTAAGCCGGTTTCCGCCAACGGACTTTCCAGCCGTATATGTCAGCCACATAGGGATAGAGTGAACGTGTGAGCTTGCGGAAACCTTTCTCGTCAATTTCAAGGTTATAAATTTTTTCGGCTATCCGCTCGGCATCCTCCCGGTTTTTAGCTACCCGGTAAAGCACATGGTTTGTTCCGTCGTGGTGTTCCATACGGCTACGGATGTTGTAACCATCGCCATACCACTCCACATCAAAATTGGGAGAATGCAGGATGTCTGCGACATTGCCGCCCAAGATTTGGTAGCCCTGCCTGCGTCCACGCCACAAGCCCAAATCGGCAAAGGCAATTATCACTCCGTCCACTTCCCTATCCAAGTTAAGCCGTTCGTCACTGAGCCAGCTGTTGACAATGTCTTCCCATTCCTCGTCCGTAATCACGTAACTTTCATCTTCCATGAACTCACGTAGGCAGTTTTGGTGATACAATCGTACCTCAAAATCCATCCAATAATCGTTCGACCAGATAATCTGTTTCATTTCCATAAATTTTAATGGTTGACAATTTGTTCCCCTTTATTCGGACTTCCTGTCCGTCCGCAGGGACTTGTTTTCACGTGCGTTTCTAAAGGCGGAAAGGAGGGAACGAATGCAAGGAGGAAGCGGGCTGTCCAGACAGGCCGAGCCTTGCAGCTTCCCTCCCGCCTTACCTTTGCATGGGGAAACTATGGCCGGAAGGACGCAGGCCGATACAGACAGTCCACAAAGACTGCATATAAGGAGTTTCCTTTGAAGTATGATTGACAGTATGATTTTTCCCCGTGAAGAAAATTCTCGTTAAAACCTGGCGGTATTTCCGCAAGATGTTTCATTGTTGGCCGCACCTGCCGTTCCTTTGCAACCGAAACGAAAGTGTAACCCTATAAAAAAGACACGCGCAATGAGTCCATTCATGATATTCGCCCTCGTGCTGACCGTCCTCTACGCCGTCTACTACGGCGTGGTTATCGCAAGGGACTTGCATGGCAAGAAAGCCCGTTCCCAATCCACGGAAGAAGTGTTTGATTTGGGAGACATGGGAAAAGAGGAGTCTGTAGAGGTACTGGAAACGGAGGACAGCTTCCGTGTGGGCGGTGCCGGTACGGAACAGCCGGAAATAGCGGAGGAAGCCGGCACGGCGGAGGTTCCGGGAAACACACCCGGGACTGGGCGCAATGAAGCGGAGGAAAAGGCGGAACGGATAAGGTCCGGCCTGTCGGAAGCCGAGGTAGAAAGCGAGGACGGCGTGGACGCTCCCACGCTCCACGAACTGCTGGAGGGGAAGCGCGAGACCCTGTTCAAACCACAAATGACCGTTACGAGGAATGAAGTGTAAGCTATACGGATGGGTTGGCATATTGGCCGGATGTTGGGTGTCGCTGCCCGCTTCCGCCAAGTGCGGCGGTGTGGACTACAGCTGGGGCGCGGAAGCCTTGGCACTGATGCACGACTTCGTGGTGACCATGATGCTGTATGTCCTCTACCTGCTCTATGCCATTGCCGCAATCGTCGCCATTTACGCAAGCCTTCAGATTTACATCAAGATGAACACGAGGGAGGAAGGCATCACCCGTGAAATCATGATGGTGGCCGGTGCCTGCCTGTTTATCATCGGCGCGTCCGTCGTGTTCCCGGCCTTCTTCGGATATAGGATATGAGACATGAGATACAGTTCACATAATGTTTAATTTTTAAGGTAAAAAGAATGTTTCAGGAAAAATTAAAGAAGTGCTTGAAGGGCCTCCGCCCTTCCGGGAGGCTGAAGACGCTCTCCTTTATGCTGCTGGCCGGAACGGTATCAGCCATCGCCCAGAACGCCGCCGGAGACTACACGGCAGGAACGACCGCCCTGGGTACGGTGACGACCGAGATTGCCAAGTATGTGCCCTACGTGGTGAAGCTGTGCTACGCCATTGCCGGTGTCGTGGCCATCGTGGGAGCTATCAGCGTGTACATCAAGATGAACAACGAGGAACAGGACGTGAAGAAGTCCATCATGATGATTGTGGGTGCCTGCATCTTCCTGGTGGCCGCCGCACAGGCGCTCCCGTTGTTCTTCGGCATCAGCAGCTAAGCCATGTCAGGGAAGCACGCTGATGTCCGCCCGGTTGAATACCCCATGTTCAAGGGACTGCAACGGCCCCTTGAATTCATGGGGATCCAGGGCCGGTATATCTACTGGGCGGCGGGGACAGTGGGCGGTGCCATCGTCGGCTTCATCGCCGCCTACTGCCTCTCCGGCTTCCTTGCCGGACTGGTGGTACTGGTGGTCTCGCTCGGCGGCGGTGCGGCACTGATCCTGATGAAACAGCGTAAGGGGCTGCACAGCAAGAAGAACGAAAAGGGCGTGTTCGTTTATGCACGTTCCAAAGGACTGTAAAATACCCCGGCCAGAACCAGGCTGAATTTGATGCAGGATTTTATTCAATACAAACAGCAAAACGAAAATGATTAAAGAACCATACAAAACACCGAACGGATGCAAGCCTTTCCAATGATATGTATCGGGCTGCTGCTCGTCTCCTGCGGCGGGGAGAAACAACCCAAGTCCACTGTTTCCGCCATTGAATCAAGCGAGAAAACCCGCACAGAGTGGCAAAAAGCCCGCAAGCCGGTTGAAATCCACATAGAGGACATGGAGGGGACAACCCCTGCATGGCCCCGGCTTGGCATATATATGGACGTAAGCGCTGGCTTACCAGAAGAAAGGCAGGCATTTGCGGGAACAATGTTCACCCGGAAGGGAAATGTGTATGTATCGGAAAACCGCCATGCGCTCACTTCCGACACTATGGCAACCATCAGCGTCTGCTATCCTTTCCGAAACGGATTGGGAACAAACGACACCCTCCGCCTGACCGCCCCATTTACAGAAAACCTCTATGGCGTGGAAACCAACCGCAGCAACGGGAGTGCCATCCGACCGACATTCAGGCTGCAAAGCTCCATGGCGCTGCTCCGTATCGCCTGCGAGAGCGATGACCTGCGGGACAGGCTGGACTGGCTTACCATCACCGGCGAACGCATTTATACGCAAGGAGACTATTTACCTTATGTGGGGAAATGGATTGAAGAAAAGGCGGACGGAAGCATACGGGAGCATACCAGTTGCCTGCTGAACAACGGCAGGAACCATGACTTTTACCTGATTCCGACCGGAGCGGCAAGTAGCGTCACCATCGGTGCGGAGATTAACGGGAAACTCCATGCCGTGCGGACTACGCTCCCGCCTTTGGCGCCGGGCTGCCTCGTCCACCTTTCCTTGCACAAGAAGAAGGAAGGGCTGGCCATCAACGGCAGCTGGGTGGAAACGGAAAGGCCGTTGGCCGGCGTTGTTTCCAAGACACGGGTGGATTCCGTGTGTATCGGGTATTACCTGCAATCGGACGGTACCATCCGGGAGAAGAAAGATACGCTGTCCATAGCCGTCGTTGTCAAGACGGACGGCAGGCACGGGAAGGCCGTGGCACTGGCCGACTGCGAAGGATATTATGTGTTCTCCGGAAAGGAGACCCGGAGCGGCAGGACCTTCGCCACCATCGACGGGAAACGCAAGGAAGGAATCCTCAATCCGGCTGAAGGGATAAAGGCGGACGAAGCCGTCATTTACAAGCCCGGTATGCCCTATCCGGAAGACTGTGCCTTAGGCTATGCCGACGGGGCAGGCCTGACACAACGGCTGCTGGATGCGCAGGCGGATACTTCGGAAGAACCGTCCACACCTTATGGCAGGCGTTCCATGCTCATCGAGGCAAGGCGGCATCCCGGAAGTTACGTGCCCTCACTGGCTGAAATGGCATGGCTGTACTACAGGACAGGATGCGACAAGGATTTCCGAAGGCGTGTACACCTGGCTTTACCCGAAGGCGAGTACCTGACCTCCTCGGAAAGCGGGGAACGGACTTCCTACCGGATAGACTTCACCTGCGGGATAGTGACAGGACAGCTTTCCAAACGGTATGCCAAAGGGAAACTGCGGCTGTTCTACCTGTTCTGAGCCGGTTGTGCTTTTATGGTCGTTAAACGAGAATGAATAACAAAACACAATGACACTCTATGTACTATTGACATTCATCGCACTTTGCACGGGCATGGCCATCTCAGTCCGCGCTTTCGGTACGGGAGGCAAGCGCAAGCGTGTCTTCCGCGACATCTATTTCTCCATTGAGAACGTGGACGGCATCGGCATCCTCTATACCAAGACGGGGGAATATTCCGCCATCCTGCGCATCGAAAACCCTGTACAGAAATACTCCGCCGACATCGACAGCTACTATGAATATACCCGGCTGTTCACCGCACTGGCACAGACCCTTGGAGAAGGCTATGCCATGCACAAGCAGGACATCTTTACCCGGCAGGGCTTTGAGGGCGTAAGCGGCGGCAGGCATGAGTTCCTCAGCGAGGCCTATTTCCGCTATTTCAAGGGCAGGCAGTACACCAACAGCCGCACCTACCTGACAGTGACGCAGGAGAACCGGAAAAGCGGCCTGTTCTCCTACGACGGCAAACGGTGGAAGGACTTCCTTGTGAAGATTCGCAAGGTAAGGGACCAGCTCCGCGACACGGGCATCCGGGCCGTGTTCCTGAACGGCAAGGAGGCAAGCGCCTACGTGGACCATTATTTCACGATGGATTTCTCGGACAAGCCCGTAGCGATGGACAGCTTCAAGGCGGACGAGGAATGTGTGGAGATGGGCGGCAGGAAATGCAAGGTGTTTTCCATCGTCGATGTGGACAGCGCTGGCCTGCCCTCGCTGGTAAGGCCGTTCACCAACATCGAGGTGAACAATACTGAAATGCCGGTGGATTTGGTGTCGATGATAGACAGCATCCCCGATGCACGGACCGTGGTTTACAACCAGATGATTTTCATGCCCGGCCAGAAGAAGGAGCTTGCCGCGCTGGAAAAGAAGAAGAACCGCCATGCGAGCATCCCCAACCCGTCGAACCTGATGGCCGTGGAGGACATCAAGCGGGTGCAGGACGTGGTGGCGAGGGAGAACAAGCAACTGGTGTACATCCATTACAACCTGATGGTCTGCTGCGGCAAGGACACCGACCTGCAGAAGCCCACCAACTACCTGGAGAACAGCTTCGGACGGCTGGGCATCCACATCAGCAAGCGGGCGTACAACCAGCTGGAACTGTTCGTAAATTCCTTTCCGGGGAACTGTTACGGTATGAATCCGGACTATGACCGCTTCCTGACCCTTGGAGACGCCGCGGCCTGCCTGATGTACAAGGAACGTATCCAGCACAGTGAGGACACCCCGCTTAAAATCTACTACACCGACCGCCAGGGAGTGCCTGTAGCCATTGACATCACCGGCAAGGAAGGGCGCAACAAGCTGACCGACAACTCGAACTTCTTCTGTCTGGGACCTTCTGGCAGCGGGAAGAGCTTCCACATG
>ULSY01011368.1_pt1 | contig 12304 bp, 11 predicted proteins | sample 1957201 | NCBI WGS metagenome assembly ULSY01 (sample SAMEA4835723, study PRJEB28245) | human gut metagenome | biome: gut microbiome; material: fecal sample | place: Denmark | collected 2008
CAGACTAAATTCAGACAACTGAAATCACTGATTCTCAAAAAGCAAATATTTTTGCTATATCTATATATACACATTTGGAAAAGTTATTTATCTATTAGAAAACGAATATGAACCTATCACTTTATGCTCATGGAGGAAGTGCCAATCACGGTTGTGAAGCTTTAGCGCGTTCTACCATCCAATCACTGGAAAAAGGAAATAAGTTCACTCTTCTATCCGAACGGCCTGAAGAAGACTTAAAATATGGCTTGAATGAAATCGCTCGCATAGAATCTTCCCAAGATACTTTACCGGTAGGTCTACAAGGATTCTTGTATAAACTGAAGATGAAGTTCACGCACGATGAACGCATTTATTACAAAAGCATTTATCGGAATGCCATCAGGAAATCAGGTGATACAGATATAGCCATAGCCATAGGAGGTGATAACTATTGCTATAAAGGTTTTGCGGAACAATTCGGGGTATTAAATGATATGTTTATCTCTCATAAGATTCCTTGCATTTTGTGGGGGTGCTCCATTGATCCCCACCGGATTAATAAACGCTTAATAGAGCATTTAAACAAATACCAGCTGATTACAGCCCGTGAAAGTATCACTTACAAAGCCCTTAAAGAAAGTGGTATCAAGAATCTTTATCTTATTCCCGATACGGCATTCAAACTCAAAAAGATAGAAAGCGAGTTACCGGAAGGATTCAGCCCAACCAACACAGTCGGCATCAATCTAAGCCCCCTTATTTCAGGCTATGAAAGCAACAAAGGCATTACATATGCCAACTATGAGAATCTGATAGGATTTATTCTACAGCATACCGACCTCCATATTGCTCTTATTCCTCATGTTGTATGGAGTCACAATGATGACAGATCAACATTGAATATGCTCTATCAGAAATATATAAACTCTGATAGAGTCATTCTACTAGAAGATTGCAATGCCATGGAACTGAAAGGATATATCAGTCGCTGTCGTTTCCTGATAGCAGCACGTACTCATGCCTCCATAGCGGGCTACTCTACCGGAGTACCTACACTTGTTGTCGGATATTCCGTTAAAGCTGTCGGCATTGCTTCTGATTTGTTTGGCACAGCAAAAAATTACGTATTACCGGTAAATGCACTATCCAGAAAAGAAGAACTTTCAGAAGCTTTTGACTGGCTGATGAAACATGAGGAAAACATACGTAATCACTATTCACAACGCCTGAATAACTATATAGCAGGCTTAAGTTTAATTGACGAATTACCTATATTCAAACAGTAAATTATATCTATGAAAATATTAATCACGGGAGGAGCAGGCTTTATCGGCTATCACCTGTCCAAAGCTTTATTAACTATAAAAGACAATCACATTATAGGTTTAGATAACCTCAACGATTATTACGACGTTCAACTGAAAAAAGACAGACTGGAATTATTGGGAATCAACTCCAATGATATCGCAGACAACAAACTTTGTAACAGCCGAACGTTTCCAGGATATCAATTCATCTATACCGATCTTGCCAACAAAGAGATTCTACAGGATCTCTTCCAAGGAGAAAAGTTTGATATCGTTATCAACCTTGCGGCACAAGCTGGAGTAAGATACTCATTGATCAATCCGGAAGCTTATATCCACAGTAACATCTCCGCTTTTCTTAATCTGCTTGAAGCTTGTAGACATTATCCAGTCAAGCATTTGGTATATGCAAGTTCAAGCAGTGTTTACGGACTAAATGGTAAAACTCCTTTTTCAGTTCATGACGACATTTCTCATCCGGTAAGCCTCTATGCGGCAACCAAAAAATCGAATGAACTGATGGCACACACATACAGTTATCTGTATAACATACCGGTAACAGGATTAAGATTCTTCACTGTCTACGGTCCTTACGGAAGGCCGGATATGTCACCCTCCCTATTTGCACATGCCATTTTCAAAAACGAGCCTCTTAAGATTTTTAATTACGGTAAAATGCGCCGTGATTTCACTTATATAGATGACATTGTAAACGGCGTTATGAAAGTTATCGATAAAATACCGACTAAAAATCCAGAGTGGGATAATCAGAGAATAGACCCGGCTTCTTCTTCGGCTCCTTACGCCTTATACAATATCGGCAACCAGCATCCAGTGACTCTGATGGAGTATATCAATGCGTTTGAAACAGCTATCGGAAAAGAAGCGCAAAAAGAATATCTTCCGATGCAAGCAGGCGATGTACAAGAAACCTATTCGGACATGACGGAAATGATCAACGATTTTGGATATCTGCCAAAAACTTCCGTAGAAGAAGGTGTACGTAAATTCATTGACTGGTTTAAAATTTATTACGGATATGAAAAATAATACACCTCTGGTAAGCATTATTATCTGTCTGTATAATGTAGCCTCTTTCCTTCAAAAGAAAAAACTGGCATGTATCCTTCAGCAAACCTATCGGAATCTGGAAGTTATACTTGTAGATGACGGTTCAACGGACAATACCTATCTGCTATGTGAGGAATTGAAAAAAAGTGACCAGCGTATCCGACTAGTAAGAAAAGCCAATGGAGGATTAGGAAGTGCCCGAAATACCGGACTCGATGAAGCACAAGGAGATTATGTTTGGTTTTACGATGTAGACGATGATGCTGATACTCGACTAGTTGAAAAAAACATCTATTGGATGGAAACATACGGAAGCGATGTAAATATATTCGGCTACCATTGCATCACACCATATTTACACTTGTCCGAAGAAATACGATTTAAAGAACGAGAAATTCATGACAACGAAACATTAAAATCCATCTTTGTAGACGAACTGCTCTTTGTTCCAAACGGAAATGGTTTTGCTTGGAATAAGTTTTACCGACGTTCTTTCATTGAGAAATATGGATTTCGTTTCGGAAGCCAGCGAATCCAGCAAGATGAAGGATTCAACTTGCAATTTTATCCATTACTGAACAATGTTTATATATCCTCTGAGTTATTATACACTTATTACATTTACAACAGTGGTAACAATCGTTCCAAGTATATATCAGACAGAATAAACATCTATATTTCTGTATATAATCAATTCCAGTCTTTCATCACAGTTTGGGGAATACAAGACAAACGATTAGAAGAGTATACTTATAGAAGATTATATGCCGGGATAGAAACTTCTATCTTATTTAATACCTTTCATCCCGATGCTCATAAGAATCGCTCTGAGCAGAAGCAAGAAATACTAAATATCTTAAATAGAAAAGAAGTAATTCAATGTCTTGATTTTATTGGAAAATATCCTATGGGAATAGAACAGAAATTATTCTATCAAGCATACAAACGAAAGTCTTTCTTTGGTATCATTTTTTATAATACATTATTTAAGACCTTACGTAAAATTAAAAGAATAACACAACAATGAATAGTATCCTCCAAAGAAAATCGAACTTTGAACTTCTAAGAATCATATGTATGTTACTAATAATATGGGGACATCTTACAAATATATATTCTGTGAATGAACCTATATTAGGGCTAACCTATATAGAAACTCGTCTCCTTAAAAGTTTTACAATTGTTGCCGTAAATGTTTTTATATTAATATCTGGTTACTTTTCCATTTCATTCAAATTACCAAGAATATTAAAACTAGGACAATTAACATGGTTCTATTCTGTAACTCTGTTAATCTTAACAATAAGTTATGGATGGCATTCAATTAATTATTACGATTTCACTTTCTTCGTCCCCATTTTTAGTAAGAAATACTGGTTCATAACCATATATATAATTTTATACATTCTGTCTCCGTGTTTAAATAAACTAGCTTTATCCATTTCAAAAAATAATTTTAAATCAGTATTAATTATAGGTTTCTTTATCATATATGTATGGCATACATTAAGTTTTATTCTTAATTTTAGTCGTCCTATAGATGATGCAGGATATGGTATACCCCAATTTTATTTATTTGTATCTGCTTGGCAGATATATAAAACTCCATGGTAATGTATATACAATAAAACAAAATTTTTTATTCCTATTTTTTATTATAAGTATATCACTTTTTATTTTTCAACTAACATATTCAATAATACTAGGATTTTCATTTACAGCTTTATTTTCATACAATACGATATTTGTATTTCTTGGATCAGTAGCTTTATTTATATTTTTTATGAAATTAAATATTGGATATAATTCATTTATAAATAAATGGGCAAAATATTGTTTGGCTGTATATATCATTCATGAGCATCCAATATTCAAAAATTTAATATATGATTTTTTACAAATCACTCACATATCTCCTATATGGTTTATCCCCTATTCACTTTTAGCTTCAATAATAATGTACTTTATTTTTGCTTTAGTTGAAAAAATTCGATTATACTTTTTCAATAGTATTGAGAATAAAATTAATAATCGAATAATGCAAATTCCAATAGTTCAAAAGATAGAAAGCAAAATAAAACTGACAGTATGAAAAAACGCATTTTCATAGCCATACACTACTTAGAAATCGGAGGAGCGGAAATAAGCCTAATCAGTCTGCTCAATACAATTGATACAGAACTGTACGATGTTGATTTGTTTCTTTACAGCCATCGGGGAGAGTTGTTGAAACAAGTTCCGGATAAGATCAACTTATTACCGGAAATCAAGAAATATGATGTTATCGAAAAACCGATAAAGGAAGCGGTTCAGAAAGGATTTCCCGATATTGCCCTTGCCAGACTATGGGCAAAGTATCAGTTTGCCCGATATGCCCAAAAAAATCAGCTGAAAGAAAGCTCGGCTATCCTACAATATGTATTCGATGCAGTTACTCCGCTGTTGCCGAATATCAATCCAAATATGGAGTATGATTTGGCCATCAGCTTCCTAACACCACATAACATTGTACTGAATAAAGTTAAAGCCAAGAAAAAACTGGCATGGATTCATACGGATTACACCAAAATCAGTGTGAATGTAGAAAAGGAAATAAAGGTGTGGAGTCAGTTCGATCACATAGTTTCGATATCGGAAGATGTGACACGCGCGTTCCTGAAGGTATTTCCAACTTTGGCAGGAAAGATTATCGGAATAGCCAATATCCTCTCTCCTCAAACAGTCAGACAAAAAGCACTGGCTGGTAAGGTTGATTTCCCCGCTCAAGATGGACGGGTAAATCTGCTATCGGTAGGACGTTTTACCTTTGCCAAAAACTTTGATAATGTACCCGATATATGCTACAGGATAATGAAGGAAGGATGTGATGTGTACTGGTATATCGTAGGTTATGGTGGGGATGAAAATCTGATAAAAGAGAAAATAGAGAAAGCAGGAATGGAAAGTCGCGTCATACTGTTAGGGAAACAAGAAAATCCTTATCCATTTATCAAAGGATGCGACATTTATGTACTGCCTTCCCGATTTGAAGGAAATGCGGTTACCGTACGCGAAGCACAGATATTATGCAAACCAGTTATCGTGGCCAACTATCCCACAGCACACAGCCAAATCACGCATGGTATCGACGGAGTAATCGTTCCACAAGATAACGCTGGCTGTGCCCATGAAATAGCTCAATTTATCAAAAACAAAGAATTGCAACAAAATATAATTAGTTACCTGAAGGAACACGATTACGGAAATGAAAAGGAAGTACAAAAACTATATAGTTTGATGAATTAAAATATTTTTTATACATGTCTTCATCTAGTTTTTAATTTATATCTTTGGTAGATATAACGTATTACATATCTCCAATAGGCTACATAACTGTCGAGTAAAATCTCACGATAAACTAGAGATAAAAGGAAATATGTCTATGTTATAATCGCCTCACAAAGGTGAATATATCGCCCCACTTAGGTGAAACGAACGCTTCATATCAGTCAGGCGAAAGTTTCACAAGAGTGAAAAGATACCTATAAAACTATATGAAACATGCCAATTCTATTTGATTTTTATGTTTCCCCATCCGATTCGGGAAAAGGAGAAAAAGAAAAATACCATGCACGGGTGGTAAGAAGCCATACCGTACAAATAGATGATATAGTGAACAACATCAGCAAGCGTTGTACGCTCTCGAAAGGGGACATCCGGGCTGTACTGGATGAACTGGGAGATGAACTGGTGTACAACTTGTGTGAAGGCAACCGTGTCTATCTGCCAGGGATAGGTTATTTCTACCTTTCGCTCTCGGCTCCCAAGAACGCAGATCCCAAGACTACCCGTTCACAGAGTGTTGGAATAAAAGCTGTAGAATTCAGGGCAGACAGCATCCTAAAAAACAGTCTGGAAAACCACGCCAAATTCGAAAGAAGCGACATCAAAGTACATTCATCCAAATTAAACATCTACGAAATAGATGCCTTACTGGTGGACTATTTTTACGAAAACGATTTTCTGACAAGAACCAAGTTTGAAAGGCTCTGTGGTTTTACAAAAACAACAGCCCAACGGCATTTGCAGCGACTACAGGATGAAGGCAGACTGGTAAATGTCAACACACGGCACAATCCGATATATAAGCCTTCAAAAGGTTTCTACGGAAATGTGTAAAAATTTTCTATAATATGATACCTAAAATTATACATTATTGCTGGTTTGGCGGAAACCCACTTCCTGAAGAAGCAAAAAAGTGTATCGCTTCTTGGAAAAAATATCTGCCCAGTTACAAGATCAAGGAGTGGAATGAAAGTAATTTCAATATAAACTGCTGTAATTATGTAAAAGAAGCTTACGAAGCAAAGAAATACGCTTTTGTAAGTGATTATGTTCGTTTTTTTGTGTTATATAATGAAGGAGGACTATACTTCGATACAGATGTTGAGATAATTAAAAATATGGACCACATTATTAATGCAGGAAACTTTATGGGGTTTGAAAAGGGTCTTCAAAACGCGCCATTAGGTGTAAATCCAGGTTTAGGCATAGGATCTGAAGCAAATGAACCACTTTTTAAAACAATTCTAGAATATTACGAGAACAAAAATCATTTCACTTTTGGAGATCATACCGTAGTAACATATACAACAAATTTGCTCAAGAATTTTGGACTTGTGAATGAACACAAGTTTCAAAAGGTAGCTAATTTCAATATCTATCCATCAGAATATTTCTGTCCAATGGATTCAACCACAGGAAAATTAACGATAACGGAGAAAACTGTATCCATTCACCATTATTCTTGTTCATGGATTGATCATAATACACTAAGTTGGAAATTACATATCTTAAAAAATAAAATGATCAAAGTATTTGGAGAACAATTTATTTTAAAGATTAGCAACTTATTTAAACGATAAAAAATGGAAAAGACATATCGGATTACAGTGATTATGGGTATATATAATTGTGCTTCTACATTACAAGAAGCATTGGACTCATTATATGCACAAACTTATCAGAATTTTAAAATTATATTGTGTGACGATGGATCTACAGATGATACTTATACTATAGCTTCAGAATATATAAAATCAAAAAATAACATAAGGCTCATCAAGAATAAAACAAACATAAAACTAGCTGCTACGTTAAACAAATGTCTAGAGTATGCTGATACAGAATATGTTGCAAGAATGGATGGAGATGATATCTCATTACCAACTCGATTTGAAAAAGAAATAAAATTTTTAGATGAAAATCCTGAATATGCATTTGTAAGTACAGCTATGATTTATTTTGACGAAAAAGGCAACTATGGTCGGAATTATCCAATAGAAAAACCGACAAAAGAATCTTTTCGTAAATCGACTCCATTTTGTCATGCACCATGCATGGTACGTCTATCAGCATATAAAGCTGTGAATGGATATACAACAGACAAAAAAGTCGAACGTATGGAAGATTATTATTTATGGCATAAGATGTATTTAAAAGGATTAAAAGGTTATAATATACAAGAGCCTCTATATAAAATGAGAAACGATAGAAATGCTCACAGTCGAAGAAAAATCAGTGACAGAATTCGAGGTTTTAAAGTAGATATAGAAATCTGTAAAAATTTAGGACTAACTTTCCCATATTTTTATCCAATTCTTCATCTCGGGAAAATATTTATCCCTTGGAAATTAATAGCCTTTTTTAGAAAAAAATCATTTATAAATTAACATACATCTACAATATAATTAATATACTTTAAGGTTTTTATTTACAAAAGCGACAAATACTTTTAAATATTATTATCCTTTATTAACTATTCCTTAATAACTATGGATAATTTTTGTCAAAATTATTTAGTTTCTATCATCGTACCGGTGTACAATACAGAAAAATACATCAGCAAATGTTTGTATTCACTTACACAACAAAACTATACACATATAGAGATTATAGCCGTTGACGATGGTAGCACTGATAATAGCCTGAACATATTAAATGATATCTCAGCAAAAGACAATCGTCTAAAAGTATTCTCTCAACCCAATCAGGGAGTTTCAGCTGCCAGAAATTTGGCACTAAGTAAGGCAGTTGGAGAATATGTTATGTTTGTAGATGCTGACGACTGGATAGATTCATCTACGATAAAAAGATGCCTCCAAGCAATAGGAGATGCGGATGTCTGTTTTTTTGCATACATACGGGAATTTGCCAATCGTTCGCTGCCCAAACCTCTGTTTCTACAAACACAAATCTTCGCAACAGAAGCATGTAAGCAGCTTCAACGAAGAATGATAGGACCAATAGGCGAAGAACTTGCCAATCCGGGTATGCTGGATTCATTAGGAACTATCTGGGGAAAACTTTACAGAAAAGAAATCCTTAACGGCACAGAATTTGTAGATTTAAAAGTAATCGGTACAGCAGAAGATTCCCTCTTCAATTGCAATGTATTTAGAAAAGTACAAAAAGCCGTTTATATAAACAAAGCGTTTTATCATTACCGCAAATTCAACTCCGGTGCAGAAACAAAAAAATACAAGCCCCAATTACCTCAGCAATGGAACAAACTGTTTGACCACATGAAAGCTACTGCGACTGATGAAATCAGTCAGAAAGCCCTGCATAACCGCATTGCGCTCAGCATTATCGGACTGGGACTAAATGAATGCTTGTCACCCAATACTCTAAAAAAGAAAACAGATAAAATAGCTGAAATCATTAATCAGCCACATTATAAAGAAGCATATCAAAAGCTTGATTTGACTCACTTTCCCATACATTGGAAAGTCTTCTTCTTTGCAGCCAAGCATAACATGAACAGAGTGCTTATGCTATTAATTTTATGTATAAAAAAAATAATATAAAATTTTAAATTTATAATAACTGTTATAACAATGAAAACATTTTGTTTTATTCCTATCTTAAATTTCAATTGTATTTTAAATAAGATTAGTTAGAAATAACAAGAATAACTTATTAAAAGCTTATACACAAATAGGACTAATGCGCAATTTATATAATTTTTTAACCACACCATTTAAAGAACATATAGTTCTTTTATTTTTAATCTTTTTATTGACCTCATCTATTAATCTTTATAATTGGGTAAGTCAAGATTACTATCATTATACATTATATCTGTTATTACACAGTATATTAGTATCATATATACTAATACTTCCTATTGGCTGTCTAAAGGGAAAAATCAAAATTATATATAAGTCAATTATACTAACAATATCCTTGATAATTTTTATCTTTAATAGTTTTTGCTATTTGACTCTGCATAGTATATTCTATGCAGACATTGTAGCTATTATTGGAGGTACTAATTTACAAGAAGCAAAAGAATATATAGAATCATCTGTATCTATCAATTACATATTGGTAGTTGTTTCAATACTTTTTTGTTTTCTTCTCTTGTCATATCTCTTATTCCTTATAAAACCCTATATCGGTATAAAAACAAAAATTGTGGGAATAATTGCAATTCTTTTAGGAATAATTATGACTATTCATAATCCATCAATCTATAGAGATGGTCTTTATGGAGAAATACAAGCTTTTACGCAAATATCAAAAACTCCAAACCTAAAAGATTATATGACAAACCCTCAAATTAAATATGTAGAAAAGGAATGCCCTAGTAATATAGTTATGATAATTGGAGAATCATTCACAAAATCACACAGTTCACTCTATCATTATAATAAAGAAACAAATCCTCGCTTAACTTATCTACGAAATAAAGGATTGTTATTTACTTTTAATAATGTAAGATCTGCAATGATAAATACAACGAAATCATTTCAGACCATAATGAGTACTTATAAGCCAGAATTTAAAGACTCATGTAAATGGTATGAATGCACAACACTACCCGAAATAGTAAAAGCAGCAGGATATAAAACTTATTGGATTTCGAACCAAAGTAAAGTTGGCCTTTATGATAATGTAGTTGGAAAATATTCCGAATTATGTGATTATAGTTATTTCACTGGAGATAAATATTCAGGAGTAAGAAGAAGTAATTTAGATGAAGAAATACTAAATTTATTACCACCTATATTAACGGATACCGTATCTAAAAGTTTTTATATAATTCATCTAATGGGTTCACATGTAGCATTTAAACAACGATACCCTTCTCATTTTAATAAATTTAAAGCTAATCAATATTCCAACCACCCAACAAACCAACAATCTATTTTAGCAGAATATGACAATTCAATATTATATAATGATTCAATTGTCTATGAAATCATACAGTCATATGCAGATAAAGAAGCTATCATTTTATATTTCCCAGATCATGGTATCGATTTGTTCGAAACATCTCAAACTTATTATGGACATGCCCGAGCAACAGATTCATTATCCATAAAAGCAGGAACTAATATTCCATTTATAATTTATACAACTCCGCGATACAAAACGAAATTTAAAGATAAAATAAAATTAATACAAGAAAATATTCACAGAAAATACAGGACTGATGACATTATATACACAATTATGGATATTATTGGAATAGACTTTAAAAACAACAATGATGTCAAAAAATATTCCTTATTGTCTAATCAAAGATAGGAATTAAATAATGATAACGATCAATAATAAACAAGATTGTTGTGGTTGCGGTGCATGTGCTCAACGCTGTCCTCAATCATGCATTAAAATGATAGAAGATAAGGAAGGATTTTTATATCCTCAAATAAATATTTACGCATGTACAAACTGTAATTTATGCAATAAAGTATGTCCCATAATCAATAAAAACGACCTCAAAAAACCTATACACTCCTATGCTGCAACAAATGTAAATGAGGAAATTAGACTACAAAGTTCATCCGGAGGATTATTTTCAGCTTTTTCTGAAGCTGTTTTAAGCAAAAATGGCATCGTTTTTGGAGCTAGATTCAATCAAGATTGGGAAGTTATTCATGATTACACAGAAACAACTAATGATTTGTATAAGTTTAGAGGCTCGAAATATACACAAAGTGTAATAGGAAACTGTTATATACAAGTAGAAAGATTTCTAAAAACTAACAAAACAGTTCTATTCAGTGGTACTCCTTGTCAAATTTCCGGTCTTAAACATTTTTTAAAAAAGGAATATAACAACCTAATAACTGTTGAAATTCTATGTTATGGAGTTCCAAGCCCATTAGCATGGAAAAGCTATCTCCACTCCATTTCTAATAAAAAATCATCTATTACCAATATAAACTTTCGAGATAAATCTACAGGATGGAAAAAATATAGTTTTTCTATAGAATATTATAATAATGAAAAATATTCCCAAGAAAATCATAATAATATATATATGTATGGATTCCTTAAAAATTTATACTTACGCCCCTCATGTAAATCATGTCCAGCCAAACTGGGAAGAAGTGGAAGTGACCTATCTATAGGGGATTGTTGGGGAATACAAAACATAATGCCAGAAATAGATGATGATAAAGGCATAAATATTGTTTTAATTAATACCCCAAAAGGAAAAGAATTTTATGAATCTTTATCTGTTAAATCATACAACATTGACTATAACCTCATTGTCAAGTATAATGGAGGATTTAATGAATCAATACAGTTTCCTCTTAAAAGAAAACAATTTTTCAATCAAATAAGAAAAGGAAAAGACTTTACAGAAGTTATAAAAAACACAACTAAAATATCTATAATCCAAAAATTCAAAAATAAGATAAAAAGCTTACTAAGTTAACTTTTATACATTTTTATTCATATTCATTTATATTGTATCAATATCAGGTTAAATAAAATGTTATCATTCTTAGCATTCCTAGTAACCACCCCGGTTACATTTATCTTACTTCCGTTACTTATCGGGCTGGTAATCAAAAATAGGAAATGGAAGAGGGGACTGTACGTTACAGCTATTTTGCTGATGCTAACCTTTACAAATACACCGCTATTGAAGAAAGCGGAAGAGC
>ULSY01007006.1_pt1 | contig 12139 bp, 8 predicted proteins | sample 1957201 | NCBI WGS metagenome assembly ULSY01 (sample SAMEA4835723, study PRJEB28245) | human gut metagenome | biome: gut microbiome; material: fecal sample | place: Denmark | collected 2008
CGAACCGAACGCTCTCCCAGCTGAGCTATAGGCCCATATTTGTTTTTCAGAACGAGAACAGTGTAACTCTTTTAGAAGGATTTGTCAAGGACTTTTCACCCGGGAGGCCTGCGGGGAATGGCCGGCTGAATCGGACGCGCCGTTTCTTAAAAAACGACAGATCCTTTAGTAAAAATAACAGTGGCTCTCAGAGAAAAAGCGTGCTACAATAATGCTGAGACTTCTGTACATGAAAAGTCTATCACCCAAAGTCAGGAGGACAACGGTTATGGAATTTACTAAGGTCGTTGCAGAGCGTTATTCCTGCAAAAATTTCAGCACACGTAAGGTAGAAGCCGAGAAGCTGACGGAGATCCTGGAAGCGGGGCGGCTGGCCCCGACCGCCAAGAATTTTCAGGAGCAGCGCATCTATGTGCTGCAGTCGGAAGAAAGCCTGGCAAAGCTCGACAAGGTGACGCCCTGCCGCTATGGCGCGCCTACCTGCCTCGTCGTGGCCTTCGATAAAAACAGCGTCTTTACTTATCCTGGCGGAAAGCGGGACTCCGGCGTGGAGGATGCCGCCATCGTGGCGACCCACCTGATGCTGGCCGCCGCCAACGCAGGTGTGGACAGCTGTTGGCTCAACTTCTTCGACCCGGATGAGCTGGCCAAGGAGCTGGGCCTGCCGGAAAATGAAGAGGTCCTGATGATCCTCGACCTCGGCTATGCCGCAGAAGGCGCAGGGCCGCTGGCAAACCACGGCTCGAGAAAGCCCTTGTCCGCGACGGTCGCATACCTGTAATACGCAAAAACACCCGGAGATGCTTCCGGGTGTTTTTGCGTTATTGTCCGACGATGCGCCAGTGTTCGGGCTTGTTGTGATCGGTGGTCACGCCGTCGTCGGTATACATCCGGTAGGGCGCAGGCTGGCCGTCGGGCGCGAAGCGCCAGAAGGTGAGGGCCGTATCGTTCAGCTGGGCGGTGTTGGCGGCGGGCTGTGCCACCTCCCGGATGTCGGCCTCCGTCTTGTAGCCGAAGCGGCTCTGGGCCAGACCAAACGCCCACTTGGGCGGGATATAGCTGGGGCCGATGAGCTGCCGGAATTCCTTTGCGACCTCTGCCGCTGTAGGGGCTGTGATGAGGTAGAACGCATAGTTCGGCTCTGCCGTGGCGAAGCGGAGGGTGTCGTGGCGGGTATAGCCGATACAACAAAACCGGCATTTTCGGCAGAACAGGCGGCCCGGGGCTTGTTTGGGCAGGGGAAAATGGTATATAATAAGTATATTCTAGGAATAAAAGGGAGAACCATCATGTATCAAAAAGGAATCAAGCGGCTGCTGGACGTGGTACTGTCGGCCTGCGGGCTGCTGGTGCTGTCACCGCTGCTGCTTTTGCTCTGCCTTGCCATCAAGCTGGACTCGCCGGGGCCGGTGTTTTTCAAGCAGAAGCGGGTGGGCATTCATAAGAGCTATTTCAACATCCTGAAATTCCGCACCATGCGCATCGACACCCCCCACGACATGCCCACCCATCTGCTCCACGACCCGGAGCAATATATCACCCGGGTGGGCCGTTTCCTGCGCAAGACCAGCCTGGACGAGCTGCCCCAGCTGTGGAATATCCTTGTGGGCGATATGGCAGTCATCGGTCCGCGCCCGGCCCTTTGGAACCAGTACGACCTGTTGGCCGAACGGGACAAGTACGGCGCAAACGACGTCCGCCCCGGCCTGACCGGCTGGGCGCAGATCCATGGCCGCGACGAGTTGGAGATCACGGAGAAAGCGAAGCTCGACGGCTGGTATGTGGAGCATATGAGCTTCTGGCTGGACGTCAAATGCTTCTTCGGCACCATCAAGGCTGTGGCCGACCACGACGGCGTGGTGGAGGGCGGCACCGGGACGCTGCACGAAGAAGAGAAAAATGACCATAAATAAGGGAAACATAACATGCTGAATGAACTGTATCGCTTTGCGACTCCATGGGCAAAGGCAACGAAACGCCAGATCAATGTGAACCGGATGCTTGGAGTGGCGGCGAATGCTCTTTATCCGATATATTGTGCATGGAGTCCGCTCCCGAAGCAGAGAACAACGCAGGGCGAAAGGATGGTGGTATCTCTGACCACCTTCCCGCTCCGAATCGGGAAAGTCCATCTGACGATCCAGAGCATCCTGCGGCAGAGCCGTCCGACGGATCGTATCCTGCTCTGGTTGTCCAAGGAGGAATTTCCGGAGGAAGCACAGCTCCCGGCAAATCTGCTCCGCCTGAAAGAAAAGGGACTGGACATCCGCTTCTGCGACAATATCCGCTCCTTTAAAAAGGTGTTCTACACCGCGCAGGAATTTGAAAATGATGTGATCGTTACGGCGGATGATGATGCGCTCTACCCGGAAAACTGGCTGGAAGGGCTGTGGGATACCCACGAAAAGTATCCGGGCTGCGTGTGCTGTTACCGCGCGCATGAAATCACGTTTGAAGGCGGAAGGGTGGCGCCTTATCAGGAGTGGTACGGCTTGTCGCCAGACAAAAAAGGACCTTCGGAAGCACTTTTTTCGGTGGGCGTTGGAGGGGTGTTGTATCCTGCAGGCTATTTCAGCGGCATCGAGTTCGACAGCGGGAAGATTATGAAGCTGTGCCCGACGGCGGACGATATGTGGCTCAAGATCGTGGGAGCGCAGAAAAGGATCCCGGCAGTGAAGGTGAGCACCAACTCGAAGGAGTGGTTCACCATCCGGAACAGCCAGCGCCAGTGCCTGATGTCGGTCAACACCGCCGGAAAGATGCGGAACGATGAAGCACTTCAGAACCTGATGGAATATTATCACGTTACAGCGGAGATGCTGGGCGGCACATCAACAGAGCAGAAAGGCAAAGGATAAAAGATGGCGGGCAGAACAGATGTGAAGATCAGCGTGATCGTACCGGTCTACAATGTAGAAAAAGAACTTCCCCGCTGCATCGAGAGCCTCCTGACACAGACGTATTCGAATTTTGAGTTGCTCCTGATAAACGATGGCTCATCGGATGGCAGCCCTGAGATCATGGAGAGATACGCGGAGAAGGACCCTCGCATCCGCACCCTGCATAAGAAAAATGGCGGGGTGTCCTCAGCACGCAACAGGGGGCTGGAACAGGCAAAAGGCGAATATGTGTGCTTTGTGGATGCGGACGATGTGGTGGCTTCGTGTTATCTGGAATGGCTTTGCCGGGCAATACAAGAAAGCAGGCTTCCTCTTGCAATTTGCAAACAGGTGGATTTTGAGGAGAAAGAGACGGATCCATTCTGTGACCTTCCGACAGAAATGCCTGCGCTGAAAACACATAAAATTGAAAATTATACATTTTGGGATGAAAATGTGTGTACCCGGTGCGTTCGAGGAATGATGAGAGCGGATTTGGTTCGAGATATTCGATATGACGAACAGATTGCTATCGGAGAAGATGCTCTATTTATGGTGCAGGCTTTGCTGCGGACGAAGGGGTACGTTTGTGTGCCCTGTGCACTTTATGCCTATTATATCCGGCCGGATTCGGCGATTCATCAGAGCGACTTTTCACCAAAACAATACAGCGAAATAACTACTTGGGAAAAAATTTGTGCCTTGGTGGAAAGACAGCCGGGCAGTATGAGCCGTACAGCGGAGGAGCGGTTCGTGGTGGCCTGCTCCCATGTATATTACCGGATGGCGGGCAGCGACCATGCCAATCCGGAGCTGCAAGTCAAGATCGTGCGGATGGCGCGAGAGCACTGGCGGGCGGCCTTGCGAGTCCCGAACAGCAAGAAGCGTGAAAAGAGCAAGCTCTGGATGCTGATCTGCTGCCCGGCGGCGGGACGCTGGATGTGGAGGCTGGGAAAAAAGCTGAAACAGGGATGAGCCGGAGCATCTTGAGAAACGAAGTGGTTTTGTCTTGATTTATGTCGGAAATGTTATATAATAAAACAGTATACAAGACACAGAAGGAGGATTTCCATGGAACGCACCTATATCAATGAGGTACAAAAGGAAATTGGCAGCACGGTCAAGGTGCAGGGCTTTATCGAGAACCTGCGCAACAGCAAATATATGGCCTTCATCGTGCTGAAGGATATTACCGGCAAACTTCAGATCACCGTCGAGAAGGAGGACCACCCTGAACTGGTGGACACCATCGACAAGCTGACCCCGGACTCTGTCATCACCGTCACCGGCAAGGTGATGGAGAACGACTACGTCAAGATGGGCGGCATCGAGATGATCCCCGAGGCCATCGAGATCGAGAGCATCGCCGACGCGCTGCCCATCGTCCGCAAGGAGATCGCCGCCACCAAGAAGAAGAAGGCTGTGGAGCGTTCCAGCATCGACCAGCGCATCGACTACCGCTGGATCGACCTGCGCACCGACGAGAACCAGCTGATGTTCAAGGCACAGAGCTGCTTCGTCAACGCCATGCGTCAGTTCCTGCTCGAGCGCAGCTTCATCGAGATCCACACCCCGAAGCTCATCGCTGCCGCCAGCGAGAGCGGCTCTGAGGTGTTCAAGGTGGACTACTTCGACCGCAACGCCTATCTGGCCCAGAGCCCTCAGTTCTATAAGCAGATGGCCATGGCCGCCGGCTTCGAGCGCATCTTTGAGACCGGCCCCGTCTTCCGCGCGGAGAAGAGCTACACCAACAAGCACTCCACCGAGTTCTCCGGCTTCGACCTTGAGTTCAGCTACATCACCTCTTACAAGGACGTCATGAAGATGGAGGAAGAGCTTCTGACTGCCGGTCTGAAGGCCGTCAAGGAACAGTACGGTGAGCAGATCAAGGAGCTGTTTGGTCTGGAAGTCGTCGTCCCCACCACGCCGTTCCCTGTGGTCAAGCTGGCCGACCTGTACAAGGCTCTGGAAGAGGAGTTCGGCTACACTGTCGATGAGAGCGAGAAGGGCGACCTGACCACCGAGGCCGAGCGCCTGAGCTACGACTGGGTCAAGAAGCACTACGGCCACGAGTTCCTGTTCATCACCGACTACTCCGCCGAGAAGCGTGCTTTCTACCACATGCGCGACGAGAACGGCGTGCCGCAGGGCTACGACCTCATCTGGCGCGGCGTGGAGATCACCACCGGCGCACAGCGTGAGCATCGCTACGACGTGCTGAAGAAGCAGGCAGAGGAGAAGGGCCTGGCCGATGACGTCAAGTTCTATCTGGAGTTCTTCCAGTACGGCTGCCCCCCGCACGGCGGCTTCGGTCTGGGTATCGACCGTCTGACCATGCTGCTCTGCGGCCAGTCTATCAAGGACGCCGAGTTCCTGTTCCGCGGCCCCAACCGTCTGACTCCGTAAGGAATGAAACCTCTCCGTCAATGCTTCGCATTGCCACCTCGCCTATCGAGGAGAGGCCTTGGCATTTCGTAAAGCTTTGTCTCTTCGCCAGAGGCTCCCCTCGGTAGGGGCAACAACGACGACCGCCGCCAGTGGCGGAAACAGGGAGTCGTTGTTGGGGCAGCGGCCAGTAAGACGCGCGCAATGCGCAGCGGATGCTGGGTGCCGCAACCCAGCCTTGTCGAGCGATAGCGAGACTGAGAGGTTATGACCTATAACAAAAGCCAGCGCACATTTCTCGTGCGCTGGCTTTTCTGCATTTTACAGCTTACTGGATGCCGGTGACCTTGTAGTCCTGTGCCTCGACGGCGTTCTTGAGCACGTCGTCGGCGACCTCGGCGTTTAGGGTGACAATGGCGGTGCCGGCCTCGTGGCTCACGACAGCCTCGTCCACCTCGGGCAGGGCTTCCAGAGCCTTCTTCACGCGGGCTTCGCAGTGGCCGCACATCATGCCTTCCACTTTCAGGGTCTTCTTCATGGTATTATCCTCCGTTTTGACTTCGGGCGCTTCGGCGTCCGATTTTTTGTTATTTTCAGCCGCAGACTGCACCGGGGCAGCAGCGGGAGAAGCGGTTTTGTGGTCGTGCCTGGTGCTGTGCAAATCGAACAGGTTCAGCCGCAGGGCGTTGCTCACGACGCAGAAGCTGGACAGGCTCATGGCAGCAGCACCGAACATGGGATTCAGCGTCAGGCCGAAGGGGATGAACAGACCAGCCGCCAGCGGGATGCCGATGATATTGTAGATGAATGCCCAGAACAGGTTCTCGTGGATGTTCCGCAGGGTGGCGCGGCTGAGGCGGATGGCCGCAGGCACGTCCGAGAGCTTCGAGTTCATCAGCACGACGTCGGCGGCGTCAATGGCCACGTCGGTGCCTGCGCCGATGGCAATGCCGGTGTCGGCACGGGTGAGGGCGGGAGCGTCGTTGATGCCGTCACCCACCATGGCCACCTTGCCGCTGGCCTGCAGCTGGCGGATGACGGCCTCCTTGCCGTCGGGCAGGACGCCCGCGATGACCTCGTCCACGCCCGCCTGCCTGCCGATGGCGTCGGCGGTGCGCTGGTTGTCACCGGTGAGCATCACGACTCGGATGCCCATGTTCTGCAGCTGACGGATGGCTTCGGGGCTGTCCTCCTTGATGGTGTCGGCCACGGCGATAACGCCCAGCAGACGGCCTGCGCCGCCGAAGAAGAGGGGAGTCTTGCCCTCAGAGGCCAGCTTTTCAGCCTGCTGTGCCAGTGCGGCGGGCAGGGTGAGTTTGGTCTGGATGAAGGCGGCATTGCCGGCGTAGATGTCCATGCCGTCCAGCTTGGCCGCCAGACCATTGCCCGGCAGGGCTGCGAAGTCAGTGACTTCCGGGGGAGTGATGGCCTTTGCCTCGGCGTCGGCCAGAACTGCCTTTGCCAGAGGGTGCTCGCTGCGGCTTTCCAGCGCTGCGGCCAGCGTCAGCAGCTCCGTCTCGGTGACGCCCTCAGCGGGCAGCAGGTCGGTGACGCGGGGTGCGCCCTCGGTGATGGTGCCGGTCTTGTCCAGCGCCACGATCTGGGTGCGGCCTGCGGCTTCCAGCGAGGCGGCAGTCTTGAAGAGGATGCCGTTTTTTGCGCCGAGACCATTGCCGACCATAATAGCCACAGGTGTTGCAAGGCCCAGTGCGCAGGGGCAGCTGATGACCAGAACGGAGATGCCGCGTGCCAGCGCATAGCCCAGCTCATGGCCCAGCAGCAGCCAGACGATGGTGGTGAGGACGGCGATGGAGATGACCGCCGGGACGAAGAAGCCCGACACGGTGTCAGCGATTTTTGCGATAGGAGCTTTGGTGGCGGCGGCATCGCTGACCATCTTGATGATCTGAGCCAGCGTGGTATCCTCGCCCACGCGGGTAGTCTCACAGCGGAGGAAGCCTGACTGATTGGTGGTGGCGGCGCTGACTTTGTCGCCGACGGCCTTGTCCACCGGGATGCTCTCGCCGGTCAGGGCGCTCTCATTGACAGCGCTGGTGCCTTCCAGCACCACGCCGTCCACCGGGATATTCTCGCCGGGGCGGACCACAAAGACGTCGCCCTTCTGCACGTCGGCGATGGCCACGGTCACTTCCGCGCCGTCCCGCACCAGCGTGGCGGTCTTGGGGGCCAGCTTCATCAGGCTCTTGAGGGCGTCGGTGGTCTTGCCCTTGGAGCGGGCTTCCAGCATCTTGCCCACCGTGATGAGGGTCAGGATCATGGCGGCAGACTCGAAGTAGAACTCCATCATATAGTGCATGACGAGCTCGTCGTTGCCATCCACCTGGGCACGGGTCATGGCGAAGAGGGCGTAAGTGCTCCACACGAAGCTTGCCATGGAGCCGAGGGCCACCAGCGTATCCATGTTGGGTGCGCCGTGGATAAGGCCCTTGAATCCGTTGATGAAGAACTTCTGGTTGATGACCATGACGATGCCCGCCAGCAGCAGCTGGACGAGGCCCATAGCGACGTGGTTGCCGTCGAACCAGTGGGGCAGGGGCCAGCCCCACATCATGTGGCCCATGGAGAAGTACATCAGTACCAGCAGGAAGCCCAGCGAGGCGATGAGACGACGCTTGAGCTTCGGTGTCTCGTGGTCAGCCAGTGCATCGAGGTCGGCGCTGGCGTCCGAAGTCTTACTGGCAGAGGCATTCTTCGGGCTTGCGCCGTAGCCTGCCTCCTGCACAGCCGAGAGGATGGCGGCAGGGGAGGCTGTGCCTTCCACGCCCATGGAGTTTGTCAGAAGGCTCACCGAGCAGCTCGTGACGCCCGGCACCTTCTTCACGGCCTTTTCCACCCGGGCAGAGCAGGCCGCGCAGCTCATGCCCGTGACATTGTATTGTTCCATTGCGGATTCCTTTCCCTCTTATAGGATGCCCGGAACGGGGTCATTTCATGAGCCGGGGCAGCAGCTGCAGCAGTTCGTCCAGCTTCTGCGTCTCGCCGGCTTTCAAATCGTCGGCCACGCAGGTGCGGATGTGCTGGCCCAGCAGCTCTTTGGAAAAGCCGTTCAGTGCAGCGTTCACCGCAGCCACCTGCACCAGAATATCGGCGCAGTAGACGTCCTTGTCCAGCATCGCGCGGATGCCGCGCACCTGGCCCTCAATGCGGCTCAGCCGGTTGGCAAGGGCGCGGTACTCCTCAGGGGTACGGTCCTTGTGGCGGCAGCAGGAGGGGGCAGTGTCCTTTTCGGCAGGCTCAGCGGCGCAGCAGCAGGGCTTTTTTTCAGCATCAGTCATAGCAGATAACTCCTTTCCGGGTGTATCGGTGTGAAGAGGAAATGTACCCTGTGGGGGTAAATCTCCCGACACTCTGATTTTACCACTTGGGGGTATCTGTTTCAAGTGGGTAGGAAATGCTAACTGTGAAAACTTTGTGAAAATAAAAGCCCCGAAATGCAGAAACGGGAGCCTCCCGGTGAAGGAAAGCTCCCGTTTCTGTTTAGGATAGGAAAGAGAATGTCATAAATAAGGGAGAGGGTCACAGATTGGTGTAACCCATCAGATAGCAGTCCACCTCGGCGGCGCAGTCGCGGCCCTCCCGCAGGCCCCAGACCACGAGGCTCTGGCCCCGGCGCATATCGCCGCAGACAAAGACCTTGTCTACATTGGTGCGGAAGCCATGGTCGGCCACATTGCCCCGAGCGTTCCGCTCCACGCCGAACGCCTCGGCCACATAGTCCTCGCAGCCCACAAAACCGGCGGCGATAAAGGCCAGCTGGCAGTCGTAGGTGAACTCTTCGCCGGTGGGTACCATGCTGGTACGGCCGGTGTCGGGGTCACGCTGGGGCTTGAGATAGGAGATGACCGCGCCGGTCAGGTTGCCGGCGTCGTCCTTCAGAAACTCTTTGACGGTGGTCTGGTAGACGCGGGGGTCTTTGCCGAACTTGGCGAGGCACTCGGTCTGGCCGTAGTCCACCTTCAGCACCTTGGGCCACTCGGGCCAGGGATTATTCGCGGCCCGTTCTTTCGGGGGCTGGGGCATCATTTCCAGTGCCACGAGGTCGGTGCAGCCCTGCCGCAGGGCGGTACCCTGACAGTCGTTGCCGGTGTCGCCGCCGCCGATGACGAGGACATTCCTGACTGCCGCGTTGATGGCCCTGCCGTCGGCAAACTTGCTGTCCAGCAGACTCCTGGTCACGCTGGTGAGGTAGTCCACTGCGAGGTACACGCCCTTCGCGTCGCGGCCGGGGACGTTCAGATCACGGGCTTTCTTGGCACCGCAGCAGAGCACGATGGCGTCATAGCCGTTCAAAATCTCAGCGGCATCCACAGCCCCACCCACATCCATGTTGGTGCGGAACTCGACGCCCTCAGCCTGCATAATTTTGATGCGGCGCTCGATGACGGATTTGTCCAGCTTCATGTTGGGGATGCCGTACATCAGCAGACCGCCTACACGGTCAGCACGCTCGAAGACGGTGACGGCATGGCCCCGGATGTTGAGGTATTCGGCCACCGACAGGCCCGAAGGGCCGCTGCCGATGACGGCCACGCTCTTGCCGGTGCGGGCCGGAGGCGGGGCGGCATGGAGCCAGCCCTTGGCGTAGCCCGTCTCCACGATGGCGTGTTCGTTCTCCCGGACAGTGACGCTGCTGCCGGTGACGTCGCCGCAGGTGCAGGCGGCCTCACACAGGGCAGGGCAGACCCGGCTCGTGAACTCCGGGAAACGGTTGGTGGTGCGCAGGCGGCGGAGCGCCAGTTCCCACTTGCCCTGATAGACCAAATCGTTCCACTCGGGGATGAGGTTGTTCAGCGGGCAGCCGGAGGCCATGCCGCCGATCATCATGCCCGCCTGGCAGAAGGGGACGCCGCAGTCCATGCAGCGGGCTGCCTGGGTCTGCTGCTCCTCCCGGGAGAGCCAGATGTGAAATTCGTTAAAGTTTTCAATGCGCTCCAGCGGCGGAACATCCGTGCTGGTCTTGCGCGTGTAATCCATAAAACCAGTGAGTTTTGCCATGATGTTCCCCTCCTTACTTGTTCTTCTGCACGGCGTAGAATGCTTCGATCTGCGCCTGCTCGCCGTCGAGTCCGCGCTCTTCCATGGAGGCGATGACCCGCAGCATATGGTCGTAATCGTAGGGGAGGACTTTCTTAAATTTGGGCAGGAACTCGCTGAAATTGTCCAAGATCTCCTTGCCGCGGGGCGAGCCGGTCAGCTCGACGTGCTCCCGGATGAGCTCTTTCAGAGTGGCGACGTCGTACTTGTGCTCCACCGGCTCGAGGCTGACGGTCTCCTTGTTCACTCGCTGGTAGAAATCCCAGTTCTCATCCAGCACATAGGCGATGCCGCCGGTCATGCCGGCTGCAAAGTTCTTGCCGGTCTGGCCCAGAACGACGACGGTGCCGCCGGTCATGTACTCGCAGCCGTGGTCGCCCACGCCCTCGACGACGGCCACAGCGCCCGAGTTGCGGACGCAGAAGCGCTCACCGGCCACACCGGAAACAAAGGCTTTGCCGCTGGTGGCACCGTAGAGTGCCACGTTGCCGATGATGATGTTCTCTTCGGGTTTGAAGGTGATGCCCTCGGGCGGGCGGACGACGAGCTTGCCGCCGGAGAGGCCCTTGCCCATGTAGTCGTTGCAGTCGCCGGTCAGTTCCAGCGTCAGGCCCTTGGGAATGAATGCGCCGAAGCTCTGGCCGCCTGCACCGGTGCAGTGGACGGTGTAGACGTCATCGGGCAGGTCGCTGCCGTACTTGCGGGTGATCTCGCTGCCGAAGATGGCACCAAAGGCGCGGTCGGTGTTGGAGACATCCAGCTTCACGCTCTGGGGGTTCTTGCTGTTGAGCTTGAATTTCTTCATCAGCACCTTCATGTCCAGAGTGTCTTCCAGATGAAAGTCGTAGGTGTCTTCCTTCTGGAAGTGGATATTGCTGTTGACGATGGCGGGGTTGTGCAGGATGCAGTCGAGGTCCATCTTGGACATCCGGCTGCTGGCAGGGGCAGGCTTGACATGGAGCAGGTCGGTGCGGCCCACCAGCTCGTCGATGGTACGGATGCCCAGCTTTGCCATGTATTCGCGCAGCTCCTGCGCCACGAAGGTCAGGTAGTTGATGATATACTCGGGCTTGCCGCGGAAGTGCTTGCGCAGCTCGGGGTTCTGGGTGCAGATGCCCATGGGGCAGGTGTCGAGGTTGCAGACACGCATCATGACGCAGCCCATGGTCATCAGCAGAGAGGTGCCGAAGCCGAACTCCTCAGCGCCCAGCATACAGCTGATGGCCACATCGCGGCCGGAGAGCAGCTTGGAATCGCTCTCGATGCGCACACGGGTGCGCAGGCCGTTGAGGATAAGGGTCTGGTGGGTCTCGGCGATGCCAAGCTCCCAGGGCAGACCGGCATCTTTGATGGAGTTGCGGGGCGCTGCGCCCGTGCCGCCGTCGTAGCCGGAAACAAGGATGACCTGTGCGCCGCCCTTGGCGACACCGGCAGCGATGGTGCCGACGCCGGCCTCACTGACCAGCTTGACGTTGATGTTGGCGTGGCGGTTGGCATTCTTGAGGTCGTAGATAAGCTCTGCAAGGTCTTCGATGGAGTAGATGTCGTGGTGCGGCGGGGGAGAGATGAGGCCGACACCGGTAGTGCTGTGACGGGTCTTGGCGATCCACGGGTACACTTTTGCGCCGGGCAGATTGCCGCCCTCGCCGGGCTTTGCGCCCTGTGCCAGTTTGATTTGGATCTCCTCCGCGCTCACCAGATACTTGCTGGTGACGCCGAAGCGGGCGGAAGCCACCTGCTTTATCTTGGAATTGCTCTCGCTGTGGTAGCGCTCTTCGGGCTCACCGCCCTCGCCGGTGTTGCTCCGGCCGCCGAGGCGG
>ULSY01002474.1_pt1 | contig 11994 bp, 7 predicted proteins | sample 1957201 | NCBI WGS metagenome assembly ULSY01 (sample SAMEA4835723, study PRJEB28245) | human gut metagenome | biome: gut microbiome; material: fecal sample | place: Denmark | collected 2008
TCCAGAACGCTCTTGTCGGGCTCACGGTTGATGAAGACGATAGGAGTCTCAGAGGGCTTGACGGTATCAACGATGGTCTGTGCGGAAGTGGTCTGCACGGGGTTGATGACCAGCACGTCCACGCCCTGCTGCAGGAAGGTGTTGATCTGCTCGGTCTGGGTGTTCTGGTCGTTCTTGCCGTCCATGATGGTGACGGAGTAGCCCATGTCCTTCAGGTACTCTTCCAGATCGGAGCGGTACAGGGTCATGAAGTTATCAGCAAACTGATAGATGCACACGCCGATGTTGGCAGAGCCGTTGGTAGCAGCGGCAGAAGCAGCGGTGGAAGAAGCAACGCTGGAAGCAGCGGTGCTGGTGGAGGAAGAGCCGCCGCAAGCGGTCATAGCAGCGGTAGCGCCCACAACAGCGGAAGCCTTCAGGAAGTCACGACGCGAAATCATTTTCATAATAATGTTCTCCTTCAATTCGTATCTCAGCATTTTCACAGGAGCAATCTTGCATGCACCTGTAATTCCTGTTCGTATTATACCCTTGCAGCACCCCACTGTTCAAGAGAACAAGTTCACAAGATTGAAGGAGTTCTTTTGTGCTATTTCAACAAATGCTTTTTGAGCTCGCCAATTTCTTTTCTCGAAACATCACAATTTTTCATACATTTGCAACCTCCCTACAAAAGCAAAAAAATATGTCATTTTTCTCTCAAAAAGATTACAAAATGTTGCATCGTCCGGTTTTTGCAGCTTTTTCATTTCTTGTATATCTTGAAAAATATTTTCAGGAATAGTTCATCCCTGTTCTTCCGCATTTTTTCGCTTCATTTCTGCAATTTTCTGAAAATCGCCTGTCATTCCCGGTTTCTGCCGCCCGCCTTTTGCAAAGAAAATGCCCGGAAGCTTTCCTGAGCCTCCGGGCATTCCGATCCGAGTATCTTTTACAGATGCAGCAGCATCTTTGCAATGTTGAAGTAGATCAGCAGCGTGGTGGTATCCACAATGGTGGTGATCAGGGGTGAAGCCATCACGGCCGGATCCACATGCAGCTTTTCTGCCGCCACCGGCAGAATGCCGCCGATCAGCTGCGAGAGCAGAACAGTGCAGATCAAAGTCAGGCACACCACCAGCGCCACCGGAGCCGCGATGCGGTCAAACACCAGCAGCTTTACAAAGTTGCATACGGCCAGCGTGCCGCCGCACAGCAAGGCCACGCGGCTCTCGCGCCAGAGGATGCGGGGCAGATCGTGGGGCTGGATATCGCCCACCGCCATGCCGCGGATGATGGTGGAGGTGCTCTGGCTGCCCGCGTTGCCGCCTGCGTCGGTCAGCATGGGGATGTATGCAGTCAGCACGGTCACAGCGGCCAGTGCATCCTCGTATCCGCGGATGACCATGCTGGAGAAGGTGGCGCTGATCATTAAAAACAGCAGCCACGGCGCACGGCTCTTATACAGATCCCACATGCTCTGCTTGAAGTAGGGCTTGTCGGAGGGGCCGATTGCGTTCATCTTTGCAATATCTTCGCTGGCCTCGTCCTGCAGGATGCTGATAGCATCGTCAATGGTCACGATGCCCACCAACCGGTTCTCGGCGTCCACCACCGGAATAGCCAGAAAGCCGTATTTCTCGAACAGGTTGGAAACATCCTCCTGATCGGTGGTGGTGCTCACGCTGACCACATTGGAATCCATCAGGTCCTTGATAGGCTCTTCTGTGTTCTTTGCCAGCACCAGCGCCCGCAGGGACACCACGCCGATCAGCCTGCGGCTGTCATCGGTCACATAGCAGTTGTTGATGGTCTCCTTGTCAAAGCCATTCCTGCGGATGGCCTCCATAGCCTGTGCCACGGTCATGTCCGGCCGCAGCTCCATCAGCTCGGTGGTCATCACGCCGCCGGCCGAGTCCTCCGGGTACTTGAGCAGCTCGTTGATCATGCGGCGGGTGGTGGGGTCGGCCTGACCCAGAATGCGCTTGACCACGTTGGCAGGCATTTCCTCCACAAGGTCGGTGGCATCGTCCACGAACAGTTCGTCCACAACAGCCTTCAGCTCGGTATCGGTCAGGCCGTCGATCAGCTTCTGCTGGGTCTCAGGGGCCAGTTCGGTGAACACATCTGCGGCCAGATCCTTCGGGCACAGACGGAACAGCACCGGGAGCTTTTCTGCAGGCAGATCCTCAAATACCGCCGCAAGGTCGGGCGCGGGCAGAGTTTCCATCACATCCCGCAGGCTCTGGTATTTCTTGGCATCGTCCAGATTTGCCAGCATGGTCTTGAGGGTATCGATCGAGATGTCAGACATAAAAAAGCTGCCTCCTTTTCAGTGGCAGCTCTCGTTTCTTCTTTTCAGGGAACGCAAACACGCACCGTGTGCATTCACACACAGCAGGGTCTGCGCAAAGCAGAAACGGCGGCTGCCATCATATAAAGTAATCGGGGAGAAAGACTGCTGCTACTGCCAGCAGGTTCCATGACAACCACCTCGTTTTCCTGTTGTAAAAAGACACTTTTTGCCTTTTCCGCCCATTACTTTACCACTGCTTTTTTGCCGCGTCAACCCTGCTTTTTAAATTTTTCCGTTTCTTTACAAAAAGTAAAAGTGCCCGATGACATTTTTCGTATCATCAGGCACTTTTTAAAATTCATTTACAATGTTTCCACCGTATCAAACATTTCTTTTGCGGCTTCCACAGCATCCTTGCTGCCAAACACCACCCGCACGCCGTTTGCCATGGCGGCACCCAGCTCTGCGGCCTGCTCCTTCAGCAGTGCGGCATCCACCGCACACAGGGCCTTGCGGTCTGCCGCCATCATTTCATCAGTGATGCCGCAGAAATACCGGCGGTCCGTCTCGCGGGCCTCAGCACGCGGCTTGCGGGGGGTGTCCAGCTTGGCCACAGTACCCACAATAAAATCGTTCAGGTCTTTTTCAGTGTACTCCCGTGCTGCCAGTTTTGCCGGACCTTTTGCAAAGGTGTCGTAGCTTTCCTTTACATGGGGGTCGCGGTAGGTGTACAGGTATTCCACGCCGTCCGAGGAGAGCATTCCGGTGCCGTAAGCACCGCCCACCTCGCGGATGTTGTGCCACAGGTATTCGTAGCTCATCACGCGGGCCAGCGCCTTGCGGTCGCTGCGGCGCTCCATGGGCCATACCTGTACATCGTAGTTCACACCGCCGTCAATGATAAACGCTTCGTTCACCGGCGGTGTCAGCGGCTCCACATAGGGCTTTGCCGCAGCGCGGCCCTCGGCAGCAAAGCGGCTGTCCGGCAGCAGAGTGCGCAGCTTTGCAAGGGCATCCTCGCTGCCGTACAGGCTGACCGTCAGCTCCGCGTGCTGCAGCACCTCTGTGCGCAGGGCATCCAGCTTTTCGCCCAGTGCTGCCCAATTGCCGCGCTCCTGCACGCCGCACAGGAACTTGTAATAGCTCACACCGCTGCAGCGTTCACTCACCGCACCGTCCACCGTGTAGTGGGCACTGGCGCGGGTGGCTGCGTATACATTGCCCTGCTGGATGAACTGCTGTTCCATGTTCAACTTCTGCTGGCTCAGCACCCGTGCAAAAGCAGCTTCTGCCGCCGGGCCGGTAAGGATGGTATCATACAGCCATTCGCCGCCCAGCTCCACAGCCTTTTCCAGACTGCGTTCCAGCAGGCTCAGGCACAGGCTCAGCTTGGCATGGCAGGGTGCACCCTCCTGCCGCCCAGTCCAGATGTCCAGCTGGGTGCGGCTGTCGCCCAGCCATGTGCTGCGCAGAGTGTTCAGTTGCTGAGCGGTGTGTTCGGTGCTGTCCAGCTCGTCCAGCACATCGGTCAGCAGGTCCAGATACGGCATGTCCTCAGGCTTCACATTGCCAAGGTCATAGTAGAAGTTCAGGTACAGACTGCCTGCCGAAGGGTGATGCAGCAGCTGTGCCCCGGCCAGAAGTTCCCGCTCGCCTGGGGCCGTCCTTGCTCCGTCGCCAAGGTCGGCAACGGTCAGCGGGTGCTCCAGCACAAGCTTGCCGTCGGTGCGGATGGGTTCGCCCTCCTCTTTTTTAGGCAGGGTGGGCACCTGCACCACCTGCACCGGAGCCGGTGCAAACAGCTCACGCAGCAGTTCATTGAACCAGCCATCGGCCATCTTTTCCCGCAGGGAAGCAAACAGCCTGTCCGTGTGCAGCAGCAGAGTGGGGTCGCCGGTGTGCAGCCAGCCGGTAGAAGCGTTGATGGCATCCAGCACGCCGTCTGGCAGGGTGCCCGGGCGCTCCAGCGATGCAAACTCTGCTGCGTTCAGCGAAGCCAACAGCAGTTCCTGCGGGATGCCCTCGGCCAGAATGCCGTCTACCGCCTTGCGCACAGCGGCAGCGAACTTGCGGGCGCTCTCCTCGGTGGCACCGCGCAGCACCAGTTCCAGCACCGGCTGCAGGGTGCTGTCGTCAAAGCCAATGTCAATATCTGCGCCCAGCTTTTCGGCCAGCAGCGCCGCCTTCAGCGGGGAGTTATTGGTGCCAAGCAGGGCATCCAGCAGGATCTCCACGCCCAGCTGCCGCTCCCGGTCTGCAAAGGCACCGGTGTACCATGCCAGAGCACACTGCACCTCGTCCGGCTCCGGGTTTTCGGTATAGTAGGGCAGTTCCACGCAGGCACCCGCCTGCTCGTGCTGCACGGTCAGCTGCGGACGGCTGGTGCCCTTGGGCATTTTGGAGAGATAATCCCTGTCCAGCAGTTCCAGCTTTTCAGCCATATCCATTTTGCCATAGAGGGTAATGCAGCAGTTGTCGGCGCTGTAGTGGCGGTGATATACCCGCTTATACTTTTCATAGGTCAGCGCCGGGATGCTGGCCGGGTCGCCGCCGGAAACAAAGCCGTAGGCCGTATCCGGGAACATGGCCCGTTCCAGTGCATTTTCCAACTGAGCATCCGGTGCAGCCAGAGCGCCCTGCATCTCGTTGTACACCACTCCGCTCACAGTGCCGTCGGCACTGCGGTGCCAGCCCTCCTGCTCAAACACGCTCTTGTCCACCATAGCCAGCGGGCAGAACACCGCGTTCAGGTAGACATCCATCAGGTTTTTGAAGTCGGTCTCATTGGGCGTAGCGAACGGGTAGACCGTCTTATCCGGGAAGGTCATCGCATTCAGGAAAGATGCCATGCTGCTTTTGAGCAGCTGCAAGAACGGCGAGGTCACCGGGTATTTTTCGCTGCCTGCCAGCACCGAGTGCTCCAGAATGTGGAACACGCCGGTGTCATCGGACGGGAAGGTGCCAAAGCCGATGCCAAACGCCTTGTTGGTATCCTCATTTTCCACCAGCAGCACCGTGGCACCGCTCACATCGTGGGTAAGCACGGTCAGGGTTCCGTGCTGTTCAGGGCAGTCCTCGGTACGCACGAGGGTATAACCGGGAAATCGTTCCATTTCGTTTTCTCCTTTGTGGTTTTGAAATCGTTTGACACTATTGTATCATTCGCCGCTCAAAAAGACAATTACCGGTTTGTTAATAATAACCAGAAGGACGATTTTCAACCATTTGCTTCCCGTACAGAGCGTTTTCGCGTGGGGCAGGTTCTATGGCTTTTGCAAAAGGCATTGCCGCCGAGTACGTTCTCTTTTGGTTGCAAAAGAGAACCAGAAAGGACGGCGGTGCCCGCAGGGCATGAAAGCCCCAGTGGGGCTTTTAAGCCGCAGACCGGTTTGCGCAGCAAATGCTGTGTGTTCAGCACAGCAAGGTCACAGCGATTTCAACGCGCTGGATCCATGAAAAAGGGGCTACTCGCCCCTTTTAGACCCCAAAGCTGTTAGGCTCCATACAAAAAATCCAAGTCGCTGCGCTAAAGGATTTTTTGTGTTCCGCCGATTTCGAGTCGCTTACGCGACGAGCTGTATGGATAAGTTTGTGCTTTATCTGCTGCGCGGCTGACAGCGGCAATATGCCGTTTGCCATTGCGCCCTTCCCGTGAAAAAGCAAACAAGCCGGCCCCGCAGGGCTGGCTTGTTTGCAAAATTATAAAATAATATTTCCTCTGATATTGCCAAAGCGAAAGCGTCGGCAATTTTAAATCGTATTTTTTACACCTGTTTTGCGCCCTCAGTCCGGCAGGACACCCGGAACAGCACAAAGCCCACTGCAAACAGCAGCGCCAGCATCCCAATGCCCACATTGGCGCTGCCGGTCAGCTGGCTGCCCACGCTCACGATCATGGTGCCAAGGAAGGACGCGCCCTTGCCGCAGATGTCGAACAGGCCAAAGTATTCGCCGGATTTTTCAGCCGGGATGATCTTGGCAAAGTGGCTGCGGCTCAGTGCCTGCACGCCGCCCTGGAACATGCCCACCAGCACGGCCAGTACCCAGAACTGCCACTGGCTGGTCAGGAAGAAGGCAAACACCGCAATGCCGGTGTAGGCCGCGATGCAGACCGGGATAAGCTGGCTGGACGGATATTTTGCGCTTAGACGACCAAAGATCAGCGCCGAAGGGAAGGCCACGATCTGCGTTACCAGCAAGGCCAGCAAAAGGCCGGTGGTCTCCAGCCCCAGTGCCGTGCCGTAGGCGGTGGCCATATCGATGATGGTATACACGCCGTCGATGTAGCAGAAGAAGGCCAGCAGGAACCAGAACACCTGCTTATCCTCGCGCAGATGCTTGAGGGTGTGGCCGATGCGCACAAAGCTCTGCCGGATGGCGTGCTGCTCTACCTCCACATAGTTGATCTGCTTATAGCTCCGCAGCAGCGGCAGGGTGGTGCCCAGCCACCACACAGCGGTGATGAGCAGCGCCACGGAAAGGGCGGTCATCTGGCTCAGGCCGATGGCCCCGCTGCCCAGCACCAGCGCCAGACACACCACAAAGGGCACGCAGCTGCCAATGTAGCCCCATGCATAGCCCTGCGAAGACACAACATCCATGCGTTCCGGGGTGGTCACATCGCCCAGCATGGAATCGTAGAACACCAGACTGCCCGAAAAGCCGATCTTTGCAAGGATGAAGATGATCAGGAACGGCAGCCATGTAGTGGCAAGGCCCATAGCACAGCAGCCTGCCACGCCCACGAACAGGCAGAGCATGAAGATGGGCTTTTTAAAGCCTCTGGTATCGGCCAGCGTGCCCAAAATCGGCCCCAGCACTGCCGTGATCACCGTGACCACCGAGCTTGCATAGCCCCAGTAGGCCAGATAGTTCACCGGACTCAATCCCCCGGCCTCGGCCAGCGCATTAAAGAAAATGGGCACCAGTGTGGCGATCATCAGCACAAAGGCCGAGTTGCCCACATCGTACAGGATCCATGACCGCTCCAGCGGGGTCACCTTGAATTTTTCGCTTTGCATTTTTACTCTCTCCCTGCACCGCCGGGCGGTGCACCCTCATTTTTTGTGCCCGCTCAAAACTCCCCGAAGGTGTGGTCAAAGGCCTTGCTCAGGGGCTGGTCCGTGTCCAACTTTGCCACAAATTCCAGGATCAGCGTTTCTGCCAGCGGAAGCGCCTGCGCATACAGTTCTTCCAGCCGCTTGCCGCTCTCCACGCACTTCGGGTTCGGCTGCGGATCTGCCACAAGGCCGTGCAGCATGTCGTATTTGCCCACCACCTTCATGCCTGTCAGCACCACCCAGCGCTTGACAGGATTGGACGCCTGCAGCAGCCTGTGCACTGAGATCATGCCCTTGAGCGAGTCCAGCGCCACCTGCTCCGAGATGCCCTCGTAAAAGGGCGCGATCGTCTTTGCATTCTGTTCCGACGGGTGGATATGGCTGGCTGTGAAAAACTTCAGCGGGTCGTATCCGTCCCGGCGCAGCAGCATGTTGTCAAACTCGGTCTCGATCTCGCAGTGGGTCACGCCGCTTTCCCGGGTGAACTGCTCCACATACGGGTGGCAGGTGCTGTCCAGCGCAAAGTGGCAGACAAAACCCAGTGCATAGGCCAGCGCAGCATCCCGGTCTGCCTCGCAGTGCACCACCCTGCGCGCCCGGTCAAAAAAGACCCGCCCCGGCTCCTCGTGCATGGCATTGCCCAGTGCACCCACCGGGTTGGACTTGGCAGCATGGTAATAAAACAGCAGGTCCGGCCCGTGCAGGCCGATATCATAAAGCTCACGGTTCTGTTCCAGCTGAGCACGCAGTTCATCCGGCAGATGTTCCAGCACATTGGCACCGAAGCGGCGGTGCGCATAAGTTGACGGCATGGCAGATTCCTCTCTTTCTCTCCGACAGGGTGCACAAAACGTCCCCCGGTTTTTGCGTTCTGTTTCAGTATAGCAGAAAGTTTCCCGACCTTCTACCCTTTTACGTCTGATTTTGGTAAAAAATTTGAATTATTTTGTGTTTTCGGCCAGTGGGCAGGCCGCGCAGCAAAAAAGGCACAGCCATCTGTAGACAGCTGTGCCTTCTCCCTTAAAATTCAGACTTTTTCGTAGCCCTGCGGCATCTCGTTCTTCCGGTTGCGGTCCATCAGGGTGCGCAACGCGTCGCTGGCGCTCATGCCCTCCTTCACGATGGCGTTCACCGTCTGCACAATGGGCATTTCCACATTGTACTTTGCTGCCAGTTCCATAGCGGCAGGCAGTGCATTGATGCCCTCCACCACCATGCCGACCTCCTTCACGGCCTGCTCCGGGCTTTTGCCCTTGCCGATCAGAATGCCCGCACGATTGTTGCGGCTGTGCATACTGGTCGCCGTCACGATCAGGTCGCCGATACCGGCCAGACCCGCAAAGGTGTGGATGTTGCAGCCCATGGCCACGCCCAGCCGGGCGATCTCGGCAATGCCGCGGGTGATGAGGGCTGCGCGGGCGTTGTCGCCGTAGCCAAGGCCGGTGGAGATGCCAACACCCAGCGCAATCACATTCTTCAGCGCGCCGCTCAGCTCCACGCCCTTGATGTCGGCGTTGGTGTACACACGCATACAGGTGTTGCTGAACACATCCTGCACATACTCGGCAGCGGCTTCATCCGGGCAGGCCGAAACGATGGTGGTGGGCAGATCCAGCGCCACCTCTTCGGCGTGGGTGGGGCCGGAGAGCGCTACCAGCTTTACCCCTTTGGGGCCGCCCTCACGGTTCAGCTCGTCGGCGATGACCTCGGTCATGGTATATAAGGTGTCCGGCTCCATGCCCTTGGCAACGTCCACAAGGATCTGGCCGTCCGGGATGTAAGGCCGGGCCTTTGCCGTGGTGGAGCGCACAAATACCGACGGCACTGCAAACAGCAGCACATCCTTGCCGGTGCACACTTCCTCAATGCTCTTGGTAAACTGCAGCTCTTCCGGGATCTTCATGCCCGGCAGATTGGGGTGCACCCGCGTAGCGGAAAGGTTCTCCACCTCAGCCGGAAGCGCCGACCACACCTGCACATCATTGCCGCTGACACACAGCATCCGTGCCAGAGCCATGCCCCAGGTACCTGCACCCAGAACGCCAATTTTTTTCTTCGTCACGTTCGTGTCCTCCGTGTCTGCACCGCGCAAAGGGCACTGCGCCCTCTGCGGTGAATTTGCGCCTGTGCCGGGCCAAGCCCGGTGCGCGTTGTTATGTTCATTGTACACGAAAGCCGGTGCGCCGTCAACCGCTTGCCGCATTGCACAAAGTTTTCCAGATGGGTCGTCCGTTTTTGTACACATCACGCGTTTTGAGCAAACCGTTTGCACTCCATCCGGATTCATGCTATAGTATTCTGGTAGGTTTTGTAGGAATTTTAGAAAAAGCTCTTGACTTCAAGCGCACTCCAAGCCTTATAATACCTTTGTTCTTACGATTTACAAAGTATTTGAATACCGTTCTGAGGGAACATTTTTCATGTTTGAAGCATTTCTTTCCAACCGTACGGTCAGCGTGCTGGCGGAGGCCCTGCCCCGTATCCTTACGGCAGGCCTTACCATGACCATCCCGCTCACGCTGGTCTCCTTCTTTTTTGCCATGATCATTGCCGTGGCCGTTGCGCTGGTGCAGTACGCCAATGTGCCGGTGCTGCGGCAGATCGCGCGGTTCTACATCTGGGTCATCCGCGGCACGCCGCTGCTGGTGCAGCTGTTCATCATCTTTTATGGTCTGCCCAGCGTGGGCATCATGCTGGACGCTTTCCCTGCTGCGGTCATCGCCTTTGCCTTCAACGAGGGTGCCTACTGTGCCGAGACCATGCGCGGCGCACTGGAAAGCGTGCCGCAGGGCCAGCTGGAAGCCGGTTACTGCGTGGGTATGAGCTGGTGGCAGATCATGCGCCGCATCGTGCTGCCGCAGGCCCTGCGCACCGCAGTGCCCGCCCTCTCCAACTCGCTCATCGGCATGATCAAGGACACCTCGCTGGCGTCCAATATCACAGTAGCCGAGCTGTTCATGGCCGGTCAGCGCGTGGCCGCCCGCACCTACATCTTCCTGCCCATCTACTGTGAGGTGGCCGTGGTGTATCTGCTGTTCTGCACGGTCATTACCAAGCTGCAGGCACTGCTGGAGCGTCGGCTCAACGCCCACGGCTTCCAGTAAGAAAGGAGTGTGGCAACCATGTCCATGTTAGAGATCAAAAACGTCCACAAATCCTTTTTCACCTACACAAAGCCCCGCCTGCAGGCAGGCATCTTCCACCGGCCCGGTGCACGCAAAGTGACCAGCGAGCTGCAGGTGCTGCGCGGCGTGGACCTGACCGTGGAAAAGGGCGATGTGGTGGCCATCCTCGGCCCCTCCGGCTCCGGCAAGACCACCCTGCTGCGCTGTCTGAACTTTCTGGAGACTGCCGACGCAGGCCAGCTCACCTTTGACGGTGAGACGTTCGACCTTGCCCAGGCCAGCCGTGCCGACATTGCCCGGCTGCGCAAAAAGACGGCCTTTGTGTTCCAGAGCTACAATCTGTTCCGCAACAAGACTGCCCTGCAGAACGTGACCGAGGGCCTCATTATTGCCCGCAAAATGCCCAAAGAGCAGGCGGATGCCGTTGGCATGAAGATGCTGGAAAAGGTGGGCCTTGCCGACCGAGCTGACTACTATCCGCGCCAGCTTTCCGGCGGCCAGCAGCAGCGCGTGGCCATTGCCCGTGCGCTGGCATCTGACCCGGAGATCATCTATTTTGACGAGCCGACTTCGGCCCTTGACCCGGAGCTGACTGGCGAAGTGCTGGCCGTGATGCGGCAGCTGGCCGAAGAGGGCATGACCATGCTGGTGGTCACCCACGAGATGGGCTTTGCCCGCAATGTTTCCTCCAAGACCGTTTTCATGGAGAACGGCGTGGTAGTGGAGCAGGCTCCCTCGCATGAGTTTTTCGCCAACCCCAAAGAGGAGCGCACCCGCGAATTTTTGCGGAAGATCGCTCACACCGAGTAAGGTTTAACCAACTCCCCCAGTCTGCTTCGCAGACAGCCCCCTCCGGGATGGGGCCTTTGGCAAAACCAGAAAGTCTCCCTCTTTGCCTGAAGGAGTTTATTTCACAAATATTTTTATAGAGGAAAGGGAATCCAACTATGAAACGCAGAACCTTTATTTCTCTTATGAGCGTTATGGCCGCTGCCGGCGTGCTGACTCTGTCCGGCTGCTCCAATTCTTCCGGCAGCACCGCTGCTTCCGGCACGGCCGCCTCTGTGGCTCCTGCTGCCGGCGACCAGCTGTCCAACATCCAGTCCAGCGGCAAGCTGATCGTTGCACTGGAAGGCGCATGGCAGCCCTGGAGCTACCACGACGAATCCGATACTCTGGTGGGCTACGATGTGGAAGTCTCCCGCGCCATTGCCGAAAAGCTGGGCGTGGAGCCGGAGTACGTCGAAAGCGACTGGGACAGCCTGTTTGCCGGTCTGGACGCAGGCCGCTACGACATCGTGTGCAACGGCGTGGAAGTGACCGACGAGCGCGCCAAGACCTATGATTTCACCGAGCCCTACGGCTACATCCACACTGCCCTTGCCGTCCGCAAGGATAACGACGAGATCACCAGCTTTGAAGACCTGAAGGGCAAGACCACCGCCAACAGTCTGGCTTCCACCTACATGGAGCTGGCCGAGAGCTATGGCGCCACCGTGCAGGGCATCGACACGCTGGAAGAGACCATCCAGCT
>ULSY01024528.1_pt1 | contig 11980 bp, 7 predicted proteins | sample 1957201 | NCBI WGS metagenome assembly ULSY01 (sample SAMEA4835723, study PRJEB28245) | human gut metagenome | biome: gut microbiome; material: fecal sample | place: Denmark | collected 2008
GGTGAAGCTCCCACTGTCTTTATTGAAGCTATTCGAATGGAGAAGGCACATGAATTGTTAGAAAGTGGGAAATATCCTGTCGGCACCATACCGGAAATGATCGGATTGAAAGATGTAAAAAACTTCCGCAACAGATATAAAGAATACTTCGGAATTACCCCTAAAGAATCTATCAAGAAAAAATAGTCGGAATAAAACGAACATATAAAAATATGTCCGGAGGTACTCCAGCGCGATATTTACGGAGAAATCGACTGGAGTACCTTTTTCTTTTTCATTTGCTTGATGCAGTATTCCGTTATTTCCGGTATTTACTCTATGTACGTACACCTTAATTTTGAGAATTAATAATCTAATTTGTTTAACAAGTATGAAAACTTTAACTAAAATGAAAAAAGTATGTTGCTTAAGTCGTTTTGTTTTATTGGTAATGGCATTGGGGATGACTAGTATCTTTACTTCTTGTGGCAGTGATGATGATGAAAATATTCCGGTATATTCTCTCAAAGATGTAGAAGGCACCTATTCCGGCAAAATGCAGACAACCTCTATCGCTCCTTTGGAAAATGCAGAGAATGAAGCTGGAGACGGAGTCACCGTAAATGCCGAATTAAAAGATAATCATATATTAATCAGCAAATTCCCGGTAGAGGATCTGATCAAAAGCATTATCGAAGACCCGGACGCAGCCGAAGCCATCATCAAAGCGGTAGGAGATGTAGAATACAAAATCCCTTATCAGGCAGCTTTCAATGATAATAAAGACAACATCTTACTTCAAATGTCACCTGAACCCTTGGTATTGGAAATCGCAATGGAACCACAACCCATAAGAAAAACTGAAGGGGAAGAAGAAACTCCTAAACTCACCGTAAAAGTGACAATCAAAGCTGACGAGAAAGGCAGTTATGCTTATGAAGGTCAGAAACTGAAGTTTGCTATTCAGGCAACAGAAGTTACAGTAAATGAAGAACGGTTTGATAAATTTCCGGCAACGACCTTTTCTTTTGATATGACTAAGAAATAAGGTGACTGTTTAATTATTTACAGAATAAAATGTAAAAGAGAGTGTGTCTGCGAAAGAAGACGCACTCTTTTTTTTATATTTGCATCAATAATAAATCTACAGCTAATGACAACAACAGAAAGCGTCCGAAAAGAACTGAAAACTCTGGAAGACCCTGCATACAGGGAATTTCACTCCTCTTTAATTCCCGGTGCCGATAATATTCTCGGTGTACGCATCCCGCAACTCCGGATAATGGCTAAAGGGCTCGCCAAGAAAGAAGGCTGGCGTACATTCGTTGAGGCAACCGATACACAGTATTATGAAGAGACAATGCTACAGGGAATGATTATCGGACTCGCTAAAATGGAGCTGGAAGAACGAATCCACTATATTCGTCTCTTCGTCCCTCGTATCAATAACTGGGCTGTATGCGATATTTTCTCAGGTGAGCTGAAAAAGACAGCGGTAGGAAAAGGGAAAGAAACAGTATGGCAGTTTATCCAGCCTTATCTGAAGTCAAAAGAAGAATATGAAATCCGATTCGGAATTGTGATGCTGTTTCATTATGTAGATGAGGATCATATCGATTCATTGCTAGAATATGCCGATTTATTCACTCATGAAGCCTATTATGCACGTATGGCAATGGCATGGATGATATCAATCTGTTTCATTAAATTTCCAGATAAGACGATGAAATATCTGAAGCGAAGCAAACTGGATAACTGGACATACAATAAATCATTGCAGAAAATCATTGAATCTCTGCGTGTAGATAAAGAGACGAAAGACATCATCCGTTCTATGAAAAGAGTAGGATAAAAAACGGTGGATGACAAACGATGCCCGGTTTTAACCGTATCATTCGTTTATCATCCACCGCTTATTACCGGGTGTTTTTAACTTACCGCTTCACATTCTTTTTTCTCTTTCTTCTGCTTCTGCGATTTTGTTGTTTCCGACGGCTGTAGCGTTGCCATCTCTTATAAATCATCCATCCGCTCATCAAAGCTACGACAACAAAAATCAGAATAGTAATACCTACCCCCAGGTTGTCACCTTTGATGCGTGACCAGATATCCAGTACCTCTTTGGTTTTATCTCCGAAGTCACGAATCATAGCGCAGCGTTCCACCACCTTACGGTCGGGATATTGAATCTTGTCAATCTGTATGCTGTCGGCATCCGGACCAAAGAAATAACTTAAATCCGCATAATAATTCAGAGTCGTATCCACTTTCTCTTCCAGAATCTCCGGTGTAGCGATAGAACTCACATATCCACAGAAATCCATATTACGCAACGCAATGTCCGGACGGCACATAAAGTTGATAAAGTAGCTGGCAGCCACCGGATTCTTCGCATATTTAGGAATCACCCAGCCATCATACCAGATATTACTTCCTTCTTTCGGAACCACGTAGTCAAGGTCCACTCCTACCGCATTCGCCTCTTCAATCGCCCATATCGCATCGCCACTCCAGGTCATATTCAGCCATGCTTTATTCTTCGTCATCATCTCCTTACCGAAGTCCGCTTCCCAACCGGCAATATTCGGTTTCATAGCTTTCAGATACTTTTCGGCTACCTCCATAGCACGTGGCGAGTAATCATTCATCAGGTCTTCCACCGTCACCGTCCCTTCTTCCAGCTCTTTGGCATGGGCATAGATAACGGCTGTTCCATAAGCGTCACGGTAACTGTCTTTCATCAGAATCTTTCCTGCATATTTCTTATCCCAAAGACATTCCCAGGAGAAAGCGTCGGAATCGGGAACGTATGCCCGGTTATAAAGAATACCTGCGGTCCCCCACATATAGCAGACAGCGTAACGGCTTGCTTCTTCACCCGGCTGACTCAGTTTATTAATCTGTTCGCGAATAAATGGTGACACATTATTCATGTAATTAGGGGAATGGGCGAAAGTGGTGTCAATAGGCAACAACAGATGCTTTTTCAGCATTCTCTCAATGATATATTCCGAAGGACAAACCACATCAAAATCCTCATGTCCCTTTTCTATTTTCGTCAACATGATCTCGTTGATGTCGAATGTCTGATAGACGATGTGGATATCTTCACCTGTCTGTTCTTTATAGTACGCCTGGAAATCTTCGAGTACACCTTCTCCTATATAATCTGCCCAGTTATAGATCTTAAGGACTCTCTCGCGTGACTCACCGGAATTGTAGCAACCGCTCAGAAAACCAGCCAGCACCAGCAAAAACAAGTTAACAGCAACTATTCTTTTCATTTTATTTACGTAGCAGCACATTTTCATGATTCTTTCTTCTTCGTTTTTCCGGCACGGTAATTAATCACTATCAGTAAAGCCAGCACCACCACAAAAATAATGGCGGACAACGGGCGAAGTTCAGGAGTCAGACCTCCCTTGCGGGCATCGGCATAGATATAGGTGGAAAGCGTTTCCAGCCCTTGATTACCGATGGTAAATACAGTTACGGCAAAATCATCGATTGAAAGCGTCAGTGCAAGCATAAAGCCACTGATCATTCCCGGACGAATCTCCGGAATGATTACCTTCCGCAAAGCCTGCATAGGTGTAGCTCCCAAATCGAGGGCAGCTTCATAAATGTTCGGATTCATTTGTTTCAGGCGCGGCAGAACGCTTAATACGACGTAAGGAGTACAAAAAGTGATGTGCGCCAGTACCACTGTGGTATATCCCTGCGTGATTCCGAGAGATACGAATAAAAGGAAAAGCGATATACCGGTTATGATATCACCGTTCAGAATAGGAATACTATTCACAAAACCAATCGCCTTGCGCGAGCGTGCTTTTAAGTTGAAGATGCCGATGGCAGCGATGCTGCCCAACAAGGTAGATGCCGTGGCAGCCAGCAGCGCAATGGTAATGGTATTGATCAGGGCATTCATCAGAGAATGATGGGCACCTGTATTAAATAGCGATGAATAAAGTTTGGTCGAAAAACCGGTCCAGTTACCTAATACCTTCGCCTCGGTAAAAGAGTAAATCACAATGATCACAATAGGGGAATATAGCAACAGCAGTAATACCCACAGGTAAGTCTGAGCGAATATCTTCTTTACCATAGCCCACCTCCTTCGTTCGTATTATCCTTATCATCGGTACTGAACAGTGAAGTCGCGGCTATCAGCAGCAGCATGATCAGCGAAAGTGCTGCCCCATAGTTCCACATACTGTTATTGATATTCTCCTGAATGGTAGTACCAAAGAGTTTGATATTGTTCATCGTCAGCAGTTCGGCAATGGCGAATGTCGAAATAGTCGGCATAAACACCATCATGATACCGCTCATGACTCCCGGCATGGAAAGCGGGAGAACTGCTTTGAAAAAGACCTGTACAGGATTAGCCCCCAAGTCCTGCGCCGCCTCAATGTAGCTATGGTCCATCTTCTGCAATGTGTTATAGATGGGATAGATCATGAAGGGGATAAAGTTGTAAACCATACCGAAGATCAGTGCTCCCTCCCCCAGCGGAACGCTGAAAAAGTCGAATAAAGCGACAGTGGCAAGGGTACGTACCAGAATATTCACCCACATGGGCAGGATAAACAACACCACCATTGTTTTGGAACGGTTCAGCTTGCTGTTGCTTAATATCCAGGCTGCGGGATATCCCAGCAGGATACAGATAAGAGTCGTAATAATGGCAATACCTATGGAATAGACGAAGGTATTGATCGCTTCGGGATGTTCGAAGAATTTCTGAAAATTGGCGAGTGTCAGATGACCGTTATCATCGGTAAACGCATACACGACAATTAGAACCAACGGTATGACCACAAAGATCGCCGAGAAAATAATGTAAGGAAGAGTCCAGCTCTTACGTGATGACAAAAATACTATAAACTTCTTATTCACTTCCTTTCCTGTTAATCGGTTATTTTAATTACACGAATCGCATCCGGAGGGATAGTAATACCCACACGGTCTCCGTCATCCCAGACATCGTTCGTATCCACAAACACATTCTCGTCCCAGTCAGACCATACAGTCAGATGGTAATGATCACCTTTATAAAGGATGAACTTCACTTCTCCCGTCAGCGTACCGTCTTCTTCGTTATCCTGCAAGATCACTTTATCAAAGTCTACTTCGACCTTGACATCCGTACCGGATTCCAGCCCTTCCACAGAGGCACATTCGAACGTACAGCCCAGGAACTCTACATGAGTAGCATCCTGCAACTTTCCTTCAAATGTATTGTATACACGTTCTTTCTTCATAATATGAATATCAAACGGCTTCACCAGCAGCCCCACTTCCGCACCGACTTCAAAATGATGATAATCCTGAACAAGGAACTCATATCCGCCACAAAGCACAGTCATTTCATAGTGTACCCCTTTGAAGATCGAAGTCTGTACCACACCGGTCAGTTGCGCCATCTCCGAAACCGGGAAAATATAAAGGTCTTCCGGACGAATGACTACGTCCACCGGAGTATTTTCACCGAAACCTTCGTCCACGCATTCAAACTCCGTACCACAAAAGCGTACCAGTTTATCATGAATCATCGTTCCGTTGAGAATATTACTTTCTCCGATAAAATCCGCAACAAATGAATTGATCGGCTCATTATAGATATCAATCGGCGTACCGATCTGCTGGATTTTTCCTTCGCTCATCACGACAATCGTATCACTCAATGTCAAGGCTTCTTCCTGATCATGAGTTACGTATACAAATGTAATGCCCAGAGATTTATGCATTTCTTTCAGTTCCATCTGCATATCCTTGCGCATTTTGAGGTCGAGCGCAGCCAACGGTTCGTCGAGCAGCAACACTTCCGGCTCATTGACAATGGCACGGGCAATAGCTACACGCTGTTGCTGGCCACCGGAAAGAGAATCTACATCCCGATACTCGTAATCCGTCATACCAACCATCTTCAATGCGGCTTTCACCTTCTTGCCGATTGTCTGTTTCGGCGTCTTTTTCAATTTCAAGCCGAAAGCAATATTGTCGTATACATTCAAATGCGGGAACAGGGCATATTTCTGAAATACCGTGTTCACCGGACGTTTATGGGGTGGAGTCTGTGTGATTTCCTTACCCGATATTCGGATTTCGCCTTCCGAAGCTGTCTGAAAACCGGCAATGAGACGCAACAATGTTGTTTTTCCGCAGCCGGAAGGTCCGAGAATCGTAACAAACTCGCCCTTTTTCACGTTCAGAGTTACATCATCCAAAGCTGTTTTGTCGCCAAAAAACTTCGATACATGGCTAACCTCAATGATGGATTTGTCTTCTTGCATATTCATACTAAAAGTTTGGGCTGCAAAGGTACACATTTCTACGATTTCCACCTACGTGTTAATCTAATATAACAGTGTTTTTCGATGCCAGACAGAAAAAAAATCTATCTTTGCATAAATATTTATTCACTAATTTTACAAAAGCATGAAAAAGTTAACTTATTTAGTTATTGCGACGGCAGCGTTGGGTATGGTAGCTTGTACCGGAAACAAAGCCGGATACGTTATCACAGGTACAGTAGAAGGCGCTGCTGACGGCGACACTGTTTACCTTCAGGAAGCAACAGGCAGAAATCTTACAAAACTAGATACCGCAGTCATCTCTAAAGGTACTTTCACCTTCGAAGGCACACAGGATTCTGCAGTAAACCGTTATGTCACTTGCGAAGTGAACGGAGAACCTCTGATGATTGATTTCTTCCTTGAAAACGGTAAAATAAACATTGCACTGACAAAGGACAATGATTCTGCAACCGGTACTTCCAACAATGACGCTTACCAAGCTATCAGAACTCAAATCAATGATATCAGCCAAAAGATGAACGCTATCTACGAAGCGATGGGAGATTCTTCTTTGAGTGACGAGCAGAAAGAAGCCAAGCAAAAAGAAGGTGCCCGGCTGGAAGAAGAATATGATAAAGTAATCAAAGAAGGTGTACAGAAAAACATCACCAACCCGGTAGGTGTATTCTTGTTCAAACAGACTTTCTACAATAACTCTACTGAAGAGAATGCAGCTTTGCTGGAACAAATCCCGGCTAATTTCCAAAATGACGAAACAATCGTAAAAGTTAAGGAACAGACTGAAAAACAAAAGAAGACTGCCGTAGGTACTAAGTTCATTGACTTCGAAATGCAGACTCCGGAAGGAAAAACTGTGAAACTGTCTGATTACGCAGGTAAAGGTAAAGTGGTACTGGTAGACTTCTGGGCTAGCTGGTGTGGTCCTTGCCGTCGTGAAATGCCTAACCTGGTAGAAGCTTACGCTCAGTACAAAGGCAAAAACTTCGAAATCGTCGGTGTATCTCTTGATCAGGATGCTGCTGCATGGAAAGAGTCTATTAAAAAACTGAATATGACCTGGCCGCAAATGTCTGACCTGAAGTTCTGGCAGAGTGAAGGCGCACAGCTTTATGCAGTGAACAGCATTCCTCACACTGTTCTGATTGATGGCGACGGTACTATCATTGCCCGTGGTCTTCATGGAGAAGGTCTTCAGGCTAAATTGGCAGAAGTAGTCAAATAAATGAAGCTGATAAGAGACTTCACCTGATGAAGTAACACTTGTGCCATACCGTTGTCACACTTGTGCCACCATATTGGCACAGTTATGCCACGCCGTTGGCACAGTTGTGCCAATAGGATGGCACAACATCCGATAAGGTATCTTATTCCTGTTAACGCAGTAGGTAAATCTGATCCAAGTACAGGCACTTTTGCCGAAAATACTGATCTTATCCACACCGTTACATTGAGATATAAAAAGATAGCCCTTGCAATTTCGATCGCTCGAATTGCAGGGGCTTCTTTTATATAGGGACGTCAAGCAGGGAAGCGTCACTTCCCTACTTCGTCAAGCTATCAGATAAACCAACGCACGTAGCAGAAGTCCTGACGGTGCGGAAGTTCCGGATTCTTCGGGAACATACGGTAAGACACCTTGAAGCTACCGGCATTTGACAGGCTATGTTTAACCTGGAATGTGTAAAGGTCGCCTTCTTTCTTGATAACGCTGAACGGTTCTACAGAGTAAACGTGTTGTTTGCCATCCGCAGTTGTATAAGTAGTTACCAGTTCAAGCCCTATAGCATCATTCAAGCCTTTTTCATCGATTACGTAAGTAATAGTATATTCTTTTCCGCTTTCGATATCACCGGCTTTCAAATCTTCCAGCTTGTCGCAAGATACGATTTCGATAGAATCCCACTTGGCAACGACTTCTTCTTTCCATGCAGCAATTTCTTTTGCTTTTGCATTGTCATTAGCAGACAGCATATGGAAACGTTTTGCCAACTTATTGTAGAACTTATTGTAGTAGTCGTCCAACTGGCGTTTCATCGTATAGTGAGGAGCGATCTGAGCGATAGAATTCTTCACTACCTTGATCCAGCCTTCTGAGTAGCCTTTCTTGTTACGAGCATAGTACAACGGCAGGATTTCTGTTTCAAGAATGCTGTAGATAGTAGCAGCATCCAACTGATCCTGATGTTCCTGATTCTGATATGTACGTTTTTCAGTCAACGCCCAACCTGCACCTTCACGGTAACCTTCCAGCCACCATCCGTCTAATACAGAGAAGTTGACAACACCGTTCATCAAAGCCTTTTCACCAGATGTACCGGATGCTTCCAACGGACGAGTCGGAGTATTCAACCAAATATCAACACCGGAAACCAAACGACGCGCCAACTGCATATCGTAGTTTTCGAGGAAGATGATCTTACCCAGGAATTCCGGACGACGGGAGATTTCGATAATACGTTTGATCAGCCCCTGTCCTGCTCCATCGTGCGGGTGAGCCTTACCTGTAAACAGGAACTGTACCGGATAGTCAGGATTGTTCACAATCTTAGAAAGACGTTCCAGATCAGTAAACAGCAGGTGCGCACGTTTGTAAGTAGCAAAACGACGACCGAAACCGATCAGCAATGCATTCGGATTGATCTTATCCATCAATGAAACGATACGTGAAGGATCTCCCTGATTCTTCAGCCATGTATCACGGAATGACTTGCGGATATAATCTACCAGCTTGTTCTTCATCGTCATACGAGTCTTCCAGATCTCTTCATCGGGCACATTATAGATTGCTTCCCAAATCTTAGGATTCGACTGGTCGAACCAGAAGTTTTCATTGAAATATTTAAAGTACAGTTCTTTCCACTCCGTAGCACTCCATGTAGGGAAGTGAACACCATTAGTCACATAACCTACGTGCATTTCTTCGGGGAAGTAACCTTTCCAGATAGTAGAGAACATCTCCTGAGATACTTTTCCATGCAGCCAGCTTACACCGTTTACTTCCTGAGCAGTGTTGCAAGCAAATACTGACATGCAGAAACGTTCGCCCTTATCCCCCGGATTATTACGTCCAAGGTCCATCAGGTCATCCCAGCTGATACCCATTCTTGCAGGGTAACCGCCCATGTATTTACCGAACAAACCTTCGTCGAAGTAGTCGTGACCGGCAGGAACCGGAGTATGAACTGTATAAAGAGAAGAAGCGCGAACCAGCTCGATAGCCTGATCAAATGTCAGTCCGGTAGCTACATAGTCGCAGATACGCTGAACATTGATCAATGCAGCGTGTCCTTCGTTACAATGATAAACGTCTTTTTTGATGCCCAATGCTTTCAGTGTCAGGATACCACCGATACCCAACAGGATTTCCTGTTTCAGACGGTTTTCCCAGTCGCCACCATAAAGCTGGTGAGTAATAGGACGGTCGAATTCGCTGTTCATTTCATTATCCGTATCCAACAGATATAAAGAAATACGTCCTACGTTTACGCGCCATACGTTAGCATGTACATAATAGTCCAGATAAGGAACATCCACTACCAACGGCTGACCATTCGCATCCATCACTCGGTCGATAGGAAGCTGACCGAAGTTTTGTGCTTCATAGTTAGCAATCTGCTGACCATCCATAGACAACGTTTGAGTAAAGTAGCCGTAACGGTACAAGAAACCTACTGCACAAAGATCTACATTGCTGTCAGAAGCTTCTTTCAGGTAGTCGCCAGCCAATACACCCAAACCACCGGAATATATTTTCAGGACGCTGCTTAAACCATATTCCATGCTGAAATAGGCTACAGACGGACGATTCTCATCCGGCTTCACATCCAGATAATCTCTGAATTTTGTATAAACATCATTCATTCTTCTCAGAATTACCTTGTCTTTTGCCAAAGCTTCCAGCTTCTCATAGCTCATACGTTCCAGCAACAACACAGGATTCTGTCCACATTCTTTCCAAAGTTCCGGATCTAGATCTCTAAATAGTTCTGTCGCTTCAAAATTCCATGCCCACCAGATGTTGCGTGAAATTTCGGACAATTTCTCCAACTCAGCAGGGATACGTGATTTCACTGTAACCTCTTTCCAGTTCGGAGTATTCACATTACTAACTTTAATTTTCATAATGTTTTTGTTTACTTATTGATGAATAAAATGTTTTTTTAGCTTAACTGACGCTTCAGAGCATTGCGCAGAGCAATGTCATAAGCCTCATAATAATATTGAATGAAGTGCTTCCACAGTGCCTGCTCTGCAACATCTGCCGCACGTTTGCGGATTTCCTTCACTTCTTTTTCCGATTTATCCGCAAAGAGCGTAATCGTATCCTTGATACCATCCGCCACTTCCGAATCATTATAGTCCGAACGATGCAGCACTTCTACTCCATCATTGATGCCATGCTGATTCTTCAGACTGTTCACCCAAAGGCCAAAGCCTGCCAGATCAGTAGTAATTGTAGGTACACGGAACGCTACACTTTCCAAAGGAGTATATCCCCAAGGTTCGTAATAGGAAGCATAAACGCTCAAATCCTGTCCCAGCAATATATCATAATACTCTTTGTTCATAATACCATCACGACCGTCCAGATAGCAAGGTACGAAAATCACCTTTACTTTATCTTCGGGACGATTGCCCATTCCTAAATACTTCAGCATATCCAATACCTGGTCATGCGTCATATTGTGCAGCCAGTGAGTGATAAAAGGAACTTCAAGCGGTGTGTCGAACTTTTCTTTGCTTTTCAATCGCGCCTGCAAATCCTCACGGGGATCTCCCACCCAACCGGGTACATTGATGAATGCCAATACATTCTTATGCAGGTTTTTATCTCTGTTCAGACGGTTCAATGACTCCAGAAAGACATCGATCCCCTTGTTCTTGAATTCATAACGACCACTGGTACCGATGATTAACGTATCATCATCCAGATTTGTTCCCAACAATTTATTGGCTACGTTCAACATTAATGAGCGCGCACGCTTACGTTTTCCGGTAAATGTATTGCCTTTGGGTACGAAATCGTCTTCGAAACCGTTCATCAGTACTACATCTGCCGGTTTGTCGAGCAATTCCTTGCACTCGTTATTGGTGATTTCACTTACTGTCGTAAAACAGTCTACATGATGCGCCGTCTGCTTCTCGATGGAATGCTTCGACTGCATATTCAATTCCTGTGCCATCTGATCGCCATTATACGCAAACAGATAGTCATACAGCGGCTTATGATTGCCGGCTATCGAACGTCCGATGGAAGTAGCGTGGGTTGTAAAAATAGTAGCAACTTCGGGGACAGCTTCCTGTACATAAAGTGCTCCCATTCCGGTCATCCATTCATGTGCCTGATATACCACCTTATCCGTTTCTGTCAGGTTGTAGCGGTAGAAACTTTCTACTACTCTTCCAGCAGCGTACGAAAACATAGAAGCCTCGTCGTAATCGCCATAAGCGTGCAACGAGTCTACTTGAAAACGATTCCACATTTCTGTGTATATATCGTTCTTCTTTTCAAAAAAAGGTTGGAAATCAACAAGAATGACAATGGGTTCACCGGGTATATTCCATCGTCCTATACGGACGGAAAGATGATCGTTTTCAAGTGCATGCGTTTTCCAGGCAGCGCACAGATTATCCGACTCGATGAATAGAGGGTTCTCTTTTCCTTGCCACACATCAGGACC